>Ga0068630_1000474_pt1 | contig 12495 bp, 6 predicted proteins | sample InSIn4gowninarea_FD_77433 | JGI IMG/M metagenome (GOLD analysis project Ga0068630, IMG submission 77433) | Clean room microbial communities from NASA Spacecraft Assembly Facility at Jet Propulsion Laboratory, Pasadena, California, USA -... ... | reverse complement strand
CAGACATGAATTAAAATATTGACATTTAGTTATTTCGAAATTATACTCATTTCTTTTATCATACAGGTCTGTTTTAATTTTACCATTATCTTGTATGTTAATATTAATATCCAGAAAATTTACATTTTTTGTGTCGTTACTGCTTTTTAGTAATTCTAGATTTTTCGGATAAAAACTAGGTGTATCTATATTAGTGTAGGTGAAAATGATAACATCATCGATATATCTGTAAAGCAAATAATCATTATCTTTGTTGTAGTTGTGTTCATAGTAAAATAAATATAAGTTAGCTAAAATGCTACTTGAAGCAGATCCTTGGGGAACTCCAACTGTTTGTACATAAAAAGTACTATTTTGAAAAAGATAGCAACTAAAAGTGACAAACTTAAGAAGACTTTTAAAATGGCTTAAATTTATAGACAATACTTTATTAGAGTTGACAAGATCAAATAATTTAAGAATTACAATATTAAGATCTTCTATATTGATGTTATTAAAAAGGTCTTTAAAATCAAAAGTATTTATGCAATTAAATTGTTGATTATTTATAGAAGTTATAAAAGAATAACTGTTATTTAAAATTGAATTATTATTTATTTTTAGAGTTTCAAAAATCTGTGTAAGATATTTAAGCAGTAATTTACTTGCTATTGAAGAATATATATTAGTGCCACATGTTATTGATCTGAAAGCTATAGGTATTTTATGAAATTTAGGAACTATTATTACATAAGGAAAATTAATGTTTTTAATTTTTAACTTAACTAGCTTATAAAATACAAGAATTTTCTTGTCAACTGTAGTCGATTTATCTTTGATAGGTTTAAATATTGTATTATTTTCCAAAAGTTTTGATAAATAATTCGAGTAGAAACTTTTACATATAATGGCATAATTATTTGCTGCTTTATCAATATATGTAATGACAAATTTGTCTTGTAACTGTTTAATAGCAGTACCTACTTCTTTATAATTTATTTTTATGTATTTGAAGTTAGTACCAATAAGAGAATCTGCCTAGCAAAATTTAAATTACAAAATAATAAGAGGGTTTGGAAATATAGGAAAGTTCAAGAAGTTTAGGAAAGGTCAAAGAAAGAAAATAAGTAAATAGTGGAAAGTTAAGACATAGCAATTCGATGCAGTGTGAAATAAATTTATATAAACATATAATTACCAAAACTATTGTCAATAGATTTCAATGGATATCCATTTTCACACGCAGTATTTTTCAAAGACTGAGCTTTTTATAGTTTATAACTATTACTACTGATCTTATTAATGACAGATATACATGATGCCTCTAAAAAAAACAAGAAAAATTAACTAATTGGATTGACCCATAAGTTCTGTCACTTTTTTAAAAGTTTCTAAGTTTCGATTTCCATAATAATAAACAAAGAATGAACAACATGTCAATCAATAATGTATTCATCGTTGTTGTTTGCAACTTTTCACTGACATTCAACAAGCTGTCGAAAGACTCGAAGACAGAAATCACTTAGTTTTTCACTCAAAAATATCGCCTGCACAACCCAGCCTTCAATTCGACGCCATCATTAAACAAAATACCACGCGATTCATTCATGATAGATATCTGAATGTGCCAAGTCTGCTTCATAGGCTTTGGCACCAAGATAAAATGCAAAAGCAAAAGGCATCAAAAATCCTGTCGACTTCATTTCTATGATCAAAAAGAACGGAATCATGCCAATATATAAAAGACACACTCTTTTATAGAGCATACTATTCTCTATCGAATAACACAGAACCAAAACATTTTATTTTTCACGTAAACTATTCACCTAAAAAACCACCAATACTTACGGGAGAACCCAGTATTGTAAATGGATATGTAGCAACTATGCAAAATTTTGTGCGCACACACACATATCCACAATCCTGACAAATCAATCATGACAAATCTGAAGAAAGATTGACAGCCTTCATTACTGAGAGAGCGATTACTGAACAATCATGATAAATCTGAAGCAACATTTACAACCTTGATTACTGAGAGAGCGATTACTGAACAATAATGACAAATCTGAAACAATATTGACAACCTTGATTATTGAGAGAGTGATTACTGAGCAATAATGACAAATCTAAAGCATCATTGACAACCTTGATTACTGAGCAATAATGACAAATCTGAAGCAACATTGACAACCTTGATTACTGAGAGAGCAATTACTGAGCAATAATGACAAACCTGAAGCAATAATGACAAACCTGAAGCAAGATTGACAACATTGATTACTGAGAGAGCAATTACTGAGCAATCATGACAAATCTGAAACAATATTGACAACCTTGATTATTGAGAGAGCGATTACTGAGAAATAATGTCAAATCTAAAGTAGCATTGACAACCTTGATTACTGAGAGAGCGATTAATGAGCAATAATGACAAATCTGAAGCATCATTGACAACCTTGATTACTGAGAGAGCGATTACTGAACAATCATGACAAATCTGAAGCAACATTGCCAACCTTGATTACTGAGACAGCGCTTACTGGGCAATCATAACAAATGTGATACAACATTCACAAACTTGATTACTGAGCAATCATAACAAATTTGAAGCAATATTGAAAACCTTGGTTACTGAGAGCAAATACTGAGAAATCAAGACAAATCTGAAACAACATTCACAGCCTAGATTACTGAGCAATCATGTCAAATCTGAAACAATATTGAAAACCTCGGTTACCAAGAGAGCGATTACTAAGCAATCATGACAAATCTGAAGCAACCTTGACAACCTTGATTACTGTGCAACCATGACGAATTTGAGGCAACATTGACATCCTTAGTTACTGAGCAGCGTTGACAAATTTGAAGGTTTTTCAGTATAATCGCAACTTCAGTAAATATAAACATAATATTTTAATGCGTATTTTTTCCCAAACATACACGATACTTCTTTCAATATGCAGACGGAAATATATAGTTTAGAATCGAAAAATATCATAATATATATACTTACTTCAATTCATTCCTACAAAATTCTTATTGGGAAGCATAAATCAAGTGGCCGTCAAGGGGTTATGCGTATCATTTTCTTCGGTCGAAGATGACGATATATTCTACATCAAAATTTTATGTGATTCCGTTTTTCACATCACCCATTTCTTGAAATATATTTTTTCGGTATAAGTTTTCTTCTTCCTCATAAATAGATGATAAATAGCCGTCGTTTGTCTTTATATTTTAAACTCTGGCGGAAATGTTTTTTTCTGAAGAAAATAATTCGGTCGATTGTGTTCGTAATGTAGATGTTGATTTTTTTGCTCTACACACTATTTTCTTCACTCTATGAACTATTCACTTATTCATAACCGACATACATGTTTATGTGTGTAATCTCATATAAAAATTAAAGATAATTGAAAAAAATATATTAAATTTTTAGGTGAGTGAAAATAAAACCCAAAAAATTGTCTACTGAAAAATTAATGTCTGATAGATTTATAAAATCCTTTGTCAGATAAGGTCATAATCTAGTTTACTACCATCAAAATGCATAATAATTTTGAATTTGAATTTTAAGATACGTATTGAATATATTAAACTACATGTTGCAAACATCATATGGTAATGCCGAAATTATCTTTTCAGTTTTTTCCATTGACGTCACAACTGCCATAAAACTTAATGCCTTTCTATTGTGTATATATTTTGTAAAAAAAAACGTAAAGTACTCCTACGGTCAAAACTATCTTTGCTCTGTATAAAATCACCTAATAATTTTACAAACGACTGTGAAGATTGATAAGCATAATAGTGCATATCATTTGATTTGGTTTGATTTATCTCTCTAAATCAATTTTTGCACACGAGGGCTAATTAGATGGAGCCCTGCTGTTTAAAGTGAAATTCGAACCACTACAAACAACGTATCCCGAGGTGAGAATCGAATTCTCAAACTGCTGAACTGAAGACCAGGGCGCTAGTCATTCAGCCCTGCAGTTCTAAACATCATATTTCTTAAAGATATAAAGTCAGAAAATCTTAAGATCAAATAACTTGGTAAGAAACTGTAGCCTAAAACCTTAAACAATAAAAATGCTGAAAAATATTGTTACAAGTATTGACAGTTGATGCATCCGTTCATTCAACTGTCACAATCGACAGAACGGACAGACAACTCTGGCCTCATCAGACAATGCACTCTATTTCTATATTCATTGCATATCCAATTTCGCCCTTCTTTAGCCTACAATAGCAACACCTTGGGGCATGGCTTTCTTGAATATCAGGTAGGTGTTGACAATAGCCACCTTCAACATCGTTTCAGCACTTGTTAAGATATTTCCGACTGACAATCATAAACTTTAATTTGTTACAAGTTATATTATTAGATTTCCTGGCCATGCACTGAAATGTGGACAATATTCCGGCACACTGAAAAAACCGCGTGATATGGAGAACACAATAATTACTTCCAATGGTTATAAGTGTTGATATGATGTAAATCATATATAACAACAAGCTGTGACTAAATCCAATAAAATATAGCTGTCAACAAATATCAATTGTTTACATGCAAATTACTCAGTCTTGTACTAAATCCATTGCATTGCATCAATGAAATTACCATATACTGTATTTTTCTTCCTTCTTGCAGAGTTATGATATTCTTTGCCATCAGTTAAAATGATTTCCATTATGATGTAAATAAAAAAATACCTTTGACGTTTTATACGAAAACGTTTTTCATCTTTCATCACGATTTAAATGTTATATAACAGTTTATAGTTCATAACAGTTTATATTCATATGCGTATTCATAACATTTGCATATTAATATGCATATTCATTTACAACAACTCCCGGATTATGAAATTTGCTTAGTGTAGAAACTGTCTGATTTACAACATTCATATATTTTGTTGCATTCATAATAGACTGTTTAACTTATAATCAATTACTGATTCATCATTATGCGCATATCCTTCATAGCTAATATATTTTGGAAACGTAAAATACTGTCTCGATTTCTTATACTATGAAAACAAACGTTGTAGTTTAGCAATCTCCTCATATTTTCATTTTGCGTAAAGCTCTTGATTCACCGTTGGATGATGTAATGCCTTTATTTGCATATCAAAAACCGTTAGATCGTTTCTTTATATCGCTAATTATGCTTGTCTTACAGACAGGCCTTGCTAAGATATGTTACATCGACTGACATTTTCATGAAATACCATTATTTTTTATTATTTGAATATAGGAACTAATGCAGTATATTTGCAAAACAATCCATTTTTTGTGTTGATATTGTCATGGTTTATTATTGAAATAATTAATTTATCTCAAGATTAAATAAAGTGAAAACATTTGTATATAGTGAATTAGATTAAAAAGTATATCAGATTTTAATTTCGACCGGATTAAATTAATTCGATAGGAAGTTATTGTTCACATCAATACATTGCCAATATTTTATTTTATGAAATTCAGAACTTTTAAAGAATGTACACTCAAACCTGTTTTTGTGCGAATTTTTTTTGTGCGATTTGTTTTGTGCGGTATATGAAAATTTCAATCAAATTAGTATATAACTGGGAAAGTTATCAAAAAAATTAGAAGTTTGATCGACCGTTTAGTCTTTTTCTATCTTTGATATATATTTCATCACATTGCATATGTATTCAATTCTATAATCCCATAGTTGAATTGAACACACACAAATTTCTATTTATATAGTGAATAGTATATTGCGATGAAATTCTTGCTTAGCAAAGCAAAAATGCATTAAAATCAAATTGAAGGATATTTGCGTCGTGTTAGTTCGGGTTTTAATGTATCGGATTGCGTGTCCCGTTAGGTCGCCGAGTTGGTTTTTTGCTAATGAGATATTTGACGACTTGTTTCAAGATTTGTTTTATTTGTTTTAACGAGTAGTTAGAAGAAATTTACTTTAAGCAAGCAAAACGTTTTTTATTATTATTATTCGTCTCTGACCTGCGCAAGTGGCACGTCCGCTAAATAAAGTGATTTAATAAAAAATAATATTACGTGTGTTTTAAATTTTCAAATCGAACGTTACTTGATGTCCTTCAAAGTGCTTTCACATTCTTGGAACATTAACATAAGATTCATTTCAAAGCATAAACTAATAATAAATTTATTAGTTTTTCAATTTAAATATACATTTTAGGATTTTTTTTAATTTTTTAGAAATAATCAGAGAATAGAATTTAGAAATACAGCCGGTAAAAATTATTCTAAAGTGTTAGGAAAAATTAATGAAAATGACGGATATTGCCAGGATCAAGTATTTAATGCTGACGAAATCGGTTGTTTTGGGAATAGGTACCTAGCAATTCGTGTCTTGATTTCGTTTAAAAGACAATTTCTAGTTATTTCTTAAGATTTTCAGTTATTTTCTAGGTGAAACTTTATTTATGCGGTCCTTATCCACCGCATAAAAAAATATTTTTTAATTGGGTTGCGAAAACTATTTTTTGAAGCTACTCGTGAAGTTTTGTGCAATTTTTTTTATGCGATTTTTTTATGCGGTCCCTATCCACCGCACAGAAACAGGTTTGAGTGTATAAACTTGATCTTCCAAGTTTTATTTTTGCGAACGAAGATTTAAAGTGCGTCAAAATAATCACGTGTTTTTCTTTATTTCTTTAGTCAAACCGACAGACGTTCACATCACAAGCATGTACCGCCCACTCTCCGTGGAGAGGCCAGCTGAAATCGTCTGCGTGGCAAGGGGTGCAAGACCCCCTGCTCAGATATCCTGGTGGATAGACGGGGAGAAGCTGACCTCAAGAATAACAGAGAGCACTGCGAAAGAAGAAAATCTGACTATAAGCAGTTTGATATTCAACCCTACTAAGCATGATAATCAGAGAAACCTGTCTTGTCGTGGGGACAATCCTCAACTACCAGACAGTGTTTTGGAAGACACATGGGTTTTGGACATACATTGTAAGTATTATCCTAAAATGTAGCTATAGTACTTGCTTGTTACGTTATGCATGCGCATGCATCTTTCAAGATCAGTAGGGGAAACTAGGGAGGTTTGACCATAGGGGAGTTTTGACCCACCCTACTATTTTCATATTTAAACATTTATTCAACTGATGAACAGCAGATGGCAGAACAATATCAAGTAGAATAATATGTTATTTCTGTTTGTTAGTCATTTGCAAACAGAATCTTGGAGTAATCACAAGTGACAGTGTTTTCAGCCAAAAAATGTTTTTTGGATGTTGCAAGTTCATCTCTTCCGTGCCATTTGCCAGCAACGTAGGTAGAATTGCGTTTTATTGTTTGTATACTTAAATTATTATGCTAAAAGAGAATGAAGTTGCTTTTTACTTAAACTTGTGATTTTAGTGTATTTTTTAAACTTTTTTCCAACATGGTTGTTAAGGGAGGTTTGACCCACCCTACTTTTTTCATATTTAAACATTTATTTAACTGATGAGCAGCAGACGGCAGAACAATATCAAGTACAATAATATGTTATTTTTGTCTGTTAGCCATTTGCAACTAGAATGTAGGAGTAATAACAAGTGATAGTTTTTTTAGTCCAAAAATTACTTTTGCTGCTGCAAGTTCATCTCTCCTGTGCCATTTGTTAAATAAAAAAGTTATTGTTTTTTTTTTCAATACAATTATTGTCTATTGCTTGTAATATTTTAACTCTAGATATTTAATTATTGCACCATGACTTTTATTAACTTTAAATTCATGTGGGTCAAACCTCCCTCAAGTGGGGAAGTTTGACCCAGTTTGGACACTCTTGAAAAATCAAAAAAAAAAAAAAAATGTACATAATTTGAGAGGAAAAGAATGATGTAAAAAGATGTCAGACATTAGGAGCTAACAAATAAAATCAAATTTGAGACTTTATTATGTCCCAAAAAAATAATAAAAATACTTTTGTGAAAAGTGAGTCAAACCTCCCTAGTTTCCCCTATATGCGTCTATATTACTTTTATGTACACAGAGATGATAATCAATTACGCGCATAAAATTTTATTAAAAAACCTAGAAAATAATAACAAAAATTATTATCTATCAAGAAACTGCATATAAACGTTGCAGATAAAATAGGATTGTTTATGGTGTTTTCAAAAATGTGCAATCGAGAGACAAATTATATCTTATCAAAAAATACGTTTAAATCAGTACTCAAGAAATTTTGGTTCAGGAAAACTCTAGTATTCTAGAACACTACAATGGGCATGCCACAGTATGGGCAAGTCTATGTTTAAAATGGCTTATGTTACTCAAATCGACCAATTGGAAGGAAAGAAACCACAAGACATGATTGTTTTGAAGAAAATGCTTTGTTGGGTTATTGTACGCTTCATCTTCATCATGTAATAAAATCAGACTGTCTGTCTGAATATCATGAGACTTTTTTTAATGATAATAATATTTCATATAGTGATGACTTATCTAACAAGATAATGCAATTATAATTGTGAAAAATAGTACCCATTATCTCGTAAAATATAGGTGGCAGCACAGACAAGCTCCATGGACTCTTTGTAAACCACGTTCTGCATGCTGAGCGATTCTGGATTACAACGGCATAGTGCTAAACAATGTTACTGTTCATTTTAATGTTTTCGTTTTTTGATGTTCACTAAATGCTTTATTAATTTTTAAATCTTGTCTCCTACTTTCGCTCACTTTCGCCATAAGGCTTCATCCCTTTTAATATTTATGGAATAATTATTAATATTTAATATTTTTAGCCCTCCTAATATTTATTGCGTGGCGAAAAGGCCTTTAAGTATACATAAGGACTCTTGTCATATCATGCTATTCAACCTAAAGGATGAAGAGTCGCCGAAATCTAATTTATAACAACCTGAATTCCCGGTTGAATTACCACATTAAAGTGTGGTAAAACAAGTGTGTTTCTGTTTAATATTTTAACACACTCATCCAGTTTTCGTGTGTGAACGAAAAGCCAACACTTCTATAGTTTAAAAATATGTAACTATATAGATAAAGATAAGGTCTGAGACATTGAAATTCGAACTCATTGTAATGAATCATTAAAGGGTCAAAAACAAATACAAATTGAGGGCTTCAGTTTTAAAGATGTATTCGTGGGTGTAAGGATTAACGTATGAAAAAAGAGTAAATCTTACTACTAATGTGATCTACATTCTTAAAGACGAAAAATATATTATAATTGTTTGCAAAACAAATATTTTTAAAAGGGTCAATGACATTTAGTCGAAAGACACTTAGTCGACAACCAAAAGATCGACACGACACTTGGTCGACAAGGACACTAGGTCGACGCGACACTTAGTCGACAAGGACATTAGCTCGACAACGACACTAGATCGACATGGCACTTGATAGACACGACATATGATCGACAGCGTTTTTTAATTAGCATGTAATTCGATCTAGATATGATATTAATTCAAACATTTTATTTGGCATATGACGCATGAAAATGTTATGCATTCGGACACAGACGGCGTTATAGAGCATGCTATAGACGTTGAGAGGTGAGAAGAGAGCAATATTGAGTTAGAAAAAGAAATTAGAATTAAGAAATGTTATAAATGTCTGAGTTAACGATGCCATTACTTGTTAATTAAAAAACGTTCGATTAACATGTTAATTTAAAAGTGTTGCCGATCATATGTCGTGTCTATCTAGTGTCGCTGACGACCTAATATCCTTTTCGACCAAGTGTCGTGTCGACCTAATGTCCTTGTCAAACTAGTATCTTAGTCGACCAAGTGTCGTGTCGACATAGTGTTCTTGTCGACCAAGTGTCGTGTCAATCTTTTGGTTGTCGATCAAGTGTCGTGTCGATCTTTTGGTCGTCGACCAAGTGTCGTGTCGATCTTTTGATGTTGACCAAGTGTCGTGACGACCAAGTGACTGCGACCGCTTTTAAAGTGTTTGTTGCATATTTCGTTTGGACACTCAAGAATTCCTTTTTAATAGGAAAACTGCTTCCTAAGACGTTTTAATTCCTTTTAGCATTCTTGATCGCTTGCAGATGGAATACACACATTTAAATGAATCTTTCGTCTACAGAGTATCATCGTGTTTCAGAAAACATGATAATAGATTAAGTAAAAGTTAGTAGTTACTAGGTAATTAGTGACATTTTAAAATGCATATTGTAATTGTGTTCTAAAATTTAGATGTCCCATTTTCTCTTAAAAATTTTATATTAAATACTAAATTATTGTTTGTACACATTATATTAAACTAGCGTTAAAACAATTTACATATGGTATTATCGTATACATTGTATATTCTATTTCTGGTAAATTTTTTTGTATTATAATATTGTAATTATGTATGAAAATTTATATTTAATACAATATTCGCAAAATTAAGAATATAAGAAGTATAATAATGAAAGGTACAATAAAGCAAGATGAATCGTAATTCATACCTTTATTATAACTTAACTGTAACAGGTTGATTCAGTTTCATTCTAATCAAAATGCTAAAATATCCAAGTATTACACTATCACTGGTTCACTATAATCGAAAGATCACTATATCACTCGTCAAATATGAATGCAAATTCCCTGTAACCGAGAATTCACTATAGAAATACTCTACTGTATGGAAATATTTCTCCAGTTTTACTATTTCATTTTATTCTGAACTTTGTCTTATTTATTTTCAGTTCCACCGCAGTTGACCGTCAAAATAGACAAGCAAGTTCCTATAGTAGAAGGCACAGACGTAAGCATGACTTGTATAGTTCATTCAAACCCACCAATAGCAGAGTTGGAATGGCTGAAAGACGGTGCGTCTCTCGGACCAGCCGTGAAACGAGACACCCGAAACAGGACACTCAACATTTCATCGGTTGGACCAGACCACAAAGGACGATACCAATGTGCTGGAATCAACAGCGAAGGAAGATCGATAAGTGAACCAGAATACCTCAAAATACATTGTAAGTTTTGATTTGTTTGTTATACAGTAGACGTTATCCTCAGTTATAGCTTGGATTATCTAAAGGTGGTATTACACAAGGCAACTCGATCGCCGCTTTTTGGCTGGCAGTACAGTGCGACAAGTACAGGGTTTATGGTGTAGCCCATGATCGCGCGTTGTGGAGGGAAAACACCAGCTGTAGAAATATTGCGTTGTTGGTCGAAGAGAAAATACAAAATAACTCTTACCAAAGTACATCTTATAACTTTATTGGGAAAACTGTAAAAATCAGATCAGATCACCTTCCACCCTTGCCCGGACGATAATGTAACTCAAAGAGTAGATTATATACACCCGAAAGGCAAGGGGGAGGAAAGTATCTATTAGGAGCCACAACCCCGAGAGCCGGCCCAGAGCCACCAACGGAGAGGGCAGCCCCGCAAATTCAACTCCAGGCCGAACCCCCGAAGAGACACAGGAGAGGCAAACAAGCAAACAGTATAAGATAAATTACAGAGTGTAGTATAAAGGAGTTACAGAGCAGTTAACGGAGTGTACTAGGAGTACTATGGAATGTCCTTAACAAAATAACTAAGAGCAATATACAGGTAAGATACAGGTAAGGTACAGTCAATATATAGGTAACTTGACAAAGATTGAACATTTTACAGTACTACACATATAACCGTTTTACAATAATACACAAAAATTCGTAAGAAACAATAATAAGTACAAAGGAGCATTTTACCGTAATAACAAATAACAAAACAACTAAATAAGCTAATAACACCTAAATAAACTAATAAGTAAACTAACAAAGGGACATTTTGTATTAATAACAACAAACAACTAAGTAAACTAGTAGTATTTAACAAAACTATACATATAAGCTTTTCACAATAATAACAAATAAAAAGAAATAAATAATACACAAATATTAAATAAGAAAGAAAATTTAATAATCTTAAGAAACCAAAAAAATTTTACATAGGGTCATTTTAAAATGTAGTAAAACTGAGGAAAATGGTCAGTCTGCAAGTCAAGACAGTTGCAGAAATAGCAAGAAGAAAGAAGAACAAAGTAGAAAACGGATAACCGTTAACCCAGTACCGTTACTTAAAGTACCTTAGGTCAAACAATCATTCGTGACAATTAACCGAGTACCGTTACTGAAAACACCAACAGTTAATATGCCAAGAGGAACAACTGACTGAGTACCGTTAATTAAAACACCAACAGTCAGTAAGACAAATAGTTCAAACAAAAGTATACAATAACTCAAGAAAGGAAGAGAACCAATGACCAAGTACCTATAAAACATACATGATATAGGTAACATATGAAAAGACGATTTGAAAGCACATAACCTTTTAATTACGGAAATGTCCCCGTCATACACTACTTCATTTACATAACTGGTCTTGCGGAAAGGATGTGGAAAGGAAAGGAAGTATCTTTGATTGAAAAACTATTTTTGATTGTTTTGACCGGCATTGTCGCAGACGACCTTATTGGGCTTTGATTGGGAAGCCTCACTCTTTGCTTTTATACGGGAGGCTGAAAATGCTTGACTTTTTT
>Ga0068630_1000473_pt1 | contig 12499 bp, 6 predicted proteins | sample InSIn4gowninarea_FD_77433 | JGI IMG/M metagenome (GOLD analysis project Ga0068630, IMG submission 77433) | Clean room microbial communities from NASA Spacecraft Assembly Facility at Jet Propulsion Laboratory, Pasadena, California, USA -... ... | reverse complement strand
TAACAGAATATTGATGAAGGCACTGGGAATAGTTTTGCAGGGGCTTTTAGGTTGGTTGACCCTTGGGCCCACACAATGGGCCCAAGCTCGGAACCGCCCCCCTTTGACCACTTGACCAAAGAAATGGAAGCAAGGAAGGGGAGACAGAGAGGGGTTGTGAATTGCATTTTTTTTTTTTTTGCTCTAAAGTTCTTTCGCGGGGAGGTAAATATGTGTAAGCTGGAAATTTGTTGGATGTGCCCATTGGCTCATTTACCGGAGAATTTGTAATGTTAAGATTCTTTTTGTAAGTGTTATTTGATAAGATCTTTACTAGATGAGATATTTTAGGCCAGAGAAATTTGTTGTAGTGTTTCAGGGACCAATACTAGAGTGGTTATAAGATTTAAAAGAATAAATACATATAAATAAATTGTTTTGTGTGCCATACGATGCATGCGATACCGGACTAGATTATGCTGGAAAAAGTATTTAGTTAAATCGAATAGTAATCGAAAATCTACTATGTCAATGTTTAAAACATTTTGTGCATATTATTATGTTTTAAAAGTCTACGTACATTATTTTAAGACATTAAATAATAGTTGAATATTTTTTTTGGGGGGGGGGGCTAGAAAATTATTGACATGTTCTTAGTGTTACACAACGAGAATAATGCAAGATTAGAAAAATGAAAGAATATTATATTGCACTCATGTCAAAAATTCCTTGTAAATTTGTATTCATGGTAACTTTATACTCATAAATTTCTGGATTATTAAACGATAATTGTAAAATGAAAGAATATTATATTGCATTCATGTCGAAAATTCCTAGTAAATTTGTATTCATGGTAACTTTATACTCATAATTCCTGGATTTCTCAGGAACAGGGTACAGAAATTAATGATGTTTTCTGAAGTAATAAGTAGCAGTATGACAAATAAATACAAAGGGAAAATTTTAGAGTGTTGCATATATAAAAAAAATGCATCACGAAACAATAATATTGGCAATAAAAAGTGCACTGCAAAAAATGCTTCAGTAAAACTACGGGCAATAATCGGCAACAAAATACTCCAGGCAATGTTCGTAAAATTAAATTTTGGCCGTTAACTCATATGCCTAATAATTTATATTTAAGCCTGTTTATTTTGCCCATATTTTTATATTTTACATAAGTAAACATGTGTTGCTTTTTAATCAATGGCAGAATAAATAGAATGTTTTTTTCCGTAAAAATTAAGTTTTAAGAATGCGGAAAAATCACGGAATGGCAACATTCGAATCGTTGGAAATTTCTGGAAAATACACTTCGACGGCGTTTCGCTATTAAAATTACAGTAGTCCGTATAATGGACTACTACGGGCTATATCCATCATTATTATATGAATCTATACCCTCATAATAATGTTGCATTGCAGGATGACACTACATTTTAGGGCATTAACCATTTTTGACATAAAATAGTTAATGCCCTAACTGGTGACGGGCTTCACCATTAATGAATCCTATGAAGTAAAGAGAAAACGATAGTCGAATTAAAAGCAAAATGATTGTCAGAGCAGTGAATAAAATAACAATTTTGTTTCATTAGTTTCATATATCAATATGCATGATGACAACACTTTCATACAACAATGAATTATGAATTCTATTAATAATTTAATGTTTATGAAACTAATTAAATAATCATCAAAATTCTTTTTCATTTTCCGAAAGAGAAAATTATAAGCTTTAAGCAGTGTATTTTTTAATAAAAAGATAAATTTTTCAAAAAATTATAATGACTAGCTAAGTGAAATTAAAAAAAAGGGGCTTCGTTATGCAAAATAACTGCTACTTGTCGATCCATAGAGTGGCTACGACAATTCTAGAAAAGACTAACTATGACCTAGAATACTCCTTTGTAATGGAATATTCCAAACATTTTTGTATAAGTGAGCGGAAATTCACATTTCTGTGTTTTATGTATTTATTTATTCATTTATTTATTTTTGTGATACAAGCAAACCTATCAGAGCACTCGTAAAATTTCTGAAACAGCGACAGCGAAGACAGTAAGTTTTTTTTTGTTACAAAACAAATTAAAAATAGTTTTCGCTCAGTAGTGAGTTAAATTGTTGTTACGCACTTTTCAGTTTTTTCCATTGCCGATTTCGCCTGGTTAAAATACGAATTATGCTACGCACATGAGCTGTCTGAAATTAAACTCAACCTGACACTTAAAAGACTGAGATGTAGAATTCATGACTGTAAGAATTAAGAAGCAACTCTTGTTTGCGTTTTGATGTAATTATAAACTATTCACTGTCTATTATACTTAACTCCAACTGTAACGTATTAGAAAAAATTAATGGGCTTGCTGTCATTAATTGTTGATATTATAGAAACTTTAAAAGGTGTGTACGTTAAAGTTGATGATAACACTTCATTTGAAAAAATAAAGGCTGGAAACGTTTGCGCTTTAGAATTTCCACAACACCCTACAAAACAAATTATTCAAACTAACGATAACATAAATTCTGTATTTTAGATATGAAAAACCTGTATTAGAGAATAAAAATAAAAACTAACCAAATCTTAACGCGGTTAATATTTATAGTCACACTACTTCACACTATTACAAAGAGTGTAAAGAAGCAGTCAAATTTCTACTTTACGAAACCTATGCTATCAAGGTTTCGACAACAGAAAAGCTCTAAAATATTTTCATTTGACTTTTTTATTCGGCAAAGAATATAAGTCTAACGAAGACTACGGACGAAAATATAACGACGTTCTGAAGACAAAGCAAGAACATACAAGTGCATAAGTTTCCTCAAAAATTTGTTCCAGGCGTTAATTTTTAAAAATGTTTTAAAGTCTTCACGGTAATTATTTTAACACAAACTAATCCGAAAAGTTTTTATTTAAAATGAAAAAAATTACAAAATTAAAGATATTGTCCTGAGTAAACTAAGCAACAAAGCAAAGAAAGGGCTACGAATAAAAATAAAATCAAGAGTAGCACTTTTCTGAATAGAAATGGAGCTTCAATAGTTATTTATATAAATACACGTTTTATCATGCGCTTATCATTGATTTCAAGCATAAACTAAATGAGTTTATTTAAGAAGTTACGCACGTTTTGACATCATTTTAATGTTATTTTAATTATAGATATTTAGTTATATAACAAATCATATTTTTAGTGATCATACCTTAACTTAAACGTTAAAATCGAATTAAATTCCTTTACACTGTAAAAGAAATTCTAGGAAAATTCCTGGTGGGAGGGAAATGGGAAGTTCAGTTGACCATTTTTCTCCCAGGAACCTTCTATGTAAACATCAGAAATGTTATGGAAAACTTAAGAGCGATTCGTTAAAAAGCCAAGTGCTCTTCAATGTAAAAATCAGAAATGGTTCGAAATCCATTTAAATATCCGTAACCTTTCTGTTGAAACGAGTTTATTCTTAAAATATTTAGTATGACAACAGCGCGTGGTCCGAGAAGTAGTCATCTTCTCATTCACTGACCGCACAGGCTGCTGCTTGACTTCCGTGATCTGAAATGACACAGAGCTTTCAGCTATCACCAGCCCTCTTCTTTTTGGTTTTTGCTAAATATGGAGAGCGACGAAAGGTTGCCACATTGAATTTGTAGACGTTTCCGTGAAGAAAACCAGTTTTCTCAAGAACCTATTTAGCGGCCATATACAATATGTCACCCTAAGACGTTTCTGAAATATGTGCGAAGCGTTAATTATTTTTACAGAGTAATGTTAATATAAGCGTATCCAACTCTTTACACCACAGCACTCCACTGAGGCATAGATATGGATGGTACATACTGGTATTCATATGTAATGGTACATGAGGTAGATATGTAATGGTACATATGTAATGATTCATATGTAATGGTTCACATGTAATGGTACATATGTAATCGTTCACATGTAAAGGTACATATGGTACATATGTAATGGTTCATTATAATGGCACATATGGTACATATGTAATGGTTCATGTGTAAAGGTACATATGGCACATATGTAATGGTTCATATGTAATGGTTCATAAAGGTACATAATGGTACATTCATATATAATGGTACGTGGTACATGTGAATAGAAGCATATTGAAAAATATTTCCAAATCGACACTTCTCTCGATATTTATCCTATCAATAAATCAAAATCTCATTCAAATGTTTAAAAAAAGAGATATCTGTAAACGATTTTTTAAATGTAGAGTTGAATACATGAGTATTTGTATAAGTGATAGAAAACGTAGGGAACGGGACGCAATAATCTCCAAGGTACCACATTGCAACACTATTTTCTAAAACTCTGTAAAACTTAAAATCATAAGAGGCATGTCTTAAAGGATGAGTTTTTCAAAATTAGACAACACATGCACAACAGATCTGCAATCACGTTTAACACACAAGTCCCAGAAAATTCAACTCGAATACATCAACTTCAACAGGACAAGCCACAGGCTGCCCTCGTCAAAAATCCCAAATTTACAGTCCATTTTACGATGCATATCTCATATCGCATTGCAAAGAATATAGAGGTAAACCCATCCTTGTCTTTTTGGGAGGGGTGGAAAATCGGGGGTGTTGTAAAACGTTGGCTTGTGCAGTACATATCGATAAAAAAAATCGATCTCATTCATATGTAGGTCGACGCATTGCGCCTTGTGACCTCCAACAGGGTTTCCAATTTATTTGACTAGAATACAGCAAGTTCAACCCGCTGCTTCTACAGAGGCTGTCATATACATTAACTTCTACGTGGATTCCGGCTGCGTCAGTGGAGATGATATAAGCAAAAGGAAAAGCTTCTATTTTGTTTTCTCGTTTTTGCAAAAAAACTCGTATTATATCTTGTAGATTGACTGGAGGAGTGTTTGGATGGGAGGGGGGGGAGCATAATTTGAAAAGGATTCTTTGGGAATTTTATTGAGGAACAAAGAATGGTCATCTCCACGAGCGACTTTCGAAATACTTTGTAAAAGATTGTTGTGAAGAACATCAACAATCTTTGTAAAAGATTGTTGATGTTTACTGCAATGCCGCACAGACATTTTACTTCGTAATGCCTCTCAAGAATAACCTATGTTCGGTTGTATTAAAAATATTTGTAGGCATTCGACTTCTCAAAATAACTAGAATATAACTCACCTTAAAATGTAAAAAAAAAAATGGAACCATCTTCGGGTGCCGGGGTTCTAGTTTACCATTGGAAAATGGTGTTTACAACTATAACTGACAGAAAGGTTGTTTTCTTAATGAAAAATATAAGAAAGCAACTAAACACTGATTGATTTTAATTATCGCCTTCTTCTACTATCGTAAGCAATACCATTGCCATGGCATCAAAGAGTTTATGAGAACCTTCTTGCCAGATTCCAGATTCAGCAGCTGAATTTTGCATTAAAAATTAATGTCTCTTTTCTAAATTAAAAATCTGCCACTAAAATTAGGATCTCCGTATTGTTCTGTACTAGAATACCAAATTTCTACCTGCACCGTGTTAAAATAATATTTTATTGATGAAAAATATAGGAAAACAACTAAACTCCATGTAAATTGTTTCCTCTGTTTTATTTATCATAACAAAATGGTTGCCATGGTATCAAGGTGAAAACATTCTTGCACTGGACTAAAAACGATAAATCTTATTCCTTATGACCATTTTTTTCGTAATTTCCTTCATTTTCTCGTAATTCTTCATAGTATCTTTTATCTTCTTAGAGGACCGATGTCAGAATGGATAGGATGCTTCTTAAATCAAGGGTGATATGTTCGAGCTCCGTAAGAGATGTCTTCTTTGGAGAGCTTGAGGAATGTTCTAAAACTGGCCCGAAATAAATACATTCTCCAACATTATACGATTTAATTTAAAAAAATGATAGATATTAGTCTCAGGACTAAAAGAGATTAAACCCTATAAAATATTGATGCATAATTTTTTTCCAAGTTGTTGCCATGCTGCATGATATAATTTATGGCCATTTCAAACAACAGATTGCTAGTAAAGATTTCATTTCCACAAATATAGTTTCCCTACGAGAAAGCTATTTACAGTGTTTCCAGCAATATGATAAAAAATTATTTATTAAAAGCAAATCATGCTATATTTTTATGAATCTGATATTTCTTTTTATAATGGTTTTATAGTTTACTTCAAAATTAAAATTAAACATTACAATTATTTTTGATTTATACATATTTATTTGCTGCATGCTCCCTGACTTTTAATACATTTACATCAGAGAAAGTAACATTTGTATTTATTTGTTATGTTATTATTATTTATTTATTTACTTGTTATGTTATTATTATTTATTTATTTATTGTATTTTATCATTGTTCTTAATGCGCAGTTTAAGGTTTATCTGCCTTATCGACATTGTGATGGTGGAGTTGATTTTAACGTTGGATTAACATTGTGGTTTTGGCCGGTTTAACTCGTTTTTCTCATCGAATTAAGTTAAAAATTGATTGTATAAATCTTATGTCTTCAATTTTATTTCTAATTTTTATACAAGTGCATTTTATCGATGAGAAATTACGAAGAAATCCCAAACAGCATATAAACTTTTTTTTATTTCATTTTAACTAACCTTTCAGTGAAAAACTTTTCCACGTAATCAGAGGGGAAAAGTTGATTGTCATATTTTAATATAAAAACATATTTTTAGAATATAATTATTAGTATTGAGTATTCACACTATATTGAAACAAAATAAAGGTTCTTCAAAGAAAACAGAAGTCTGCTGAGCTGTCCATTTTTCTTCAGGAACATCAATTTTTAATGTTTCCTGATAATTTCGTGACGTTCCTCATATTTACACGGAAAACTGCTGGGAGAAGATGAGCAACTCAGCTGCGCCATTTTTCTGGAGATGTAGCTGAAATTTTTTTGCAGTGTAATCTTTATTACGAAAAATATTTCTATAAATTACTAGCTATTTGACTTAAGAGTCTTTTATTTTGAAGTATGTTTCTAACATGACTTTAGTACTATAACTGATCTGTTTGCTTTTAAAGTGTATTCATTCATAATATTGTTTAGTGATAGATTTATCATTTAACCCTATTTATTCCATGCAAGTCATTTGTAGAAAAAAAAAATCATGTTGCCACATGTCGAATGACTCACACTGACTTGCAAGCATGTGAATTCATAAGTATGATCGAAAATAAAGATTTCTCATAAAGTGAAATTGGATACAGATTTTAAAACATGTACAACATACAGTAGAACTTGGATAATTCAAAATTGAACAGACCAGAGAAAAAGTTCGAATTACCCTAAAATTCGAATTACATATATTTTTCCAAAACAAAGAAATGAACAAAAAAGTCAACTCCACGATAAAAGATTTATTATAATCTTTATCTAGGAATGTCACTACATTTTCTCTAAATAAAACTTTTTATTAGTTTAATAAGGAAACTCGGATATTAAAAAAGTCAGAAATTTTAAATTTAACTTCTTTGGATGCAGTCTTTTTGAATTATAGTATATGATTCCAATCTATCAATTGATAAAAAAAAGAAAGAATTTTTTTACTTCGAAGTTTTTACTTCAAATCTTACTTCGAATTTCATAGCTTCTGACGCACTGGAACTATTGCGTCCTTCGCCCATTGAGCATATGTCTGCATCAATTATCTCCCCAAACACAACCACATTTTGGTCTACGTGGACATAAACCTCATAGAAGATTCATAGATCAGAATATACATCTTCCTAATTTCAATACAGCCAGCTCAGGATCAATTTCATTAAAGATTTCGTCAGACGCCGGTAGAAAGGCTTAATTTTTCTGATGATGCCTTAGTAATCTGAATAGCAGGTATCATGATGGCTGGCAAAAATATGAATTACATCTTTTTCATTTTGGGGGTGCTGTTGTGAGCCTTAATGTTGTCAGTAAAAATAATAATCTCTCATTTTTGTACTTTTGTAGAGCGAATTTCTTGTCCATTTTTAAAAGACGTTTTACAAAAATCTCGCTCAGTAATCGTGCGAAATGTTCGAATTATCAAAAAATAAAAAAATAAATAAAATAAATAAAAAATAAAAAATAAAAATAAAAATAAATAATAAATAAATAAAAAAAAAAAATAATAGTGATAATTATAATTCGAATATTTCGTATGATTACTCAACGAAATTTTTTAAAACGTCTTTTAAAAATGGACATCAGTATATAGAAACGAGAAATTCTTATTTTTATTGACAGCATTACGGTTCACTTTAATACAAAATTCTAAGGACGGAGAAAATAAATCGAATTATCCAGAATTTCGAATTAATCAAGTTCGGATTATCCATGTTTCACTGTAATAATAATCATAATAATAATAATAAAAATAATAATAATAATAATAATGAATTAAAAATAAAAACTTATAAAATTAAATAGTAATAAAATAAGTGTTTAATTATTTTTTGCATTACTGCATTTACTAAGAATATAAGAATGTAATTGCTCTCTGTCTTATACATTCTAGACCTGCAAACATGTTCATGACGTCATCAGCCTCATCTGGAATGACCGAAAGCGATTATCGACAAAGGCAGCACCGTCAATCACTGATTAACTACGCTGATGTTGACGAAGGCGTGGCCTCCATCTCGTACTGATGACAGTGACGAAATGACATTTCATGTAATTATTAGTTATTTGGACCAAGCGGTGTTTATTCTGAAATTGTGAACATGTCGTTGGAATTGCAACTGATCTGTTTGCTTTGTGAATCCGCCGGTAATTTTGTTTAATAATTCATAATAATCACATATGGGTGTTATTTAATTGCCTGAAAATTTTCTTTACGGTTAACTGAAGAGGTAAGAAATTTTTAATAAAGTGTATTTCGAAAATATCATAGTGTGGTATTGAAATAGCGAAAATGGGCTTCTACTTATAGTGCTTATATTTTGTATACTTATATATTTTATATCTACAAATCTTATGAATATAGATTATTATTAAAACACATGACTGTACAGTTTTATAAAAGTTATTTAAATAATTTATTTTAGGAAACTGGAATAGTAAGTATTGCAGGGGGAGGTAAAACATACAATTTGCACCGTCAACAGTTATTTTCTAAATTTTTAATTTTATATCTTTTGAATACAAGCAATTAATCAAATATTGTGGTCTATTAATCAAAACGTACAATTGTACAGTCTTTATCAATGAATAATAATTATTTAGTTTTTATTATTAATCCTTATTGCACAACAGTGATTACTATTATTGATTAACAATCATTATTGAACTATGTGAAAATTGCCTATTGTTCAGCTGACGAAGTAAGACACTTTTATTGAAATGGATGTTATAATATAACCTGTTTATATGCGTGATCTTTAAATTATAAGTATACATTGCATATATATATATTTTTATATTTTCTATGCTCGTAATTTTATGTATACCAACATAATAAATGTGCTCCAAATATTATATAGAAAGAATATGTGTGTTAAATGGTAAATTTTGCCAATAAATTTAAAAGAAAATTTTTTAAAATTTTTACTAAGTAATTTGAATAACAAATATCAGATATTGAGTAGGAATAGTTTCCCCCCTACCGTTGTCATAAATTCTTAATTTCATGTTTTTAGCGGACCCCTAATCAATAAAATATTACAATTTCTGAATCAAGGCGTACGTTAAAATTTTATATAACATTTAATATATTATAATATAAAGTGGATATTGTCAAATTATCTGAAAATCACCTTATGTTTAGCCAAATAAGTAAGAAAGTTCGTCAGAGTCCATGATACAGTCCGCCCCGCTTAAACGAATATCAACGGTTCCAGCCTATATTATTCGATTAAGCGGGGTATTCGATTAGGCGGGGAGATAAATATAGGCACAATTGGTGATAAAAGGAGTGTGGTTATAGGATTAAATAGGGAAAATATTTAGTGTAACACTAGTAAAAACTTTACCCTTATAATAATATAGTAAAACATAGTAATTACATTATTTCAATGAATTTTATTATAATTAAAGGTTTGTAAATGCGTTCACATTTCCTATAAAAATATCCTGGTTGCAACTCTGATGAGTTTTGTAATTGATATTCTTATAAGAAGTTTTAAATTCCATTTTTCTACAACTTTCTGTGCATTGCGATTAATGTTAGACACTTGCGATGGTGAAATTCGAAAGTTCTTTTGGATATTTCGACTTGCGTTTGACGATATTTATTTTGCTCTATAACTTTAAATTTATCGTATGAACTAAAATATTTACGTTTCGCGTTCATTGGGTTTTAAGGTAAATGTTTTTTCTGATGAAAGTGCTTTAAATAGTCAAGTATGGAATGAAGCACAACCATTGACTGAGGTAATTGAATGTCAGCAGAAAAACAGGGGGAAGGTGACTCTCGATAGGGGGGCTATTGTATGTCACCCTTTTCCAATAGAAAGATCCAGAATGTTTTTTCAAACTAAAAGGAAAGAAAAGTACATTTATTACACACTATATGCACATATTTTTACTTCGTTTGAACACTTTTCGAATGCTAATTTTGGGCAAACTTTATTCGATTATCCGAGGAGGACCTGGGAATATTATTCGTTAAAACGGGGAAAATTAACATTGATCCTATGAGAATAATTTTGGTTCCAATAGCTTTTATTCTAATAAGCAGGGTATTCGAATATCCGTGACCTCAATAAGTGGGGACGACTGTATAATATACTCCTCTATGTGTTCCTTATATTATAACATACGTTTCTTTATATTTTGTATGTTGGAATTTTGTAGATACGAATTTTAATGTATACTTCAGATTATTGCTTAAAACCTGTATGCAATTTTATTTGAGTCCTTTTGACGGAAAATTAAAAAAAAAAATTTGAGCAATGAATATAAAATTTTTGATTAAACAATGCGGATTATTTTAAAAAATTTTTTAGGTTTGAATTATAAATATTTTTTTTTTCAGTGAGAATACATACTTTTTAAAAACTGCCTGCTTATTTTTGAAATTCAGAATATAATGTTTTCTCAGGACGTTGCAATATAAATCATAGACTATGATTTCATAATCAAAATATTAGCTCGCAATATTATTTATTGACTTAATGACTGGTAATAATCATTGGTATTATTTAATTACCTAAAACTCTCCTCTAGAGGTAAAACATATCTCGACGTAATTCATTCTTTTATATAAACAATGCATTATGCGTTCTTTAATTATATCATATATTTAAAATGTATTTTTACATATTTTATATCCGTGTGTTTATGTACATCACCATTATATGTACTCAAGATTATTATTTAGAAAATATATGTTAGATTAGTTTTAAAAAATTAAATGCAAAAATTTATGAGATTTGAATATTACAAATTCAATGTTTTAATCACAGTATTACAAAAGCAATATTTCAAATTTTCTAGATTTTCACAATTTTTCATTAGGAAAATAAAGCAGTTATTTATCATATTAACCATTTATTGCTAATTTGAAAACATTCCTATTTTTTTGAAGAAGATATTGCAACTAATCATTTCTTACGTTTTCTAAGTCAAGATGATCAGGAGTCATATGATGATCTCTAATTCAAGGCAAAAGTATATATTTGATTAATGTGTTTGGTTTCTGTATTAAAGGTTATACTATTATAAACCTACTTTATAATAGTCTTTATCCGATGGTTCTTTAGAAACAATTTCAGTACCGAATAATAATGTTAAATGCATTGAAGACATCAGGTTTTACAGAATTCTTGTAGGAATGCTACGATTTGTTTAGATGTGCTAAATTGCAACGTTATATGGTTTAGATTGTTTTTTATTTTCTTTTTTATTTCATAGGTCATTTTCAAAATGTAATATACCTTTTACATCTGGATTCTAAACAAAAAAGCACATTTACATATATTTTCTAGTTTAAAAACTTAAATGTAGTAATAAATCACACTTTTGTGGTATGAAATTGTATTTTTATTAATTTAATTTATTTATTTTGTAAAATGATCGCTTTTTTTATAGTCATAGATAGATAACTTCATTTCCATCATGTCTTACAGCTTTATGACTCAAAGGTCCTGTCATAATAACTCAAAGTACACTACCGAAACTTGGTTTTCTTAAAGTAGTTTTATTTAATCATTTTACTTAAATGTGTTATATTTAAACTAGAAATGTCTGTTCTTTAAGAGAAGTGATCGCTTCTAGAACGTATCGTACTATATGAACATATCGTACTATAGATCGTATTATATTTAAACTAGAAATGTCTGTTCTTTAAGAGAAGTGTATTAAACGTATCGTACTATATGAAATGCGTTTTTAAGATTATAAAGATTTGCTTTAGTATAAAGATGAACTTAATTTTATTTTAAGAAACTTTCCCCATTCTTTTTTAAAATTCATACAAGCATTTTTTAATTCTTGCAGTCACGGGAACTGTATTTCAGCCTTCAAATAAGATGAATAAATTTAATTCTAATAATCATGTAAAACCACATTACGCACTT
>Ga0068630_1000470_pt1 | contig 12532 bp, 8 predicted proteins | sample InSIn4gowninarea_FD_77433 | JGI IMG/M metagenome (GOLD analysis project Ga0068630, IMG submission 77433) | Clean room microbial communities from NASA Spacecraft Assembly Facility at Jet Propulsion Laboratory, Pasadena, California, USA -... ... | reverse complement strand
CTACCATGCAGCCTACGCCTACCATATCACCTACTTTGTATTTGCTGACATGACCGCCAACACTCACGACCTTTCCCACAATCTCATGACCGGGAACGCAAGGGTACATTGATGGACCCCACTCGCTACGTGCCGTATGCAGGTCGGAGTGGCAGACGCCACAGAATAAAATCTCTATTTCCACATCATGTGGTGTAGGTTTCCTGCGGTTGATATTCATCTCGTTTAAAGGAGCTGTCGCTGCCTCGGTGCCGAATGCTTTGATTTCTTTTACTTCCATTTTATCAAATGTTTAATTGCTTATTTATTAGATAATCGCTTTTTATTAAAAATTCAAGCCACTAATCTGAGGCTTCTAAGTGATGAACGTATTTCTATTAAGCACCTTAAAAGAAAGAAAAGCTGTATTCTTTCTTTAAGCATTTGCGATACTTAAGCATTTGCGATACTCATTGTCGCTGCATTAAATGCAGCGCAAAGGTATTTTAGATAGAACCTTTCAAGGTAAAGAAAATCAAACCAATCATTAAGAATATCAAACTTCCATTGCCCGCAGAGCCTTAGGATTGGTTCCTGTTATTCTCTTAAAGTAGTTGTTGAAGTAGGTGGGGTAGTCAAATCCAAGGGCATAAGCAATATCGGCAATGTTCCAATTGGTATGTTGCAGGAGAGCTTTTGCTTCAGTAATGATACGTTCAGAAATGTGAGAAGTTGTAGGCTTGCCCGTAACTTCCTTAACAGCCCGGTTAAGGTAGTTGACATGAACATTTAAATTGTTTGCATAGTCCTGCGCAGTTTTTAGCTGAAGCGGGCGGTCAGTAGTTTCTACTGGAAATTGCCTTTCCAATAGTTCGAGGAATACAGACGTAAGGCGCGAGAGCCCGTTATTGTGTTGCTGATAATTTTCCGAAGGCTGCATTTTCAGCGCTTCGTGAATAATTAGATTGATGTAATTATGTATCAGGTCGTCTTTGTAAGCATACTCGGTCTGTTGCTCTTCAATCATTTTCCGAAAGATAGTATTTAAAAATTCCCGCTGTTGCTCCGTTATCTTTAATACCGGTGTCCCACCAATCTTAAATAAGGGTGAATGGTGCAGACTTTCGGAGCGGTCAGAAGCCTTAAAAAAATCTTCAGAAAAAAGACAGGTATAGCCTGCATAGGTCGTTGAAATCGTCTCCCACGAATAAGGGATGTGTGGATTGCCAAAAAACAAAACAGTTCCTTCCTGTTCGAAGCTTCTATCGGCATAATGAATAATGCTCTTTCCGGTAGTCAGGCAAATTTTATAAAAGTCTTTCCTGCTGTAAATCTTTGTAGCGCTAGCATCTGCTTCTATTTGAAATACATTAAAGCCTTTTAGCTTTAGTTCATTATTAAAATCGGAAACGGAGCGGGCGCTTTTGTCTTGCATAGGGCAAAGTTAAGGAAATCAAAACCTGTAGATTCGCTAAAATCTTGCCATCCCTTCAATAGCTTGATAATCAAAAAAGCCAAATAAAGGGGTAAATGAAATTATAATCAATGCAATCAAAAGTAATAGGACGTTTCCGAAATATTTCAAACGCTTTTAGTCGACCTTTTAGTTGCCCGTGCACACCTAACATTCCTGCGCAGACCTTTCTTCTTTTGGATTCTATGTATTCGTCTATTTGAAAAAAGAAGCCTTTGTTTACTTCTTTTTGCTTTAAGCTCTCACAACTGTTGCGGCTTTTATGCTTTCGCAGAAAATATATATCAAAATGTGGATGAAAAGTCTTCTTAACAAAATTGCCAATGTCCTCAATTTTGTTTCTGCATGCATAAGAAATAATATCCTCTGCAATTCTATACATTCTTTTTAAGTCTTCATTCAAACGGTTTGGCTCGCCGTAATGTGAGGGTAGCTCTTTTGAAATACATAACTTTTTTTTATTCCAAAAAGTGGGAGGTATACCAATTTCAGTATTTAACAGCGTTCGTCTTTCTGGGTTAAAGCAATATTCAATATAGATTTGAGCTGTACCATCGCGACGAACCTTTTTGGCGTCGGAAATTAGTTTTAATGGCAGTAACATATTTAGTCGATTTTTTAGTCGATCAAGAATACGTCATACTTTATAAAGATAGGAAGACGAGCGGAAGAGCTTTTGTTATAAGTAATTGAAAAACAACGCCTGGTTGTTGGCTTAATAAAATGAAGTAAGGATTACAAAGCTGTAATCCTTACTTTGGTGATCCGGATTGGATTCGAACCAATGACCTACTGCTTAGAAGGCAGTTGCTCTATCCAACTGAGCTACCAGACCAATATTTCGTCGTTGTCAATTTAAACGGCTGCAAAAGTAATTTTTAATTAGTTTGCAGCCAAACGAAAATTGATAAAATGGATGTGAAAATAGAAGAAAGCTGGAAGGAGGTTTTAAAACCCGAATTTTCTAAACCCTATTTTCAACAGGCTGTTACATTTGTAAAGACTGAAAAAGCCCAGGGCAAAACAATCTATCCTCCCGGCCCACTCATCTTTAATGCTTTCGACAATACACCTTTCGACAATGTGAAAGTGGTTTTGCTGGGACAGGACCCTTACCACGGATACGGGCAGGCGCATGGCCTCAGTTTTTCGGTTCCCGATGGCGTAAACCCTCCCCCATCGCTCATTAATATTTTCAAGGAACTGCATAACGATATTGGCATGCCGATCCCTAAAACCGGCAATCTTACAAAATGGGCGAAGCAAGGTGTGTTGCTTTTGAATGCAGTTTTAACGGTACGGGCAAATGAAGCCGGCAGCCACGCAAAAATTGGCTGGATGGAATTTACAAACGCTGTGATAAGTAAAATTTCCGAAGAAAAGGAAGGGATTGTATTTATGTTGTGGGGAAGATTCGCGCAGGAAAAACAAGCGCTGATCGATGAAACAAAACATCATGTTCTAAAAGCTGCTCACCCCTCTCCTTTTAGTGCCGACAAAGGATTTTTCGGTTGCAGGCATTTCAGCAAAACCAATAATTACCTCGTGAAACAAGGTAAGGATCCCATCGACTGGCTTCTTGATTAAAAGGACAACATACATTTACAAAATGAAAATTCTTAAGAACATTTTTGGTGCAATCTGGGCCGTATGGGGAATTTTGACTTTCACTATTACGTTGTTCATTATCATTATTCCTGTCTGCCTTACGTTTCTTATAAAGGAGCCAAAAGGAACCGAGGCATTCAGGCAGATAGCCAAATTATGGATGAATGTATGGTTAACCCTAATAGCGTCGCCGCTGAAGGTTGTTGGAAAAAACAATTTCGAAAAAGGCAAAAATTACATAGTTGTTTCTAATCATAACTCTTTAATGGATGTTCCGGTAACCACGCCCTACGTACCGGGCGCAAATAAAACCATAGGCAAAACCTCTTTCGCAAAAACACCTGTTTTCGGTTGGGTGTATAAACGCGGTACTGTGCTCGTTGACAGGAATAGTGAAGAAAGCAGGCGGAGAAGTTTTGATGACATGAAAAAAGCGCTTGCCCAGGGATTGCACATGGTAATTTATCCTGAAGGAACCCGTAATCGCACCGCTGATCCTTTAAAGTCTTTTCACGATGGCGCCTTCAAACTCGCTGTTTCTACTAAGAAAGAAATTATTCCCACACTCATCTTTAACACTAAAAAAATTCTCCCTATTAACAAGGCCTTTTACCTGTGGCCCCATCCGATCGAGATGCATTTTCTCCCCCCTGTAAACCCTGCAAATATGACGAGTAAAGAATTGAGGGAAAAGGTGTTTAAAGTAATGTGGGATTATTATTTGGAACATAGTAAGAACCACGATCTACGTGATTAGTGGGATTAAAGGGAAATGCAAGATAGAATTCTTGTTTTACAGAAGGTTGGTGCACAAAGATTTGCCGATGAACGAAATGCGACCCTTCGACCGGCTCAGGGTAAACTGCCACGCTGCTATGGAAAACTGCTTGTGAACCGAGCGTGGCAACGATGATACAACAGAGAACAAATGCGTGTACCAAAAAATTCCAATAAAGATTTCTTATTAAAACGCAGAAAATATAATGAGTACTTTTTGTTGACCGGCTAATTATCTCTCTTCTACATCGTTGTGTCACTCACTTGTACTTGCAGATATTCTGTTCGGCCTTTTTTAGTGCGTATAAATCATATCTCCGCAACCTTTTTCTTATACAATTACCTACTGGTAGAAAAATCTTGACCTGTTAATTTTAAGATCACGCAAAATACCGGACTTTGGGTTTATGCTGATGTTGAAAGAACGATACAAACCAACCGGCGTGATGTTAATAGACATTTGCCAGCAATGCATTTCGCGGCTTATAAACATCGTTAACGTTTGTAGCTGGTGGGTAGTAAAATCGTAATAAGTATTGCCACCAATTTTCCAGCGGGGGGTTAAACTGAAATCGCCGTTTACACTCACATTAGAATAAGTTTGGGTTCCGAACCGGTAATCAGGACCAAGCTGCTTCGAAAAGCTTAGTGAATAGGATAATTGAACCGACCAGGGAATATTAAAGTCGGTAAACTCAGCAGGATTACTTCTCACATAATCCAACTGGCGCTGCTGCTCGTCGGGTGTTAAATAATCATCTTGCTGGATCCTGTCTTTATCGGTTTTACCGTCTTTACTCTGGCTCGAGAACGAGGTAGAAACGGCGATGCTTCCATTCGTAATCCTTCCCGGCTTAAACTTATTACTCTTCAACATCAGCCTAGGGTGGCGTATTCCCAATGCGTCTACTTCATAAGGATCGAGGTTTGCATTGGCAGTAATATTTATCTTTTCGAACAAAGTACTCCTCACATACAAACTAATATTGCTTAAAGGGAAACTGTCGTTAGGGCTGGGTATAAGGTTGTAAGAACCATTAAATCCAAATCCATCGATCAGCCTTATTTTTTTAGTGCCGCCCTCAGAAGTGTCTTTAGCATTCTTCACTTTCATCTCAAGCGTATTGTCGACACCAAACCCAATACCGCCAAACCTTCCTTCGCTGAAAGCTCCTATTACACCGCCTTCAAACTGTGAAAAACGGCGCTTTGTTCCAAGCGGATCGGTCTGCACACTGTCATAAAATTGTTTTTGCATGTCGGGCCTGTAGTTGAGGCTGAAGCTCGGCCTGATCTCGTGGCGTATCGCTTTAACAGGACCTTTTTTAAACTGGTATGTGCCAAAAACCCTTGTACTTGCCGACATTCCAAACTGCATTTGCCGTGCTGTATAAATACCTCTTGAAATACTAGTATCTACTTTTTCTAAAGAGTCGTTCCAGGTGCGCCGTATCTTTTGGCCGTACCACCTTTCTTCATACGAAACACTTGGTGAAAGCTGGATAGCACCCATTTGAGGTAACGACAAAGTGATGGGAATAACATGGGTTGCGCCGTACTGTGCAGTATCCAATATTTTCCTGATGCTGATGGCTGAGTCGTAGAACGACATACGGTTCATAAAATTTCCTGTATAACCTACACCAAGCTTTTCGTACCATTTTGGTGTACCTATAGCCTCTTTTCGCTGGAAAGGATAAACAGTCATTACGTTGAAACTTGCGGTGGGGAGTGTTAAGTCAACAGCCCTCGAATTACTATTCTGGCTATGGTTTGCGCTCATAGACAGGTTGTATTTTCCACTCCAGTCTTTGCTGTAGTTGACTGAAGAACTGAGGCTGTTTTGGAAGTTAAGCACGGGGTTGTTCGAAACATATTGGTTGAACTTGGTACTTCCCGCATTTATGTTCGCCGAAAAACTGGAACCGGGCCTCGCCTTAGAATCCCTTGAATGGCTCCAGTTTACCATGAAAGTTTTACTCTTTGTAAATTCCTCTTTCGAATACCCGCCTGTATTTAAAATCTTTGTGTTCTGAACGGCGATATTAAGACTCCCCGTATACTTGTAGCGTTTTATATATTTGGAAGCAAGATTTACGCTCCACCCACCGTAACTATATATATTACTTCTCACTGTCGCGTCGAAGTTTTCGTTTAGGACTTTATAAAAGCCCAAACCTTCCAATCCAAGACCAAACTGTTCATTCGAGGCAAACTGCGGAGGAAGTAAGCCGGAATGACGTCCACGGTTTAGAGGATAAATGCCAAAAGGAATTCCTATTGGTACCGGCACTCCTTCAAATTCAGGCGAGGCAGGACCAGAAATAGCCATTTTGTTATTGATCATCTTCATCTTCCTGGTTCGGAAAGCGAAGTGAGGCGTATCGAGGTTACACGTAGTGAACCTTCCACGCCACGCATACAACGTATTTTCATTTACTTTTTTAATGGTGTTTGCGTACACGTACATTTCTCCCTGTTGCAAATAGGTGCTTTTGGTTAAGCCTTTTTGCGAACGTGTATTATACAAAATGGTATCGCTAACACTTTGCATATCGCCCTGAACCAGCTTAGGTTTGTTTAATGGATTGCCGGTAGTATCGGTGGATCCGTAAGCGGTGAGTAGTTGTTTGTCCTGGTCGAGATGTATAGTTTGTGCAGTTACTTCCACATCTGTGTACTTTGCGTTTGCCTTTCCATAAAGTATGAACTCCTTAGTAGGGACAATGAGTACGCCACTATCTTCTGCCTGGTAAGTGACCGGCGCATCAAGAGAGTCTTTAGAGAGCTTTACATGAAAGGTATCTGTAGCGAGGCTATCCTTCCTGGTCGTATCCGTAACAAGCCGTAAACTATCTTTGCCGCTCGTGTCCGTAACGAGGCGCAAACTATCTTTGCCACTGGTATCAGTAACGGGAGTAGTGGCAATTGTACCGGCCTTTTTTATTGTAATTGAATCTTTAACTTTTGCAACCTTGCTCTTCGGAGGAGAATCTACAATTGATGTAGTTATTTGATTAGCAATGTGATACGACCGATATTTTGCATTAACGCGAATGGTAATTATGAAAACAATAGCAATTACCGCTAAAGCTGAAATTTTTTTTGACCTAACTTTACATCGCTTGCTCATAAGTAGTTGGGCAAATTTAGCGGTTAAAGCATTAATGATGTGTGAAGATTAACCCAATTGAAACCCGATAAAGACCAAAGGAAGTAAGTATGATAAAAAGACTGTTTGTAATTTTTGTATTTTTCTATATCCTTCCCTTTTTATTCTCTTTTACAGCAGATCCGAGCGTCCCAAAAGTAAAACAATCCCTTAAGACCATTGTTATAGATGCAGGCCATGGGCTTCCTAATAGTAACGCAGAGGGAAACTATAGTTATGAATCTCAGCTTACGCTTGACATGGCTTTAAAACTCGGGCAGCGGCTTAAAGAAGTATTACCAGACTGTAACATAATATACACCCGCACTGATGAAAATCTTCCAAACGGATTGAGGGAAGTCAAGGCTGCAAATCGCTGGCGGGCGCAGTTTGCAAATGAGAACCATGGCGACCTTTTTATATCTATTCACGTGAACTCGATGGAAGACAGGTACAGGCGGGAAATAGAAGGACACAGGAAAGAAACATATACAGTAACTGTAGGCAAAGGCAGGAAAAAACGAAGAGTAGAAAGAACAAGGTCAGTGCCCATTTATAAATCGTATAAACTCCCCTGCGAGCGGGCAGGAACCGAAACGTATATCTGGGCGGTAAATAAGTACGACCAAAAACAAAATGCTGTTGGCTCGAGGGACGATGATGACCAGTTTGGTGAACATGATTCAACGGATAACTACGAAGATTCTCCAGATGCAAAAATCCTCGCCTCATTAAGAACAAAGAAATATTTTGACCAAAGCCTGGCTGTTGCAACATTTGTTGAAGAAGAATTTAAAAAAGAAGGACGGACGAGCTATGGGGTAAAGCAAAGAAACAGCGAAGGTATTTGGGTATTACAGGCTACGAATATGCCAAGCATACTTGTTGAAACAGGCTTTATTTGCAACCCGACGGAAGAAGATTACTTAAACAGTGAAAAAGGGCAGAACGAGGTAGCGTACGCTGTAATGAGAGCTGTATTGCGGTATAAACAGTTTCTCGAAACCGGGTCAGCTATAATACCCGAAGTTGCAACGGAAAATAAAAATTAAATAATAACGTTTTCTCATACCCGGATAAACTGTAAGAGTTGGTTAAAAAAAAGTGAAAGTATTATATGTTGAAGCGAAATCTGATAGCGTTTTTTGGTGTGTTTTTGTTGTGTGTTAACTCCACTTTTCTTTTTGGGTTTAAACCGTTTTATCAAAAAGCTTTATTAAGAAAAGTAATTATCGACGCGGGTCACGGTGGCCACGACGGTGGTGCCGAAGGAAAATACTCTCAAGAGAAGGACATTTCGCTTGGTGTAGCGCTTAAGCTGGCTAAAATGGTTGAAGATGAAATGCCGGATGTTGAAGTGGTTCTTACACGAACGCAGGATGTTTATCAGTCTCCACCTACAAAGGCCAATATTGCCAATTTTAATAAAGGTGATTTATTTATAAGTATCCACTGTAACAGTGCTCCGCCAGTTCGCCATTCAGAAGTGACAGGGTACCAAACAGAAGTGTATTATACAGGTAAGGGCAAAAGAAAGAAAAAACATACAAGGAGAGTTCCCCAATACCGTCACTGGACTACTCCAAATGCCGCAAAAGGAACAGAAACATATATTTGGGGAGCGCATAAAACCGACCTGAAGGAAAAGGCAATGCGTGAAAACGAGTCGTTGTACCTGGATAGTGCCACCGCAAACTTTGTAAAAGACTTCGATCCCAATTCTCCTGATCGCATGATCCTTTACTCTTTAAAAACCCAGCAATACTTTAACCGAAGCGCCAACCTTGCGTTAACGGTGGAAGAAGAGTTTAAAAAAGTGGGTAGAATAAGCCGCCAGGCACAACAGCGTCAAGTTGGTATCTGGGTTTTACAGGCCGTCGCTATGCCAAGTATACTTGTAGAAACAGGGTTCATCAGCAATCCCGAAGAAGAAGAGTATTTAAACAGCGAAAGCGGCCAGAGCGAGATCGTGCGGTGCGTTGTACAAGCTTTAAAGCGGTACAAATATTCTCTCGAAAGCCAGTCACCTAAGGTGACAATGGGCAAATAGAAGAAGCAGGCAGCAGAGGCGGTAGTGAACCAGTCACTCTTTAAATGTTTCCGAATCATTGTAATCATTCCGGTGTTACAGTTTGCATGCGTGTAAGTTGACTTGCTAGTAAACTTTGTTTTTAATTTTTTCGATATGAGATCGATGGCATAACTCTCTTCAACATCGTTGTGTCACTCACTTGTACTGTTGTACTTTCTTCTTCTTTTTACAAATCGTAACCATTTATTCAATTTATTGTTCCTTGCTTCTTGCTTGGCAATAGTGCTAGCCAAAAAGGCAATTACGAATACGGGTATCTCGGGAGTTCGACAGTTTATAATAATCGCAACAGAAACGATATTTTTTTGTAGATAAAAAAGTACACGTTTTACGAAAACCTTTTAGCTACTTTTACTACGTTAGTTAAAACTTGTTATATGCCCGTAGCTATTACCTGAAGGATTGTTTCTTTTCCCCACATTCTTTTCTATTTTCCCTGCTATTTTATTTCATAATAACCTCTACAATTGCCTAACCATTCATATTCCCCCAATGAAAACAGTAACGTTCATCTTTTCATTAATCATAACTTCTGTTTTATTTGCCCAAACAAAACCTGCCGGAACGAGTGCAGAGCGATCGCAAATAGCAGCGGAAATGGATAAATCAATTAAAACAGAGCTATTAAATAAATGGTATCCTCAATGCGTAGATACTACTTATGGAGGTTTTCTTAGCACTTATACTTACGATTTTAAACCTACCGGCCCGCAGGATAAATTTATTGTTACGCAGGCCCGTCACACATGGACGACGGCAAAAGCAGCAGAATTGTACCCTGATAAAACGTATTATATCAAGTGCTCCGAACATGGCTTCCGGTTCCTAAGAGATGTAATGTGGGATAAAACGAATGGAGGCTTTTATAACCTTGTCGACAGGCAGGGAAATGACAAGAGCAGTCCGAGATCGCCAAAAGAAGCGTACGGAAATGCATTTGCTATTTATGCCCTCTCAGCCTATTACAAGGCCTCAAAAGATACAGGCGCTCTCAACCTGGCAAAAAAGGCATTTTTATGGCTTGAAAAACATAGCCATGACCCTGTTTATAAGGGCTATTTTCAACATTTAAAAAGTGATGGAATACCGGTTGTAAGAGATGCAACCGTTCCTTCCAATTCAGATCTTGGTTATAAAGACCAGAATTCATCTATTCATTTGCTTGAAGCATTTACAGAGTTGTATAGCGTTTGGCCGGATGCCTTGGTCCGCGAACGGTTACAGGAAATGTTGTTCCTGATAAGAGATAAGATAACAACGCAAAAGGGCTCCCTCACGCTGTTTTTCAAACCCGACTGGACACCCGTTTCTTTCAGCGATTCTTCAGAAGCTTCTGTGATGAGACATAAGAATTTGGACCACGTTTCTTTTGGACATGATGTAGAAACAGCCTACCTGATGCTGGAAGCTTCACATGCACTTGGAATAAAGAATGATTCAAAAACAATGACCGTTGGCAAAAGAATGGTTGACCACGCATTGAGAAACGGCTGGGATAGTACGGTCGGCGGCTTTTATGATGAAGGGTATTATTTTAACGACAAACCCAACATTTCAATCATTCTTGACAGTAAAAACTGGTGGGCGCAAGCGGAAGGATTGAATACTTTACTATTGATGGGAGACCGTTTTCCGAACGATCCCATGCATTACTATGACAAGTTCAAACTGCTTTGGAAATATGCGCAAACGTATTTGATAGATCACGTAAACGGCGACTGGTACGAGGGAGGGATCGACAAAGAACCACAAAAGAAAACAGCGTTAAAAGGCCAGATCTGGAAAGGTACCTATCATCACTTCCGCTCAATGTCTAATTGCGTGAAACGGTTGAGAGGAGGCGGTGAAGATGGGCCCGGAGATCAATAACAGATTTGATGAGTCGGGTGAAACAGGAAACGTCAAAAAGCAGAGACCATTTATGCATATGGTAGCCAAGGTGTGCCTCCGACTGGCTGCCCTAATATACTTTCTCCTTCTACCTTCCACCTCCACTTTACACCTTCCAATTGCATTTCCCCTGCTGATTAAAGACTAACTGTACAAGTGAGTGACACAACGATGTTGAGTATGGTTCTGCCGCCGGTCCCAAAAAACTTTTCATTGTATCCAAACTTCACAATCGAGGTTTATAACGTACTTTGCCCGAAATATATTTGCTTTGAAACAAAGGCCTGCTTGCCCCATCAAACCCGCTTTTTTTCTATTTTTTCTTTGTGTAATTCACCTTTCAACACAGGCTCAAAAAAAGAATGAAGCATACCAATTGCATCTTCACAAGATTTCTTCAGCGATAAAAGTGGACGGAATAATAGACGAGGCGGCCTGGAAAGACGCTGAAATAGCAAAAGATTTTTTTATGGTGCTGCCAATGGACACCAGTTTTGCAAAGGCCCGTACCGAAGTTCGTATGGCTTACGACGACCATAATCTCTACCTCGTTGCCGAATGTTTCCAGGCAGTAGCCGGACCTAATTATGTAGAATCGCTAAGGAATGACTGGAGCTTTGGCAAGAATGATAACTTCCTGATGTTTATGGACCCTTTTGACGACCAGACGAACGGTTTTGCTTTTGGCACCAATTCAGCCGGCGCTCAATGGGACGGAATGATGTACGGCGGAAGCGCAGTGGATTTAAACTGGGATAATAAATGGAAATCGGTAACAAAAGAGTACGCCGATAGATGGGTACTCGAATTAGCAATTCCTTTTAAAAGCATCCGCTATAAAAAAGACATCAGCAAATGGGGAATTAATTTTAGCAGGCTCGATTTAAAGACCTCAGAAAAAAGTTCATGGGCGCCTGTTCCGCGACAATTTCCAACGGCTTCTTTGGCATATTCCGGTATACTTGCATGGGACCAGCCGCCTCCTTCTGCAGGTTCGAATGTATCATTAATTCCCTACGCACTTGCAGGAAGCACTAAAAATCACGAAACCCATTCACCTTCTGACTACCGGAAAGACGTGGGCGTTGATGCAAAGATTGCGCTCTCGTCGTCGATGAATTTAGACCTTACCGTTAACCCCGACTTTTCCCAGGTTGAGGTAGACAGGCAGGTAACCAACCTCGACCGCTTCGAATTATTCTTTCCGGAAAAACGCCAGTTCTTTTTAGAGAACGGGGACATTTTTGCCAACTTCGGCTATGCTTCCATCCGCCCGTTTTTTTCAAGAAGGATCGGCCTTGGCGTGCCCATTCGTTTTGGTGCACGCTTAAGTGGCAAGCCCGATAAGAACTGGAGAATTGGCGCGATGAATATGCAAACCGGCAGCGTAGATAATACAGGCTTGCCCGCTCAAAATTTTACTGTCGCTTCGGTACAGCGTCGCGTCTTTTCTCGATCGAACATCGGCGTCATTTTCATCAACAAAGAGTCTTTAAACTACCACCCTGAAAACAATCCTACAAAACCCGCTTATTCTGATTACAACCGAAACCTTGGTCTT
>Ga0068630_1000469_pt1 | contig 12534 bp, 3 predicted proteins | sample InSIn4gowninarea_FD_77433 | JGI IMG/M metagenome (GOLD analysis project Ga0068630, IMG submission 77433) | Clean room microbial communities from NASA Spacecraft Assembly Facility at Jet Propulsion Laboratory, Pasadena, California, USA -... ... | reverse complement strand
TGTATTGATTTTGTAACGGTCTATAATGGTCTTGTAGTCGTACATAACGTTTTATAACACGCCATAATGGTCCATAACAGTTTTATAACTATCCATAATGGTCCATAACTGTCTTATAACTGTACGGTCCATTATAATTCATAACAGTTCTATAATGGTCCGTAATGATCTGGTAATGGTCCATAACAGCCACAACAGTCCTTTAATGGTCCATATTGATCCTGTAATGGAGCATAACAGTCCATAGGGTTCTGTAGCGGTCTATAAATTACCATAACAATTCTGTGGCGATCTATAACGGTCCTGCAACTGTGCATAACGTCATATGATAACCCATAACTTGCATAACGTTTTATGACAATCCATGATGGTTCATAACAATTCTACAATGATTTATAATGGTCCTGTAATGGTCCGCAAGAATCCAAAACAGCCCTTTGTTGGTTCATAATGTTCCGTAATTAAACGGTTCTGTAATTGTGCATAATGATCTTGTACTTGCTCATAAAAACTCAACCAATGAGTGCCGCTCCCACAAATTTATAATTACGTCTGAATATTTTCCAGTTCATATGAAACTTGAATTTTTGAACTTGGTGAGCTTGGTGAACTTTTTTGGTGAGAATATTTCGGAATAGAGAGAGCTCCCCGAATGTTTCACGCAAACAAACTTTGAAACAAATCTGTAATTTTTAAGACATGGAAAACTCTATACCACTCAACGTTGAGTGTAACTATGGGGACAGAGAAACTTCCAAGTGCCGACAGATTTATTCTTCGATCCCAATGGTACATGGTGAAACTATTTCGGAATCACTCCAAACTGTGTGGGAGAATCTAACGTTTAACAGATTCACCTAATTTGAAAGGTCATTGATTTGAATTTAGTTTACAGAAAACATGAAGAATTTAATCTATTTTCTAGTAAATCGTATTAATGAGGTTTGACTGCGTGCCAATTTTTTTGCCAAGTCAAATTTTGCGTGTGTTTGTAAGGACTCTCAACTCCCTAAACCCTTCCTTGGACGCACCAGTGTTCTACACTTGTTTTATATGTGTTTCACATTAATGCTATTTTCTATCGTTGTTTGATTTGCCAGTAATCCAGGAAATAATGCCTCTCTGGAGCGCGCACTAATCATTACACATTTCTCTTTTTATTCCTACATTCGTTCCATTGAGGGGTCATCGTTAGAAAGAGAAGTGTCCGTTGGAAGTAATTAAAGCCCCTGTGGCATAATAAGAACAACACGGTTACTTTGTTCCGCGGAGCAGACAAAAATGAATTTCTTTTCACAAATTGAAGCAATTATGCAAATTCCAGCCTAGGCAATGAGGCAAATCTTGTTTTTATCGCCCCTTATTATTCGCGCGATAACAAAAGATTAATCTCAGCACTTTGGAGTTGTGTGAGGGGTGGTGCGTGGGCGTGTGTAGAGTAAATTTTACGGAAAATCTTCAGAGAAAAAAGGATGCTCCACAAAAGACACAGACACGAGAAATTGTCAAAAGCTTTCGAGTGCATTATCACCAGGCCTTCGCTAAGCCTTTATTTGAATTTTTCAAAAAATTTTCAACAGCGATACGGGCACTTCAGATTTAATTTTAAATTTAATCCCACTCCTCTTTTGTTCTTTTTTTCCTTTTTTCCCAGCCTTGAATGGAATGGAAGAAAAAATTTCACAGCTTCTTTACTTCGTGCGCTTATTCTATTACCTAAAAGAGAAAGTTATGTGAAAAATTCTTCCAATCCTGTTATTTAAGTCTCAGAAGCCGTCCCTTGTTATTTCATGGAAAATAATCGGGGAAGGTAAAAAACAAGCAGCGAATTATTGTTTGCATTAATTTCATCACTGTTTTTAATAACTGTTGTCTGCTTTTTTCCCATGATGAAATTTCTTTTATTAGATGCAATCACGATTCCATTAAAAGTATAGTCAGGCCACTTTAAAAAGCGTTTAACAAAATAACGATCCATTCGCACGATTAAAGTATTCAAAAAAGCTTTTTGAAGAAAACACAGTAGCATACGATTTATATTCTTGGATAGACATTACCTTTCTTGGATAGACATTACCATTCTTGGATAGACATTACCATAGATATAAATATTATCATTACCTCTCTACATTGATTTAAACTCCCAACCTAAACAATTAACATATTTTTGGAGTTCAATACGATCAGATTCAATTCGATACGATCGACTCAATAATTAAGACACTGTTTTATGCAATTATTAATTATTACTTGACGATTTCTTTATATCACAAAACTAAATGTTTCTTAGTCAATTGATTAAGTATTTAGCATCAATGATGCTGTTTTAACGTTATTTTGATGCTTTAAATTTATTTATTTTAGAGCAACGGAAAATACATACTATGCATGCCATTTTTTTATATTTAATCTTTTGTTGCTAATATCTACGATGTTTTTTTATTGTTTAATATTTTATCTACTTATAAAATGAATAATTCATCCATGCTTACATGCTATTTCTTCTTTTCGTTACCATTAGCATTTTTCATTTACATATTCCGACTTCAAGAAACCCATTTTTAATTTTAATATTTACACTGTAAGATTAGAAATAAATTCGAAATTTTTGCATCTGCATGTTAAAATCTCAGCCGACTTTAAATATTTTAATTAAATAAAATATTCAAAATATTCTATGATAATAAACTAGATATTCTTAAACTAAAATGTTCTTGAAAGTAAAATATTCTTGATGTATAAATATTATCGAATTTTTGTAAAACTTGCAATCTAATGGAAATAATATTTTTAAAAGAATTAACAGAGAAATATTAGTTCGAGTTATAATAATCTATAGAGAAAAACAGAATAGAAGCATTGATGACTTTTCTGTTTGTGCAATTACTAAATCAATTTCTAATTAGTGGTTGGGTTAAATATTAATTTCCAGTTCTTGTCAACACCAATTGAAAATAATGCAAAGTTCTACTGTTTTTTATTGGTTTCTATAAGAAGCGAGTGTGTTCGTGTTAACTCATGTGTCACAACTCTTTCAGAAAGACAACATATTATTAATTTCATACTAGATGTCTTTGATTTAACAAATTAGGTATGACTATTGCGTTAGTATGTAATTTTCTTAATGAACTGTTTTTCACTGTGAATTATATAAACAGCAATGGAATGAGAATGCTCTAATTTCTTAAACAATGGAGCATTTTCATATTACTGCTTTTTAATGTTCAGGTTGCCTTTTATTGACCTTCCGTACTTCGTACTCTCCAGGCTAAATAAGCTCAGGCATACACAATTTGTGATAAACCCACTTGATATACTCCGAGTTAAGCTGAAATTACACAAGGCAATTCCATTGCTAGCAACACCATGCGACAGGGCGTTAACTGATTATAGGGTTGCAATATGGTAAACCAACAGCGAGTCAGAAATCATAGTTTCTTAAATAGCAAGAATCTACGATTTCTGACTCGCCTTGTGTAATTTCAGCTTTAAAACATCTATTTTATCACCACATCCGATATTTTCACAAAATAGGAAATTCTGTTATCACTCATTTCCAATACTTAAGTGAAAGATCTTAAACTTTAAAAAAACCGTCTTATCTCACCTTGAAATGAGTGTTAACTAATGTACTGTACGTTCATCCATATATGTACTTTCTTTTGTTTGCTTTGTAGTCAAATACTTTTTTTTATCTTTGAAAGGCCATACATTAGAACAATTTCTATTTAACAATCACGTAAGATATTTGATAAGAGCAACTTCAACAAAATATTTTAAGTTAGAATGCATCATTAAACGAAATAATTTTCACGTAGTTTCGGTAGAGAAATAATTAGACAAAAATAAAATAAACTTGCATTAATTAAAGAACAGTAAGTACTTAATTATAAAGAACTTTTTAAACTTTTAAGAGTGTATGTTTAACATACGTCATTCTCTCCTAGATTATATGGGAATGATTTGCATCTGTTAGTGAAAACGCATCACAAATGGGAACTATTGAATAGGTGGGTATCGCAACGAGGGATAAAAATGGTTATTTCTGAAAAGTATCGCAAGTGGGTTAATCGCAAAAGGGGAGACACGATAAGCTCAAGGATTTGGTTCCACATGCAATTTGGAACTGCACTATCACTATAACAGTTTCGCTTTTTTCGTTATCACGCGTAGCGCTGATGCATACGATAGATACTGAAATGTTGCAGATCAGATTCTACTGCTGTATCTCTCTCTCCTTTTACTCTCGCTTCTGCTGTATAAGTCTACTGCGTCTCGACGTCGATCAGTCAGTGGAAAGCTCGGTCCCCAATCAAACACAGAAATCGAAGCAACTGTAACGTAATCAGTTTCTATGCAGCCTTAACTTTTGAATCAAAGAAGGAACACCGCTTTTCAACAAATATTTCTTGGTTATTATTAAGGTAATAAATATTTACAGATTGACAATCATATTTAACAAAAGTCTGAATACATATCAGCTCAACGGAGCATGACTTCTGCGTAGAAGTCCGGTGACTCGTTCGCCGAGAGAAATGGAAAAAACGTCCCCCAAACCGGGGCAAGGGATGTGATGAGTTAAATCTCTTCGAAGGTGTCTAATCTTCTAGGACGAAACCCAAGAGTCAAGCCCTTCTCTTTAGATCTTGAACTGTCTAAACAGACTCGGGGAAGGAACCCCCCCTATTCAGGAATGTCTTTTTGGAAATGGATGCAAAATGCCGAAATCCACGGACAAAGTGATGCCGGCTTAAGGGTGCAGTCCGACAAACAGTGCCGCTGCCGATATCACCGACCACCGCCCAGGGGGGAAAAGGGGACGAGATAAACCTTTGCAGTAACGCACGCGCGTTTTGCAACACATTTCTGGGCCGGTAGAGAAATGCCTCACAGTCCTTGTTGCTAGGGCGTCAGAAATCTGGTGTCAGTACACCCTCAGTGAGAGAGTGACCGCCTCTCGCCAGGTTACTGGCACGCGGGACCGTATGCGATAAAGGGTGTTGATGCAAGTAAAATCTGTCGTAGCTCCAAAGTCCTCCATGTCTCAATTGTACCTCAAGCTACGTGACAGTGAAAGTTGATTCAAAATTAAGAGATCCAAGAGCCAATACGGACTTCTTCCCACTAGGGCTTGATTGAATGGAAGTCGCCCCTTAACCCTGCTATCAGGGCTTGGACCGATGTCATCGGACAAGAAGGGTTTAGCAACAACAACATCCGTATAAAGTTTTCTAAATGGTTAGCGCTCTAGCTTTCAGCTCAGCAGTTGCAGGTTCCATTCCTGCTTTGAACATAGATTATCTACAGTGATTCGGAATCCACTTATTCATCATTTAAACTTAAAGTCCCAATCGATTTGGCCGTCATATTTAAAAAGTAATACCAGAGCAATCAACCACGGCAGTCCAAACCAAGTCTAATACAGGTTTTGCAGAACAGCTTTTGATGTTTCATCATAATGATATATTGATCATCAACAACATACTTAAGGAAATAAGATTTTTTTCCAATAGAATTTTATTTTAATATTGTAACAAAGTGCTTGATATTTGCGTAGCTTAAAGAGAAAAACGAATTACGGTGGACGATCAAATGCTATGTTCCTAAAAAAATAATTAAGACGGAACATTTTTCTGAATTTCCCCGGGTTATTCACAACTAACATATTTCTTATCACTTGAATACATTTTACAACGCTGCTGAAACGCTTCAATTGTATACCATCTGGAAGAGAAGCTGCGCACTTGTATAGCCAATCTTGGCTTCTTTCGGCCGCCTTTAAGAAATGCGCGAGCTTTTGGACGAAGGAGCCAGCCCCTTTTTTGGCGCAGCTACCCTTTATTCGGCGCGCGTGAGTGGCATGAACGCAACAAGCGCAATAACAGCCGGAGCATCAGGTGAAGCTGACACTTTAATAAAGACGATTGTCAACCAAGGGCCTTTGACAGCATGAAGGACGAACAATAACGCCCCCTGTGCTTCCCAGAGGCTCGAGCGCTAAACTTGAAGGGCGCAGTTAATTTGCACCCTCGCTTACCTGGTTCTTTTTATTGATTGCGGGTACATTGTATCGTCCGCTTGTTCCCTCCGTTGCATCTGTGCATCCTTCCCGCCGTGGCGTTCTGAGAATAAATTAGAATTTCCGACACTGTCGCGACTCGAAAATATCGGCTGGCTTAATGTTCCAAAGGGTTGTACTTTCTGACTGACGGCCTTATTAACTTCATTCCTCTCAGAGTTGAGAAGAGATTGTTGCCAGAACGCTTTTTATTCTTATTATAAAATCGAAATGAGGCTAAAAGATCATTGCTGTTTTAGCAAAGAAATTTTACTTAGAGAAAGCTATGTATGTCACATCTTAAAATAACTTGGGGAAGTGGTGTAAAAATTGCGTGATTATTTCTATAGAACTTGAGTATAGTTTGTTCTTTCTTCTTCGTGAAACATTTGCCATCGTTCGAGAAAAAACATATTTCACTGATCAATTTGAAGATAATTTAAAGTCTTGTAATTCGTTACATTATCCAAAAGAATTAATGTATCCAATTAAATTTGTTTTTAACGTACCGTTGATGATAAATTCGTAATGATGTGTATGAACAACTTGAACGAAATAATTTTTTTTTTAATTTTTTCTAATGGTGACAACACATACCTTATATATATTAGAGGAGTGCTGTTAACTCGAGAAATCACCTGTTTTGATGACCTTCTTGTGAGGGGGTGTATGGTGGGCGGGCCTGTTATCGCCCCGAACTTGTCAAGTCATCATCGAGGAAGTCATCCATGCCTCACCCTGGGTACAATTCACAGACCGAACGCGTACGCGCAAGCGCTATCCGTCGTAGAACGCGATCGTGCAATCCGTTATGCCCATCAAGCGGCAGAAAGAATATAAATGAGGAAAAAACAATTTCCCAGAAAAAAGTGTGAATGGAATTCTTTAATTCACACATTGGAAAATGGCGATTTATCGATCCATCAAAATGAGAGAGATAAAGAAAAATAAAGACCGCAATTTAGAGCGAAAAATTTCGGCGCAAGAGTGAATGACTGGATTTTAACAATTTATGTTTTTGAAACTATTACACGTGTTGCAATAAGTCACTCGCGAAATTATAAATAAATATATAGAAAGTTTTTCCAGCTGAGATCAATAAATACAGCTCTTCCATAGAGAGCTCGGACTAAAATATAAAAATGGCGACAGTCATAAAAAAGATATTTCGCGTATTTTTGGTTTAAGACCACCAGAAGACAGTAATTTTGTATCAAGAACCGACATGTTTGACAAAACAATTTGACTAGATTAGGAATTGCTTTCGAACAATTGAACAACATTTTATAATTCGAATATCGGGCGGTATTTTGATTATTATTAATGATACCATTGACAAAATGGATCCTCGTAAACACATAATTGTTTTTACTGCGCAAAACGTTAGACGGTCTATCAACATATTTTAATTATCTGTGGCCAATACGTTTGAAAAAGCAAGTATTTGGAAAAAAATTGCCTGACTTTTTAATAAGTAGCTTTCCGCCATTGTACTAATTTTGCAATTTATTTGTGAGTAACAGACATGTTTCCGCTAACATGATCTTGTAAAGCCTGAAATGAATATGCTGATTAGTTTTCGGCGACTATTATTATTATATTTTGATTATCAGTAACCCATATGACTAAGAAAAATTCTTAGAAAATAGTAGTATTTGTTTTGCAGAACGGTCTTTAAACATTCTATTATTTTGGTACTTTCATGGATTTAATATAAAAACTTTGAACATCCATGCAATAACTACACATGCTTGTGTTCATATTTTAGAAAAGCAGAACACGCCTACATTTCCCCAAGACATATTTTGCCATTTAAAGCCACCCGACGTATTTTAGCTTCGAAGCATAAAGAAAAATAGTTCCAGAATTGTTCGTGCATTGTTTGTTTCCAAACCATATACAAAGAAGGAGGAAACCAATTTAAACTCTCGAATTCCTCCACATTCACTTTGCATATTCTTCTTAACTGCCACCGAGATTGATTTGTTTCAGGATGCTTTTTCTCATAGCTTCTTCAGTCGCCATTTTCTTCTTAAGCCCACATTTAAGTCAGCAGAAGCAAGGAATTCATTTTCGTGTCACGTGTTTCTAATGCGGCGCAGAACATTCATCATCGTGGTGCGCTGAAGAGTCGGGACTCATTTATATAAATGGTTCCAGCAGACTAGAAACGTCAACTTAAGAATACTTAACTTTCCCTTAAGCAAATAAACTAATGCGTCATTTCACGAAGGAGCGGCGGATGACAACATTATGCATAAACCATTTCTTCCTATTGAAAATCCGGCTTTCTTTTCCACTTCATTGTGGGCATCAGGGAAAATTGATATGCTGTTTCTTTTTTAATGTTTCTATTGTCAAATTATGTTTCGGGGGAAAAAACCCGTAAGATTTGGCAAAAACAGATTTCGCCTGAATAATGTCGGAGTACGTTCTTACGTAAATACGCTATCCCTGTATTTTTCTCTCTTTTATTTACCTATTTAAATAATGGGTTCTTTAAATTGTGAACCATTTAAGGAAAGGGTAATTTACCAAACAGTGTGTGTGTGATACTTGCTTTCCAACGTTATGGATCCCGGTTTTCTTTTTAATGGAAATTTCAGTGACAAAAACAGATGCCAAATTCAGGTTTCGCTCTCATCATATTCTCTAAACAGCGATCTTTCCCAAGGAAACTTTTTCAATTTCAGGGACCATTTCCCAAAATAAAAGTTTTAGTTATCGGTGTCTTTCTCTCTGTGATTTGATGCATTATTTGTTCTTCGGAATATACTGTCATCAAGTGCAGTTGCACTTTTAATTATATGTCATTTATGCGTTGATACAAATATGTACATGAGTTATATTGTAACATCTGTTATAATTATTTTTACAACAGCTGCTACGTATTTCAACTTGTAAATTAGGTTTGAGAACACTTGGTTTGACTTTTTTCCGCACGAGGACTTATCTGACCGAGACCTACTGTTTAAAGTGGATTCCAAACCTCTAGAAACACCCATGTTCGAAGCGGGTATCGAACCCACACCTGTTGAATTGAAGACCAGAGCGCTAGTCATTCAACCAGCATTTGGCTTAAATTGTAAGAACTGCTATAACTTTCCTGCGAACTGATCGAAATTTTGATCGGTCTGACACATTAACTTCTTATAGAACATACTCAAAGATCGCTGCTTCAGCTCGGTCCATGTCGTGCCAGTAAGTAAGTATCCTTTTTTGCTTAGGAACTCTTTTTTTAAAAAAATCGTTTTACGTTTTCCTTCACCTATATTACGCTTTCTGTTATGAGAGTTTGGAGATAATCGTACGACAAACATATTATCTTAAGGCCTATATTGTATTTCGTATTATAGCTTGGCCCATTGGGATTTAATAAGAGTCTTTCAGTTGGAAGATAGTTCATAAAATCTCGCATCATCATGCAGCATAAAATTACAGGAAGAACTGTTATTAAGAATCATGAAGCTTGTAAGCCTCATTTTTCTTTATTCTAACATGAAAACAAAGTTTTTGACTTCGAGAATATTTTAAAGAGATATAATTTTTGGACTTCTGTTTTTTAATGTTGTAGTGGCAAATATTTGCAACGATACAATTTTAAATTACCAAGCATATTCTGTACATTTTATGAACGTTGTATAGAAACTTACTTGAAATTATGGATTCATTTTAATAACTTATAACTACGTTTAATAATTTGAGGACATAAGTGAGATTGTGAATGGTTTTACGAACATATTCAATATGTATGTTCAATACTTTTATAGCCTAACTAAACTATTTGATGTAATATTTCCAAACAGTACACATTCTGCTCTTCAGATATTAAATTCCATACCATAGACATTAAAAGCCAAAATTTCACCCACTTATACATTTTCAAGAATTGATCAAAATTGATTCATTCAAGAATTATTGAATGAATATATAATAATAATTTTTCACTCATTAATTTGTGAAACAATAGAAATTAAACATGCTATATAATTGGTATTTCATTCTATTATCTATTCTGAATTTCATTTGGGATTGTTATTATATGATGAATTATTTTATGAGCGTGAACCACTGAACAAATTAGCAATACAAATTGTTTTCTCTTTATAAGACATTCATTTGACTAAGTTTCAATTGTTTTCACGAGCAGATATTCGAAAAGAATTTTTTAAATGTTCCAAACTATCAACTCGTTTAAAACAGTTCTCCTTAATAGGACAAGGGCCTCGGCTGATTTACTGTCAAGAAGCGTCAAACGGCTTCTCATTCTTAACGAATATGGAACTTTCTTCTTCCTCTTGTACTTGTCAAACCTTGCCTTGAGATATCGCTAACAAGAGACTAGTCCCCGAAGTCGGTATCTCGTTACACGCGAAAACGCGTTTGGCCGTGATGGCTCAGCTCATCTACTTCGATGGCACATCAAGACACGAATTATATGACGAAAAAATATATCTTTAAAACAAAAGAAACGTTTCATTCTTAGATTTAAAGTTTTTTCTTAAGTCCATCATAAAAAAGAGTGCGAAACGTATAAAAAAATTTAAACGATTGCCGTAAATAAATTCTAAGAGCCACCAATAACGAAACCAAAACGGCACATGCCATAAGGTAAATGTGTTCCACCGCTATTCATGTCATGAGAGTTTATGTCGATAGTAATGCCAAGAGGAAATATATATTTTGCCGTGCATTAAGTTAGCAAATTATTGTATTATGTTAATCAGAAACGTCTGGCTATGATGTGAAACATTAAATTGATGTCCTAGAAATTTGTTTTTTACACAAATGCTTTTATTTAAATATATGAAAGCATTCAAAAATGTAAGAAAATGTTAAAGTATATTTTAGACTCATGCTTCAAAAATCGGGAATTTTTTCACATTTTGTCTGTTTTCATAAACCTTAATGGACATTAGGCTTTTATTCGAAAAACATTTCATAGTATAAAGCAAAAAAATAATCACATGGTGAAAATGCAGTTTATGGTACGGCTTGGCGATCTTATTGAAAGTCCATTTTGGCATATTATGCGGAGATTTTATTCTAATTCAACATCATAGAGTATTTCAACATTCTTTAGATGTTTGGCGGAAGGTAAACAAAACTTGAAGTATGAAAAAGCAATTATAAATCCGTATGATTTCTTGAAAGGAAAGTTACCAAGCTATTAAAACAAGCAGTTAAAAAAATAAAAAGTATTTAAATACTTAAGAAATAAGTTAATGCCATTTTGCTAAATACTCTTTCTTATACGTTGATTCGAAAAATGTGTATACCGCGCACGTTGATTCGAAAATGTGTATACTGCGCACGTGTATACTGTGTATACTGCGCACGTTGATTCGAAAATGTGTATTTTGCACACGAGAACTAATTTGACCGGGACGTACTGTTTAAAGTTGATTCCAAACCACTAGAAACACCCATGATTGAAGCGGGAATCTATTTAATAATCTTCTGATATCTGATTTCAGAATAGAAACGGAATCCCCTTGTAATAGATATCCAAAACTCAATCCAAATATATTAATAACTTCTATATATTCAACATGAAAAGTCAACATGGAGGATATAGAATTCAACGCAGTGATAATCAGACGACAAAAAATTTTAATTGATGAAATTAAGTTAATTTCGAAAAAGTCTCTACCTTCGCCTCAATTGACCAATAAAGTAACTAGATTACAAAATGACAATAACGCATGCGCAAAAATATAAGATCAGTCCACATCTCTATAATCATGATTATCAAATTCGGTGCGTTTTTCATTCACAAGAAAGGAGTCGCCAACTGCATTAATTCCCTTATGATTAAGTACCACATAACAAACTGATACTTTTCCAGGTCATTTTTTTTATAATTTTCAGAATGTTGGCATATATTGTATTTTGATATTTAAATTGGATATTTCTACATATTTCCACAAAATGCATAATTATTTCATTTGTGATATTAAGTCAGTAGCCCAGAGAGAGTGTTTGCAAAACATATAAATATTTTAAATTAAAAGACATTTCGCCCCAAAAATTTTCATATGACAAGCAAAACAGTAAATGACAGCTTCAGACATCAATACAAAAAGCATCGTCGAGTCCATCAATGAGAAAGTTATAGTCCCATCTCTAGAGAGCATTCATTGAACCTCACAATCAAAAACGAAATGCAAATCCGCATCAACACGATTTTTCATGGCAAATGTTTCAACTGCCTTTCTATTCAACACTTGAAATATTTCTCCTTTCTGTCGTTTCCAAGTATTCTCCTTTCATCTTTTTGTCAAAACCATGGATGCCTGCCTCTTTGCATCTTAAATGCGTGGAAGCAAAGTTATCGTCACTTTGTTTGTAAAATATTCTGAAAAATCAGAAAACAGGGAAATTGTTTTCGTTATCGTTCCTTGAAGCAATCATCGTTTCGCTTTCATTTTTCGGATCGATGTCTCTAAGAAGTAACACAAAAATACATTAAAGCA
>Ga0068630_1000467_pt1 | contig 12570 bp, 18 predicted proteins | sample InSIn4gowninarea_FD_77433 | JGI IMG/M metagenome (GOLD analysis project Ga0068630, IMG submission 77433) | Clean room microbial communities from NASA Spacecraft Assembly Facility at Jet Propulsion Laboratory, Pasadena, California, USA -... ... | reverse complement strand
TTTTTTTTTTTTTTTCGCTTTCTCCTCTTTGCCTTGTTTGATGTCTGAGTTTTACACTTGATGTGTCTATCCTGTTGTGAGATGACTTTTCTGCAGGTTTTTGTTTGTCCATGTGTGTGTATGTCTACGTGTGTCTCTCTATGTCTCTCTATGTCTCTAGGACCCCTCTCCTCCTCTCCTCTCCTCTCCTCTCCTCTCCTCTCCGCCTAGAGCTAGCTAGCTTACCTATTTAGTGTCCACGCTGGGTCCAGTACTCCCGCATACCAAGATTTGAAACTTTGCGCCATCTGAGCAATGACGGCAAGCCATGTAGATATAAACACAGCTTTTTCTTCGCTTGGTCACCGGCAGCACCACCGAACTCCCCAAGCGAGCGTACAAAGGAACGCACAAGAAGAACACACACACACACACAAGGCACGGAAGATCAAACAACACTCTCATTTGCTAAGAACCCTACTCGAATGGAGAATATGTGTGCCGGAAAGGAAAAACACATCCGTCCCCCTACACACATTGTCTGCTTCCTCCATCTACCACCCGAATACAATCTGTGACTTACTTGCTTGCAAGGTATCTGGAAAAAAAAAAAAAAACGACAACCATCCCCCACCAAAAGACATCCCATCCCATCCCATCCCACTCCATTCCAACAACACAAAGGTAAACCCGCCTCTTTCCCAACCCAAGACGCTCCAAGCGTGCGACCAACTGCGCTGCCTCGCATGCGGCTGCGTGAAAATGTTCCCACGTCTACCAAAGCACCGTCTCTTGCTTGCTTTTGTCCGAGGTACTGCACTGCAATGCCTACTCTCTCTACTTGTTCTACTTTTGCACCCTCGTTGAATGTGTCCCAAAAGAAAAAAACTCCCGACTCCGACTGCCGTGTCTTCATTACTCATCAGGACGTGCAACAGATTTCTGTTCCTCGTTTCGCTCGGACCCCGTTTTTCCTTCAGCGGCGCGCCCCACCGAAACCGCCCCTGACGGGTCCCTTTCTCTTCAGCGGTGGGCTTTTGGTAAGTGGGCTGCTGATTGGGGAGCTTCGTGCTCCCACACTCTTGCCCATTTTGTTCTTGCGCAGTGGCGTGATGGGCGTGTTGGCCGCAGCCCGACGACCCGTCTGCATTGCATTGGATTCCGACGTCGAAGCGCGAAGGGCCGGGTGCGAAGGCAGTGATCCGACGTGTCGCGCATACTGCTGGTTGCGTCGGAATGATCCCACGACACCGCGCCGAGCGTCGAGATGCGCAAGCAGGTCGAAGCCTCCGTTCTTGGATGCACTCATGTTGTTCAGATGGGGGAATGGACTCGATGTCGATGGTGACATGAGAACGTCCGACTCGTCAGGCATTTCATCGTCTTCGTCGTCATCGCCAAAATTCAAAAAGCTCAAAGGATCATCCTCTTCCTCTTCCACTCCTCCAGCGGCTTGCGACATGTCGTCGAATGTGATATCCCCTCCCGAACTGACACTGGTGAAAGGCAGGAATGCTTCGGCTGGCCCAATGACTTGGTCGGTGAGTAGACTGCCAGTGGCATCAAAAAACCCGCTGGCAGAGTCGATGCTTAAACTACGATCAAGCCCGTTGCTCTCGTCGTCTGTCGGCGTCAATTGCAGCGAGGTGCGCGGGCTTGTCACAAGGCTCGCGGCACGACTGTTGGTTAGACTTTGCATCCTCTGCCAAAATTCCGCATCCCGCGCACTCTGGATTCTTGCTGGCCAGAGGTGATTCTTCTGATTCTTGCCCGCACCATCAATGGTTAGTACCGCTCGGGTGGGATCCATGATGAAAACACCGAGTTTGGGTTGCCGAACCATGGATGCACGCCTATTGCCCGACTTTCGCGTCTGCAGGGTGGTCGGACGGGCGGCCTTTGGTGTATCGACGTTGCTGCCGGAGCTGCTCAGGGGTGAAGCTTCTCTGTCGGCAGCACGAACAGCTTCTGGAAGGGGAGGAGGCGGAAAGGGTTCTTCGTCGGTCGTATCGCCGTCGTCGGCTTAAAAAGGAAAAGGTTAGCTTTGTGAATTCGAGTCTCACAACATCCTCCATAAAACATACACTCGTAGCCGCTAGAGCCAGCAGTTGAATCAGAGTTGTCAGAGTCGTCTTCGTCGGCGTCCATGGCCAGCATTCTCATTTCGTCGGCCTCGAAATCCCAGTATGAGCCCGTGTCACTATCGTTGTCCATGTATACATCGTGGTCGTCCTGCTCGATGAGTGCGCGGAAAGTTGGGTCAAGGTGATCCTGCTGCACGAACAGATCCGGAAAGAAGTCGGTATCCACGTCTTCTTGGTCTTGGTCGGTGTCTGATGATGCGCCGTCCGAAACGTCAACTTCATCTTGGAAGCGAACACGACGCTGTGTCGCATTGGATTCTTGGCTGGTCTGCCTGGCAAGTGGCGTCTTGTCACCACCAAATAGAGGTTCGGTATTGAGAAAAAGATGATCGGGATCCAGATGGGCAAGCGTTTGGTCGAACGGTGTTTCGCTGAATAGGTGACTGTCGTTAAAGCTAAGGTAAGCCAGATCGCTTCCGGCGCTCGACAAGCTCAGTCTTCTTGCCAACGCGTCATCTTCCTCGGCATCCAGACCACCATCACCCGACATGATTGTTTCTTCCAGCTTCCGAAGCTGAGAGTCCTCCTCATCCGAGTCGCTGAGAAGATCTACATCGTTGTAGTCATCGTCTTCTCCTGCATCTCCCACTTCCTCTTCCGGTCTCCAGCCGCTAGCTTGGAGCTCGGCAATCTTTCGTTCGAGTGCACCTGACACGGACCCGTCGTCGCCATTCTTGCTGGTAGCAATCGAGGACGGGTATTGACCGGCGTCAACTTTTCTCGTGCCAGGTGCATTGACATCCGCATCAGCGCTATTGTCCTCTTCGGCTGCGTCCTCATCGGCCATGCTCGAGCCATCTGCATCGGCGGAAGGCGTTGCACTTTGGCTGTTGTTGACCGTGTTGGTCGTCTTACTGGACGACTGGGAGCAATTCTTGTTGTTGCCTTGTTGAGGGTCACGCTTGGGCGGAGGCGGCATTGCACCTGCGTGAGATGATTGGAGGTTGAAAGAGGTTGCCATTGCGATCTGTTCTAGGTGTTTGTCTTGACAAGGTAGTGCAGAGGTGATGTTTCCGGAAAGAGATGGCAAGGGGTAGGGTGAGGGTGATGTCGTTGAGCGGGTCGAAAAGGGTGTATAGTAAATGTCGTTTGTTTGACAATGTTCGTAATGTTGTTAGTAATTCGTGAGTCGACTGCAAGTGTGGTCGAGTGTGGTCTCGTCGTCGAGTTGGATAAAGATTGACGGCTTTTACAGCCGAAGCCTGAGGAGAGAATATATCTTCTCCGAAGAAAAAGTGGCCGCAGAGACGAATGGATATATGTGATTACGGCGGGCGCAAGACTGTGCTTGAGGCAACCGAAGAGTAAATATCGTCGTGAACTTGGTTGAATGTCTCGGTGAGCTGATATTGAAGAGCCGACACTGGAGGGCGCCGAGCGAACAGGCGCCCCCCAGCGGTGGATTTAGTGCTCAGCGATAGCCTGCGGCATGATTCTGGACGAGGGTATTGGTGGTGAATGCTTTTTTATCCTTTGAGATTGATATGGCGACTTCGTTGTCTTTTGGAGCTGTTTATGGCGGGGAGGGGGGGAAAGAAGTCAGAGAAGAGGGAAATCATAAAAGACATCAGATGCGACGGACTGTCTGGGAAGGTGCGCTAGTCCGAAAGGGGTTTGATGGAGCGGGACAGCGGGACACTGCGTCTGACGGACGGTTGGCGGGTTGGCGGGTTGGCGGTTGGCGGTTGGCGGTGAACACCTGGGATGGGACCAAACGACACGCGAGCTCTGTGTTTCGCTCTCTGATTGATTAACGGGCAGCGATACGGGATGACTGGAGTCAAGTGTAACATGGTGCTTCTGAATGAGTCTTGCGAGCCTTTGACTCATCTGTCACATCTCCCTACGTGACGAACATTACTGCGGGTCATGTCAAACGGTCTTTTTCCGTCGTCCAATCACCAATCTTCTCTACTTGCATGATCCGCAAACTTAGCGTCTACTCTAAATACCTCCTGTCAATTCAACATGCACATGCTGTCATTTGCTCTCCCAAAGTGCTGGGCCGAAGATACTTCAAAGACTTTTCCCACATCTGGGCCCGAAAAAGCATTCCATTGTACTTGGGCTAGAGAATCTGCCGCCAAGCTCGTGGGATATCATCACACTCTGCTCCACATGGTACCTAGCGTGAAAGGCGCTATAGCGGAGCCACTCAAAAGGAAATCGTTTGAATGGCACCGTCAGACGTCGCGTGCTAGTCCAGAGTCAAAAGATTGCTTCTTTCTCTTAGGGACATCTTCCGCGACTGACGACGGTACCGTCGGTACCGTTCGTGCGAGTTCATCCCGCAAAGTAAATTTGGAAACATGCTTGCTTGTCATGCCTTTCCAACTTCTAATTCGGCGCAATTCCGCCTTGCCGTAGTATCTTCATGCCGAGACCTGATTCAGGAGGCATATCAACTCTCGACGATGGAAGTGCGACGAGCATCTGTAAACAGCGTGACCAATGTAAACGACCTGTAGTACCTTGTTGTCACCTCTCCCCACAAGTCTATATATACAACATGCTATAGCTCTCGTCTGCTTCGAAATGCAGATGTAAACCACGCGTTCCATAGGATGCACTCTCCTTTACATACAATGCTAGCCACCTCTTAGTGTACAGTCTTTTCCGACTCTGACCTTCGAACGCCTTGTTCAATACATGCACCGAGAGAGGAGAAAATCCAAGCTTCATGCTCGCTGATAGTTGAGAATACATAGTTCCAGAATTTTGAAAAGCCGCAAAACGCCGCGCTGATGATGTTGAGAATGCGAAAATCGATAGTGCAATCTGGACGCACTGGCCTGATGAGATCTCGGATCGAGGTCATGACGTCCGCAGATGGAGCGAAGATGATGGTTTTGGCCCGAGGTTCCTCATTGCTGCCAGAGTCTCAGCAATAGATTTCAAAGATGGGGCTTCATCGGTTCTTGTAGACCTTTGGGTTCCACCCCTCCCTGAGCTCCTCCTCTCTGCCTTTGGCCGTCTCCGCTTCCCGAACCTCCAATTCGATCCTTTCTCTTGCTCTCAGGATCTTGCTTTGAAGATAGAAACTGCCGCCCTTCTTCGGATCATTCTGATCAAAAAGCTTCTTGAAGCGCTCCGTGACTTGCTCCATGTTGGCCACGCCACCCTTCGGCGGGCTTACGTTCAGGATTCTGCATGCTTCATCGAGAGTGAGGCCGGCCGAGGACAGGGTGTTGCCTGATGCGGCGCTACCGCCCATGGCAGTGTTGTATTTGGAGGTCGCTGAGGCATGACGATAGGCTTCTGCGAATGCGCGACCGAAGACTCGAGCGCCGGTAACAAAGACTTGGGTTACTATGCGATGCGCCTGAACGTTGGGTTAGCTACTGGGGATGAGGCGAAAACTGTATCATCTCTCGCATCGTCAACCGAGTCGGTCTACTCACCATGATGATTATCTGCTGTGATGTTTGTAACAGATCGTCGCGCAACGTTTGCTGGTCAACCTGCCCTGCTTCTCGATGCGAAAGTGATTCGTAGATGGCAGCAGCTGCATTCGCCTGTTTTCTTTGGACTTCGGAAGAGCACGAGCGTTTGGCCGCAGCACGGATCTTGCCGGCTCCGGCATTGGCGTCTTCCCTACATACCTTACCTTACATTTGTCCACGAACATGGATGCTCCTTATTCTATGCATGTGCATCGGCTGTCGTTTCATCTCATGCAAGTTTCTACGTCTTCGTAGTTTTGTTGACGCGAGTCGGCCGCATATCAACGAGCGTGTTCATCTTGATGTCAGGTCAAGATGGCTTTCATCGACTCCTCAATTTTGTCACCCTTCCGAATTTGAGTGATCCCTGGATACAGCCATCTCCATCAAATCCGGTCTATTGATCATCTCGTGGAGTGGTCATTGTCTCGAGTTGAGTAGTGCCTCTGATCAAGAAAATTAATGCGGTGGGATACCTTTCTCTTTTCATCCGCATTGCTATCAGTGTGCGTCGATACCAGCAACAGGCATACCGCTTCCTTTGAGTAAAAGCATCGCTATGAGTGCAGCCTGTCATCCACCTAGCGATGCTTAACGGCCTGGGATGTAGAGAGCATTGGTGACAGATTAGGGACGAGAACCACTGCTCCTTCACAAGCAAGCGCGTACAGAAGCCAGTCGAAGGAGCGATCTACATTTGAGACAGTACTTTGGACGCGGTATCCGTCTACAATCCTTGGGGGCAGGCGCACAGGGAGGCAATCCAAGGGCAAAGTGGCATCTGGGCATATCTGGAACCAGGAGCATCTACTATCAGTTCATGGATCGCTTGCGAAGTGAGAACGCCAGAGGCAAGTCTAGACGGACATTGTTGTACTAGCACGAACGCGAATACGCACGCTGATCGGAATGTTGTTGGATTCCAGTCTGAAATGTGTAGAACCTATGAGAGGAGGAAGCTTCCCATCTCTCCAGAACCCTTGAACGCGCGTTCCTTTGACCATTGACCTTCGCCATGGGAACACGCAGCATCGTCATCGACACAAACAGGGGGATCCCGTATGTGTACACACCGACTTTGCAAGGAACTCGACTGCAAGGCTGAGAGTGACATGCGTGGACTGCAGATGATTTCGTGCCACAGCCTCGTTGCCTCCATGCTCATGCGGAACAGCTCCGTCTCCCATCCAGCCACAAGGGTTGGAACGGGTTTCAAGTAGAGAGATTGGATGCAATCTACAAACAAGACGCAGAAGAAGAGTGCCTCAGGTACATTCCGAAGACATGGAGCGCGTTCAGAGATCGAAAGCATGAAAGCAGTCTTGGCTTCACATTGCTCAAAGTTCCCACCGACCACTATGCAACCTGACATCATCTAGTCACGCGAGTAAGATTTGCGCCGATCGCCAACAGGGATTGAAGTCTGGTATGAATCAGAAAGATGTCAGATCAGGCCGTCAAAAACCAAGTCGGCATCTGAAACAGGGGCAGAACTACATGAAACAAACGCTGATCTCTATTGCCGTCTATACCGCCATGAGTAAAGAATGGATGCCGATTTGGCTGGTATAAGTATCTTGAACTCTACGCATTTGACCGATCGACCACATCGTCGTTGTCTCCCGGCTCGAGTGATAAGAGCCGTCGTCGCGTGACCTCGTGCGCATGATGGCGAAGTGCAGGGTGGCTGAACACGCTGTATGCTGGTGACGGGATGGCGACCGCACCCGCATCGAAGTCGACCTGCCAGGTGGTGAGAGGTTTGACTTTGCCGGTAGGGGCTGAGTGAGCAGGCAATGCGTTAGCATCACCACACATATAACTGCTGCTCTTCGCTTCCACAGAAAGTGTTCAGCGTTCTTCCTTTGCATTTTTTATCCAGTCCTTACCCTTCCAAACAATTCTTTCAAGTCACTCATTCCATTGCTTGTTCATCACTCTTTCTTGATTTTCGAGGCTAGTCCCCCTTCTGCATTAGATACCCTGTAGTCCTTTCCTTGTCTGTTGAGCACTTTAATTCTAAAACGTTCTTCAAGTACCATCCTTCCCTATGCCAGGCCTCCTTCTTGCGTTGATTGTTTTGGTACCTCTTGTCGTTTGTTCGCCGCTTTCGAGGACTTCTAAATCATTCGTGTCTGAGCCAGTCGTGAGAGCAGCAGCTTCATGTACGCCAACGCTTAGAAAATCCGTGTTGAACAGTACCGAGCACGGAAACCCTGGCGCCAACTACTTCACTCAGAGCGCTTATGGACGGTAACGGCTCCATGCATCTACCTGGCCGCGATGTGCATGCTAATGCGAGTTATAGTCGCCGAGCCACGCCGTCTGTGTTGGCGTACAACAAAGCTTCAAACTGGAGCGGCCTTACGCGTTCTTGTGCATTCAATAGTGGCGAGACATCTCCAACTATGGCGGTGGTGGTAGGACACACTGTTGCGAACGGCTTTGCCAATTCTTCTACGACTGCTGTTGTTCCCTCTGTCTCGACTAGTCCAAAGACAAAGACAAAGACACAGTCGAACGATCTTACCGCAAACTCATCGCTCACTGATTTGCCAACAACCTATTCTACCACCACTATCCCCGCAGCTGTCACGGCGTGTTTTTCGACGACGCTGACGGCTCCCGTCATGACGCAAACAGGGAGTACTTCCTCGTCCCCTAACACGACATCTGGCACCAGCCCCAGCACGACAGGTGCTGTATGCAGCGTGGTGGTTGCAGTCTGTGGTCTCATGGCCGCATTGATCAAGTGTTCCACGGCAAGAAGGCAAAAGCAAGGTCCGCAAACAACGGTCAACACGGGCGACATTAACATCAGCAACCACAATCATCACTACAACAATTGCACAAACGATAGCAACAATGCGCAAAACAGTATACCCCTGGTCGATCGAAACGATCGCCGATGCGTTCCGACCTCATCCACTTGACGAAGTATGACGAGACACGACTGCTCTGTTGTTTTGGATGTCACGCCCTGGAGATGTCCCTGTCCTTTTTTCTTATACCAGCTTGTTACCGAAAAGTGTTCGGACTATACGTTGTAACGACAAGGGACGAATACTACGCGATTTCTCTTCATTATGGACCCTTTGCCTTCGGGTATTGTCCATCTCTTTCTACATGTATTAAATCATCGAGGGAATGCTTTGGTGCTCATGCATTACTGCAACGAACAGGTGGTTTTTGCAGACTGTTGGATTTACGTTCAAGCAGTAGACACAAGCGCTCACTCTATATATGACATTCTATTGATCACTTCGGATGAATTGCTTGAACCATGGTTGCAAGCTTTATGTACAAAGGAACATCGTCCATTGTAAATACCATGTCAAGAGCTATAACTGTTTGTAAGTACATCTAGCTGCTTGTGTCGGTTAGGTGACTAGAGATATCCGTGAAAAGGTGCAGGTGGTGTCAAAACTGACGGACTGACAGGGTTCCGGTGTTGAACAGGACAGAAACAATTCGAACCGAGGCAGGTGGACAAAGTGCATGTGACCAACTGAAGTCTTGGCGTTCACATGCTGGCTGTTGAAGCGATGATGGCAGAACGTGAGAGCGAGGAAGGCTCATCTTCATCTTCATTTCTGTCTTGCATGCCGTACGCTAAGCCTAAAGAACTCTCTTGTCATTTGACCGTGTTTGTTATAACATTGCAACACCAACCTCAGTTGCAATATTTCTATCCCGGCCAATTTGTGTTGTGACACTTTGTAGCCTCTGAAGTACATCGCCATGATGTTCCAGGGAATGTTTTCTGTAGCTCTAGCTTACATTCTCATTGTTTCTCTCCCCATGACTACTACGGAACGGACCTTTGCTGTCATTGAGAATGGAGGTGCTTTCTACTACATGAACGAAGCCGCAGAGGTGAGCCTTTGCTGTCTCTTCATACTAGGGCCGCGATGTACCGTCTCGAATTGTTTCGGCCAGTAAACTGGTTACGATCTAACAAGGCCAAAACTAGGCTGGGCCTTCTATAAATCACAACATTAGTCAACCTGTGCAGCCGACTACAGTGCTCACCATAGACGCCAGTGTTTTGACTCTACAGCACTTACTTCAGAAGATAGAAGAGTTTCAGTCAGGTGATGACGTGTGGACTTCGTTCTTCCTGCAGACAGTCATCGTGCAAGCGAAAACAGCGAACCCATTGTCTGTGAGCCCGGAAGCAGACAACACGTTGCAAAGCTTTGGGACGCGAACCGTGCATGTACTCTCTTCGTCCTCAGAAGAACATCATACATTTGCTGAAGGACCCTACTTTATGTCAGATGGGAAGCTGCATGCCGCGTATCTATTATATCCCGATACCTCAGAAGCCTTTATTGTTGCCACCGTTTCAACTGCAGATCCCTTTCGGTTTGAATCCAGACCCTAACGCGACTCGACCGAGTTAACTAAACCTTCAGGTACAAGTCCCTCGATGCTTCGGCTTGGGGTGAAGAATACCCCTCTGCGCTGAGTATAGCAGTTCCCTCACGGCTTCGATTCACCAAGACCACTGCACAGCCATTTGCTGGGGTAAGGTTGGGTATCAAAGATAACATTGATTTGTGCGGCCTTAAAACAGGTGCATCATCTCGCGCTTTCACCCAGCTTTACGGACCCAGGACAACAAATGCGCCCATTATCGAAAAGCTCCTGTCTCTGGGCTTCGTAATCGTAGGCAAACTCAAGACCACTCAATTTGCTGACTCTGAATGGCCTACCGCTGACTGGGTCGACTATCATGCACCTTGGAACCCGCGCGGTGACGGGTATCAGGTTCCGAGTGGAAGTTCTTCCGGTAGCGCTGCTTCGATAGCCTCATATTCTTGGCTCGACGTAACGATTGGAACTGACAGTGAGATCTTCTTTGGTAATGGAAAGACAACCGACCGCTGACGTTTACTTCCAGCGCTTGGTAGCGCAAGAGCACCTGCCGCTGCCCAAGGGGTGTTCACTATCAGACCATCGCTTGGAGCCACAGATATGACTGGCATAGTGCCGTATTCCAGGCAAGTCACGAATATCAACACAACAAAACCGGAAGTTTAACAACTACAGGGTGTTCGATACTGTCGGCGGATTTGCACGGGATGCTGGATCCTTGTCTCAGCTTTGCAGAGCGTTGTATAGCAATTCCGAGGTCCCTAAATGCTCGATGGTTCGTCTCCATCGATTTAGCGTGCATCTTTTGTCGAACTCACTCAGAGCAGCGTCCCAAGCACATACTTTATCCCGAGGATTACTGGCCAGTATCGCACCTAGAGAGTCAAGCACAATTTGAAAATTTCATTTCGAAGCTCGAAGCATTTCTGAACGTTAAGCGTACTCCCATAAACTTTGCCAAGTTGTGGCGAGCAACGTTGCCCGTGGAGACCGATCTCAACCTTGAACAATTCTTCGATCAGACTTTTACCAAGGCTGCCCATCACGATCAATGGGAGTTCCTTAGTGGAGTCATAAATGACTACAAAAAGGCCAACGCTGGGATCCCCCCCATCTTTGACCCTCAAGTCCAGTACAAGGTGTAGGCGAAACCCTTATCGAATAACTATACGCATCCCGGACTAACACATAGTACAGCAACCATTTCCTACCAAGCTTGACTGACCAAGCGCATGCGGAAGGCTTGAAGGAACAAAGGATTTTCAAGACCTGGTTTGAAGAGAACGTGATTGAACCGGCGCAAGATGGGTGCTCCGACACGATCATCTTACTCCCATGGACACAAGGCGAGCCAAATTATCGTGATACGTACCGACCGCCGCCGTCATTCAACGGATCTGGCTTTTTCTTCTATAACTGGTCGCCTTATGCAGAAGTCCCTGAGATGATCGTGCCAGGTCTGAGACAAGGTTTCCCTGTTGTGCATGTTCCATACGCTAACGTTACCATATCATAGTGGGTCAGACGCCGTACCATTCACGACTTACTTTGCGAACGGAATATTTGCCCACTGCTATAGGCATAACGAGTGGCAAAGGCAGCGACGTCATGCTTGTTGATTTCATGGAAGATTTCATGTCTCACCTTGACCTTACAAACGGAGTTGAAGTTGGTAGAGCAGCCTTTCGAGTTGGTGAGAATAACTTTAGCCCTCCTTCTCACCACAGCCAAGAAGAGCTCGGCCCTCGTATGTAGTCGTAAAGACCTAGTTTGGCCATCTTGTTCTATGGATGTTGTCCCATCTTGCCATTGGCTAGGCACAAAAGTAATCGAGCTACTGTTACAGTGGATCGCAGTTCTCTACATCACATGTCACTCATCCCAGTCCATTGATCAACGCTACTTTCATAAAAGCTGAAAGGCAATAACAGACGTGAGACATTATCGAACGGACTGGGGCCTCTACATTACAATCTGCGAAACACAGGCCTACCGGATGTTGTGTCTACCGTATGGAAGGGAAAGCACGGCTTCACGATTGTGTTGTTATGCGTCAGATCGTTCCTGAAAGGCTGGGCGACGAACACATTCAACGTTGCGGCTTGGTACAGCACCTTGAGTCCGGTACACATATGGATGAATCGGAGATAGTGTTTTCTCGAGAGCAGCTTTCTAATATCTTTATCGGGATTTTAGTTGCGTTCACCACATTCAAGAAATCATGTTCGATAGCACTGCTTGGACGCAGTATTGGGACGCCCATGCCTTTCGTTGAGTGGGTAACCTTGGGATGTTGTCCGTCTCTTTCCATGCATGTTGAGATATCTTATCTTCATACCGAGTAAATTATTGATTGTTCTGATTACTCCAAGTCACGAACCGAGGTATCTACAAGTTACGTTGTAGACTTGGGCGAGTCTTGGCGTTCACATGCTGGATGTTGAAGCGATGACGGCAGACTGTGAGAGCGAGGGACTGGACGCTCCCGTCATCTTCATCTCTCCATCTCCATCTTCCAGCCCTGCAATACCGTCTGGTAGTTAAGAGTCTTTCTCAGTCAAATGACTTAGCTCGATATGCAAACCATGTATGGCTGGCAATTTTACGCGTAATAAGCCTTGATG
>Ga0068630_1000465_pt1 | contig 12631 bp, 11 predicted proteins | sample InSIn4gowninarea_FD_77433 | JGI IMG/M metagenome (GOLD analysis project Ga0068630, IMG submission 77433) | Clean room microbial communities from NASA Spacecraft Assembly Facility at Jet Propulsion Laboratory, Pasadena, California, USA -... ... | reverse complement strand
TTAGGTCATATCATAGTCACACTCAACTCATGTTTACCCCATAGAGCTTGTAAAAGTGGGTAAATGTGGGAGGAGGAGTTACAGGGTGGTATTAGAGCTTCCAAGTTCAAACCCTTGGATTGGATGGACTAAAATGAATATTGTTATGCATGCATTGTGATGGTTATGATTATCATGCATGAGGTTATTATTGCAGTTTTGTGTTATCATGCTAATCTGAATTGACTTGTTTAGATGTATAGCCTCCCCTAAGATACACTAAGATATGATTTGATTATGTCTTCTATTGGTTTATCTAACATGGTGCGTTTGTAGGAAATAGAATATCATAAATGAAGAGAAAATTGGTGGACTAAATTTCACATGGATCCCATTACAGTCATGAAGCAGTGGAATCGGAAAGGTTGATTGAGCAACAAGGAGAAGGGTATTCTCTTGATATAGTAGATACACTGAGGAGTTTGAGGAAAGAAATTAGAAGTTGCAAGGCAGATAATGACAGGTTGATTGAGGCACGTCAAATACTTGCAAGGCCTCCTAAAAGCAAGCAGAAGTTAATGCAGTGATTTTCAGAGCCTTACATATTTACATAAGCGGGGATAGCTAGGGAACAATCATGGAGATAGAAAAGAGGAGAAGAAAAATGGGGCATATGGTAGTAGGTCTTAGAGAAAATACATGATGGATAGAGATGATACAATTAGAGGTTGTAGATATTTGGATACACATGACAAGGGGGATAGCACTCATGGATTTTATTCCAGCTTTGATTTTGAGAGACATCATCGTCATTACTGTCATCATCCTTATAGGAGGAGTGAGAGGGGGTATTTTCCATATTAGTTCGAAATCCAAGCCTCCTACTTTTGATGGGGATGTGAAGAAGTAGAAGATGAAAAAGAATGGCTACTTGGGATCAAGAAGTTCTACAGATTGCATGATTCTTCAGATAACGTGAAATCCAAGATAGTGATCTTCAATCTCAAAGGAAAAGTAGATATTTGGTGGGAATGTGCTAAGCAGATCAGAGGCATCACAAAAGAGGATCTGAGTTAGCGTGAGTTTAAAATAATATTTAGGAAGAAGTACTTGTCTGAGAGATATTATGATGGAAAGGCCAAGGATTTCTATGAGTCGAAGATGGGTTCCCTAACAGATGAAGAGTACAAGACCAAGTTTCTGGAGTTGTTGAGGTATGTGTCTTACCTCAAGGATGAGAAGACAAAGGTCCAAAGGTTCATCATTGGACTTCCATTAGTATTCATGGATCATATTGAGTATGATGAGCCTTGGTCATTGGAGGAATTCATCAAGGAGCTGAAGCATTATTATGAGTAGTCAAAGCGCAAGTTTTATCCTAAGAATGATTGGAAAGGGAATGATAAACTAAAGGAAAATGGCCTCAGAAGCAGGGAATACCTCGGGATGCAGGTGACAAGGAGAATGTGGGATCTCATAAGAAGTTCAATGCAGTTGAGAAAGGACATGGGTCTCAACCTTAGGAAGCCTTTGAGGTGTTGAACTTGTGGTGAGAGCATCACGGGAGAGATTTTCCATCACATTGGGGCATAATGCCTCAGATTTATAGTTCTTAGGAGGCACATACAGTTGGATATGTTGGTCAGAGTATTCCTCATATTTATGTAGCAATAGATAACAAGCAGGTTCATAATCAGACATCCTTTATTGAGATGGAAGGTAAGTTATGTGATCAAGTTGTTTCTATTTTAATTGATCCTGGATTTAATTATAGTTATATTAGTCCTGACCTGGTGGATAAGTATTGTTTGAGTAAAGAATTGCATACATAATCCTGCTTGGTTCAGTTGGCTACAAGGACCAAGAGAAGAGTTCATCATTGGGTGAGATATTGTGCATTTGAGCTCATAGTATGCCTACATAAACACATATAAATGTGTTTCCCTTGGTTTCATATAGTATGCTTTTGGGCATGGATTGGTTGTGCATTCACAGGACCAAGGTAGACTACTATCACAAATTTGTTGATTGAATGGATGATGATGGAGAAAAGAGAGTCTTGTGGGGAAATAAGAAGCCTACATCATTAACAATGGTTACATCTATGCAACAAAAGTGCAATCACATTGAAGGGATGTGTATTGCTTGTAGTTCATGTTTCTAGTGACAAAGGAAAAGAGGATGAGGATGATGAAGTCCTGAAGAGGTATCATGTTTTGTAGCAGTTTCGGGATGTGTTTCTTAGAGATATTCCAGAGTTACTGCCTCATTGATAAGTGGAATTTTCTATTGAATTGATAAAAGGAGCATCACCCGCATCTAAGGTACTGTACAGGATGAGCACTCTAGATATAGTGGAACTGAAGTTGTAACTTAAGGAAATTATTGATAAGGGATACATTAGGCCAAGTGTGTCATCTTGGGGTGCCCCACTATTGTTTGTAAGGAAGAAGGATGGTACTCCCAAGCTATGCATTGATTATAGGCAGTTAGTAAATTGACTATCAAGAATAGGTATCCAATGTCATGGATTGATGATTTGTTTGATCAGCTGAAGGGAGTTGCAGTGTTTTCGAAGATTGATTTGAGATCAAGATATCATCAGGTGCACATCAAAGAAGTACGAAGTTTTAAGACATCAGTTCGCACAAGGTATGGACATTATGAGTTTGTGGTGGTTCCTTTTGGTCTTACTAATTCTCTAGCCACCTTCATGTGTTTAATGAATAGTGTGTTGTGTCCTTACTTGGACAATTCTTTTATAGTCTTTGTTGATGATATATTGGTATATTCAAAGAATGAAGAAGAGCTTGCAGAGCGCCTAGAAGTAGTGTTAATATTGTTGAGAGAGATTTATTTGTATGCCAAGCTCATCAAGTGCATTTTCATTCAAACTCAGATTCACTACTTGTGACATGTCTCCAAGGAAGTAATAACAGTGGACCCGAAAAATATTAAAGCTATCATGGAGTGGCCAAATCTTGGGAATGTGGATGAGGTCAAATCATTCATGGGACTAGAAGGTTGTTACAGGAGGTTCATTAGGAACTTCTCGAATTTTGGTTATCCTGTCACATCCTTGCAGAGAAAATGGAATAATTTTGAATGGACTGAGGAGAGTGCAGTTAGTTTTGAGCAGTTGAAGGATTTTCTCACAAATGATCTGGTTTTGAAGATTGCAGATCCTAATAGGGAGTTTGTGGTTTGCATAGATGTTTGCAAGGAAGGACTAGGTGGGGTCCTAATGTAGGAATGGCAGGTAGTTTTCTATGAATCAAGGATGGTGAATGAGCGTGAGAAGAATGATGTGACTCATGATCTTGAGTTTCCAGTTATCATTAATGCATTTAAGATGTGGAAACATTATCTCCTTGGAAGGAGGTTTATTCTGACAAGTGATCATAGTGGACTGAGGTATCTATTTGACCAACCCAATCTAAATTCCAGGCAAGCTAGATGGTTGGATACTCTTAGTGAAGTTAATTTTGATATCGTGTACATTAAGGGCAAGCATAACAAGGTTGTAGACCCTCTCAGTAGGAGAGTGCATGTGAATCACATTTCAGCTGTGAGCTCTTATGGGATAGATTTGTAGAAGTTGATATTGTATGCAAGGTAGCATGATGATAAGTACCAGCAGCTGAAGCAAAGGTTGTAGTTGTAGCGTGAAGGTGATAGGGATAAGTAGTATCACCTCATCGAAGATGGCTTAGTTAGATTTAAGAACATGATTTACATGTCATATATCAATGAGCTCATGAACCTCATCTTGAGCGAGTTTCATGTCAAGTTGTATTAACGCCACCCATGATACCAGAAGACTTTAAAATTTGTTAACAAGTTATATCATTGGTCAAATTTGAAGAAAGAGGTGGTTGAGTTTGTTGCAAGATGCTTGCACTGTCAATAGGTGAAAACAGAGTGTAAGCATCCAACTGGTTTATTGCAGCTTATTCTGATTCCATAATGGAAATAGGAGGTCATTTCCATGGACATCATTACTGGTTTGTTGAGGACATCGAGGAAACATGATTCCATCATGGTTAACAGGATGAGCAAGGTAGCTCACTTCATTACAGTGAAGTCCACTAGTTTAGCTAGTGAGGTAGCTCAGATCTTCATCAGGGAGATAGTGAGGTTGCATGGATTTGCTAAGAAGATTGTATCAGATAGATATGCCAAGTTCACTTCCAAGTTTTGGAAGGTGTTGACGGTGCTAGAAATACGTCAACCAAGGGGGTCTCCCCGATGTGAATTCCCCATCAGACCTCACACTATTTGGTGTAGGAACCCCATCTGAAATATCGGCTTGGTTTCCATATATCTAAAAGATATGCCTTATCTCTAATTGTCAGCACAGGAGAGGGATGGAATGGTGTTTTAAAAAGGCAAGGGAAGTGTGTCTAGTGAATGTGCAGTTGCGACTATGTCAAGGTTCTTCTACTGCAAAGGGATCATATTTGACCAAGCTTTAGAAATAAGTATGATACATGGTGATTCTATGATCACTATAGAGGCTTGAAAAAAATCACAATCGAGAACCAACATACAATCCCGTAGATTGATGATTAGCTTAATTAACTCAAAAACAACATTTTTTCAACAAGATTGATCTTAATTTAGACTATCACTAAATGACAAGCAAACCCATTGATGTGTGTAGGGGAACCTTCAAGTGTAAGGAAAGTCTCTTTGAGTGGTTGGTCATGCCCTTCAACTTAATGAGTGTGCCAACAATATTAATGAGGAAGATGAATGATATTATATGTATACTCACAAATTATTTGTTGTCATATAACTAGATGACATCTTGATCTTCAACAAAATCTAGGAACAACATCTACAACCCACCTAGTAAATGTTGATCACCTTATGATAAAACCTGTTATATGCTAACTTGGAGATGTGTCATTTGAAATGCAAAGATTAATATCTAAGGTACATAATGGAGAATGGTGTTCACGTGGATTTATTCAAGATCCAAGTCATTTATGATTGGCAATCTCTATAAACACTAACAAATATTTATAGCTTCAGGGATATCCCAACATTTACCATAGGTTTGTGTTGGATTTATTTCATATTGCTTGACCCTAGAGTTGCGTGACCAAGGGTGGATCTAAGGACAATTTTTTGGTTTGAGACACAACAAAAAACATTGAAGAAGCAAAAGCATCACCTTTTCTCAATGCTAGTACAAATTTTCGTAGATCTATAATTACTATTCAAAATTGTGATAGATGCCTTAGATTATATTTTTTGTATATTCCTCACTTAACATGGGCATCTTATGGTTTACTCTTTGATGCAATTCATAAAATACCCTACCTATGACAAGGAGATTTACACCATTGTATAATCCTATCAGCAATGGAAGCCTAATAGTTTAACTAAGGAAATGATCATCCAAACTGATAATGGGCCTCTACAACTTCTATAGAGGTGAAGTCCAACTGAAAAAAATCACCATCAAAACTAGTCCATGTACCTTAATTAATTCCACTTGAACATTAAGTACATGAAGGGAAACACCATTCAAGTTGTATATAATCTCATCAGCGTTTCATTTTGGACTCAATATAGTGCTTATTTCCCTTTGACACGAGACTTTAAAGTGATCACACCTATATGGAAATGGTCATGGCTTCACTAATGCATATCATATTGTAGACAAATAGGATCTAGATGTTTACCTCCAAAATGAAATTATATGTCATATGGACTAACTTTGTTCCTTTAGGTGAGGATGGAATTATGACTTATAGGTGCACTATAGTTAGATGGTAGAGAAATTTTGTGCAGAGAAGATGGTGGAAATACTATAGAAGTGTTTTCACTAGTTAAAGCTTCGCTGTGATGTTAGTATATATTTCGAATTTTGCAATACCTATTCCACAACTAAACCTACAATAAAGAATTATGGATTTTACACTCTTCTACCCACTCCAAATAATCCTCAGGAGTTTGTTTCCATGGATTTTATGTCAGGTATACCCTCAACAAATCATGTTAATAATTTTGTTTTCCTAGTCATTGATCTATTCTTGAAGATGGAAATTTTGGAACCCTACAAGAATAGTGTCACAATAGAAGCCACTCTTAAGCTCTTATTTGAGCATCTTTCACTTTCCAATACCATTTTTTGCCTAGGGATGAGATGCTCTAAGTATATTATGAACCAACCTTTGGTCCATGAAGGACACCCAGATGCCTAAATCAACCACCTTCCATCCCTAGACCATTGGATAAATGAATGTAGTCAGCAACATGATTGTACATATCCTCACAATATACAAACCAACCATTCACATACATAAATTGAAAGCCTTCCTTATGTTTAAAAAATATATAACAAAAGTATTCAAAGTTTAATTAAATATAACATTTTTCAAATGTTTTTTGTGTTTCAACCATTGACCCTAATTAAGTGAGCTCTTCCCATTAATGTGGGAGGAGTCCTCCCATGCTCAAAATTAGGTAAACAAAGTAACTAGTTTTTTTGAATGGATCCAACAAATTGATCAACAAGCACTTTATAATATTTTATAGAAAGCAGATGATAAGTATAACCAACAACACATTCAATGTCAAGTTCCACAATAATTTTAGGTTGGTGATAATGTATGTTTCCATTTTCAACAATAGTGATTCATAGGCCTCCAAATAAAGTTTAGACCACTCTCATATAGGTCATACATCAGTTCTGGGTGAGAATGCTTTTGAATTGAATCTTATACACTTCTTCAACTTACACCTTGTTTTTAATGTGGAATTGCTTTGATCATACTTATAACTCCATTGGACACCTTGGAGGTGGTAAAACATTTTGGCCACTATAAAGCTCAATCCTTGCTACATTGAGAAAACTATAGCAGGCTTAATCGATGGCACCAAGTTGAAGAGTACCCACCAATAGGATATACAACTCTTTTGGGTTGTCAAAGCAAGGAAACATATTCACTAAGAACCAAATCCAATAAAAGTTCCTTCTTTGGTATTGAAATTTATTGAAATGGAGACCATTTCTACTTAAGAGGTAAGGCCTAATCTAGGTGGTCCTCTAGGGAAATTTACACAATGGGCCTCATACTATAATTTTTCATATGAACTTTCAACACATTTTTTGAGACCTTCTTATACATTTTTTGATTGTTTGATGCCCAAAACCAAACCATACGACTCAATGTGCAAAATCTCTTTCCAATGAGCTAAATAAGACTTCAAATAAAGAAATAAGCAAAAACTTATAGTCTTGACAAAGGCTCCCTCTTTTTTTAATATAGTTGAGTATGGTCCAACATATGCACACTTAGTTCTAACTTTAGATTGGAGTTAGTTATCTTGAATCATATAATTTCTAGAATTATTACAAAATGGAGTTTCAATCTCTTATTATGAGATTTTTTAAAAAATGAGCATAGGCATCAAACACATTTTTTCTCAAAAATAATTACCATCATTCTAACCGTTATATTTGTACACCATTTATCTAATAATAAAATTTGGTTTCTATATATCTTTGTGATATTTTCTATGTTAATACTATCTTTGATTGTCTTCTCAACATAGCCATATCAATAATAAAAAACTCTTTATTTATTATTTACATATAAAAAAATATCATACAACAAAAAAACACGAAGATCATTCACATTATTTATAAATAATATTTTCACCTCTACACAACTCCTATTTTAAAAATACTTTGATACCGCATCAAATTAAAAACAATCTTAATTATAAACCCTAGTTCTTCCTCTATGTAAACACTCTGACATTACCACACATTGAAGATCTCAGCCAATTATATAATAAGTAAATAAAAAAAAAACTCAAAAATTTAAAATTTAAAAAATACAATTTAAATTTAATTAATTAATTATTTTCAATTCCATCTTAGAAAATTCATTAAATCTCTCCATCATCCTCATCTTTCAAAACATTAAATGTTCATTTAAAAAATCCTTATGTTTATCCATCTAGAGGATAAAGTGAAATGGGCACAACATATAACTTGATTCTCATTATCCTCAATGATTCAAGGATATGCCATGTTTAGGTCCACTTATTCTTGTCACCCATCAATGAATTCGTATGAGGCTCAACAATTTTAAGTTGTAATATTCACATTTAAATCCTGAAGTGGACACATATTTGTGAAGAAACACATAAAAGCATGTGGATCCAACTTGGACGTGAGTTGCGTGCTAGCTAGGAAATGCAAAAAGTAGCATAATAATAAATGTACTTTTGCTGTAAATGAACCATATCAATATACTTTTAAATCTTTTATTATTATGCATTCATTTATAATATATACTTTTTGACCTTTCTTCAGTAGTACGCTGACTCACATCTAAGTTGGATCTATATATATATGGGGCTTAATTTTACATTAAAAATATCAAATCATTATATGTATTATTGATTTTGGTTTTTCACGTAAAAATTTAGATTAGAACCAAAAGAATAGCTAATTCTAATTTAGGGTTGTATAATTGAAATATATTTTGATCTAAAAATTTATAGAGATAATGCTGTTCTAATATGAGAAATCAACAACTAAAAACAAAATGTGCGACATTTGAATTCGAATTCTGTAAAGTATGAGACAACAAGTTAATAAAACTAAACATAAAATTTAAAAATAAAGTATTAACAACCTTGGTGGGAAAACATGGAAACCCAAGGAATAACACCATGAAACATAAGAAACGTGAGCATCAAGAAGATAGTGAGGTGTTGAGGTTGATTGATTGTTCCTCAACCTTGCATGATGGAAGAATTGGAGTGTTGGGTGGAGATACCATCTCTAGCTTGACCAACTGTCCTTCCATGTCCAACATGAGATCCTTGAGCTCATCCAGTCGATGCATGAGGTTCACCCGAATCTATCTTTTGTCCACAAGTATCTTAACAACAACTTAATGTGCTAGTACAAGTGCACTGTATGAAGATAATGGTTTTGTCATCCTCGTGAGTTGCCAGTGTCAGAAACCTAAGGAGTAATACCTGCCATAACCTCTGAGTCCAAGGTCACCTATCTTTCTTACTGAATTTCCACCTCGACTAGTCAAATTTCATCCCAAATGTACGAAGGGGCATGCTCATGAAAGATACAAGTTGAAGACTTTACACTAAACCTAGCTCTAGAACCACTCAAAGCTCCTTGACGTCCTCCTTCGTGCCAGTAACAACCGCACTGGTGCATCATGGCTACAAAAGGTAGTAAAGGTCTGGTTAGAGTTATGTGGGAAGTTGCAAAAGTTGGTTGTGCAAGAATTTAACCAAAAGGTAATTTTAGGAGGGTTGCATTGTCGATGGACTCAAGGCTAGTCCTTCTCTGGTAGCAAAAGCCATTAGAGGGGGAGGAAATCTAGAGGGGATGGAGAGGACTTCGATACACGAGCAACCATGTAAAAGTTAAAAGTCATGGCAGATGGAGGGAGCATTAGAAGGAGGCGTCAAAGGAATAGAAGGAGGGCAAACAAATTATCCAAAAAAAAGAACACGGTGGAATTTGCAAACCACATAATAAAGCCCAGTATTAAAATGTATCAGAAAACCTCTACCACGCTTCTTAAAAGATAAAGTCCCATAAATAAATCTTGATAATATAGTGTGTGAAAAATAAAAATAAAACCTAATATATCTTATCTTTCATTACAATTACCATTACCATTACAATATATATATATAACTAACCTAATAATAATTAAAATAATAAGCACTGGTAAATGAGTATGGATATACACTTAAAATATTTCCATTTCAATGGAAGAAGAACCCACATTGAAACATCATGGAGAACTTTTATACATCTTTGTCACGAATCTATAACTACTAAATTGTTTTGTTTTATATTAATATCGACATTTTTGACAAACATTATATCCTCGACGTATTAGAGATATGGGGGACACGTCACGTGGGTTTCCTTTAATTTTATGGGCAGCACCAATTATAGAGTAGACTCAATTATAGAGTTGACATTGATGTGATGTTAAAATTTTATAAATCTCATTATTTATATTTGTTATTTATTGTAATATATTAATTATAAGAATGATTCCGGTTTGTGATTTATAATAAATTATGTAAAGTTTTTTTTGGTAGAAATTATATAAGAGAAATTTTTGGCTACGCGTTTTGAACCAACAAATGTGGTTCATCATGTTTTGATGATGAACCACACTCATCATGTCTTCATGATGAATCACACTTGTTGGTTCGAAACACATCTACTAAAAATTTCTCTTATATGATTTGTACCAAAAAACTTTACTTAATTCATAAAAATAGTTATTTCTACTTCCAATATTTGTTATTAATATAATATGGCATATTATATTTCTGATAATTGTTATTTATATAATACATTGATAATGATGTTTAATATTTATTGATATTAAATTAAATTTATTAAATTAAAAAAATAAATAAATTATATGATATATGTTAAAATTTTAAGTTTTAAAATTTTTAGAGGGAGTAATTTTAAATTATTATAATGGTAACAAGCTAAAAAATATGGAGATTATTTAAATAAAAATTGTTTTTATTTTTTATTTTTTTTAATACAAAAGAATATGACAAATTTTCTATTTATAATTTTTTAAGATTTTAAGAATTATTTAATATATTCATTTAGATTAATCACATTTTTAAGATTTGGTCGATGTTTTTAACTATCTAATGTGGTTAATTTTAAGGACAAAGATGAAAAAATCAATCAATCCAAATATTTAAATAAAAAAGATGCATCTGGTTCTAGAATAAAGAATAACTGATGTTAGGATGTATCCATTAAGAATTAGTTGTTGAATTAATAAATTTATTTATTTATCATCATTATTATTTTGTTTAGATTTATTTTCTCGTTGTATTGAGGCTTCTGATCCATATTGAGTTTAAGAGAGATTCTTTCGGCGTAAATCACATGATGTTTCATTTGTCTATGCGTTTCGAACCAACTAGTGTGGTTCATCGTCAAGACAAGTTGAATTAAATTTTTTTTTCTTTTTAATTAAAATAATACTGAATTAAATTAATAATAATGGAATAAAAAATATATATTTATAAATGTATATTAATAATTAAAAATAGATTATATATATATATATATATATATGAGATTAATATTCTTAATTAGTTATAAAAATTTAAATTTTTTTTGAGAAGATTTCTTTGGCCAAGATCACATTATAATACTTTTGTTGACACGTTGTGGTTCATGGTCAGGACAAGTTGAAGAATTAGATCATGACTATATGTTAAATAGGGAGAGTAGATCTTCCAACGGCTGAATTTGACTAGGAAATGGCTACATTGAACTAGGTAATTTGACTAAAAAACGGTTAAATTTGAAGAGCCAATCTGATTGGACTGAGGGAAAGAAACAGGAAAATAATAATAATAATAATAATAATAATAATAATATATATATTATACCAATATTTTTTTTTTTTTTACACCCTAGCCCCCCGCGCACCATCATACCTGAAATCATAGACAAATCCTTTCCATGGGCCTACTTTGATGGTTTTGCTCAGGAAGCAAGATGTGGAGGGGGAGCCATTCTATTCCTGAATGAGTCACACAGGTTTAAAATTCAAATAAACCTGGGCAGGGGTACCAATAATTTTGCTGAACTCTGTACATCAAAGCATCTTATATACTTTGCATTAAGTCATCATTGCAGACATCTTCAATTGTTTGGTGATTCAAAAATTGTGTGTAATTGGCTCAACAACACATCTCACTGCAATGCATATACTTTGAGGCATATTCTAGGAGAAGCTCGTAGACTGATTGCCACTTTTAACTTCTTTGTCTGTTGACATATTTACAGGGAACAAAAATCGGAGGCTGATCAACTTTCAAAAGAAGCAGCGCATCTACAGGGCAATGACTGGTTGATAAAGGAGGAAATTGATGGTACATACCATCAATATTACCACAGACTTTTTGTAGAACACGAACAAATTGGGCTTTAAGCCCAAGTTTTTTTGTTGATCTCATGGTATATATTATTTTGTATGGCTGTATATACAACATTGTTGGTTTCGGTACATCACATATCTCTCTCTGCGCAGAGATGATACAATTTTGAACCTTTTTCCCTCTTTCTGTTGAAGGAAGTATTGATACAATATGGTTGATTACAGACTCCCTGTGTGGAGTAACAGCCACTAGCAGTTAAGCTTTTTCATTATTTAGACAAGTCTATGTATCTTGATAGGCAAACATGCCTCGGCATCTACAAAATGTAATTTCTTATAAATTAATAGAAATTACGACTTTTTCCATGGGAAAAAAAAATTATACCAAATTTTTGTTATATTTATTACCAAAGTTTAAATAAAGGTAAAGTTTGTATTTAATAATCAAGAGTATGAAACAATTAGTTATTAATAGGTCTATTTCCTAATTATAATTATATAAATAAATAGTTAGTTAATTAATATATAAGTTAGTTTTTGTTATATTTATTTCCAAAAAATGTAATTGTTTGAAATACCTACCAAGACCAACAAAACAAACATTAGTTATTAATCTAATATGAAAAAACCATATAAATTTTTTTCTTTGATAATTGAAATCATAATATAGAATAATAAATAATATTGCCAAGGTAGCGCATTTCCATGGC
>Ga0068630_1000462_pt1 | contig 12678 bp, 11 predicted proteins | sample InSIn4gowninarea_FD_77433 | JGI IMG/M metagenome (GOLD analysis project Ga0068630, IMG submission 77433) | Clean room microbial communities from NASA Spacecraft Assembly Facility at Jet Propulsion Laboratory, Pasadena, California, USA -... ... | reverse complement strand
TCGATGACCATTTTCGATTCCATCGTCTTTCTATGCATTGATGACGGCACTGATGACGATAGCCGAAGTGATATCGAAACACCCGTCTACGCCCTTTCTTCTGCATTTTTGCTTAATTACGTTGGTTTATTAGATTTGCCATCACCAGCACAAATGACCTCTTAGCATATTTACAGTTGTTACATTACTTACATTGTTCCATAACTTACATTTTTCAAGTAAATACAAAGGAAAATTACTTTAAATTTAGTGTATTTTCTTTATTTTGTTTATTTATTTATATTTGGAGGGGTGAGGGGATATATGGTACCCAGCTCCTTTATAAAGTTTTCTGAAGTGTATAAAAAGGATCATATAAGTGCATGGGGGCCCCTTTGGAAAAACCTGCGGGGGGGGCCCTGATTTTTCCGTTACGCCACTGTTTACATGCACGTTTCCCGCCTGTACATGGGTATTTTGGAGGATACGCAGTTGGATTCGAACCCATGACCTGCTGGATCGTAGCCGCGTGCTTTACCTCTGCGCCAGCCGGCGCCTATATAACTACATATTTGCCCCTTTTATTCATTTCTCGTCGACTAACATTTCAGGCTAATGGATGTCACTTGTGCGACACACCTTAGGACCGTGATTCGATGCCGGTTTGCAACTTCAGCTGAGCTGTTATAGGGTTATACTCACAAGTTTCGTCTGTCATACCGCGGTCCAACGTTTTTTTATGCTAGCGTTTTCGTAGTTTTCATACCGTTTGATTTTTTTATAAAATACGTTTTTTTTAACTATACCAGGGGTGGCGAACCTTTATGGATCAACGTGCCATTTTTTCTAAAGAAATGTATAATGAGACCATAGACGTGCCATTAAATAATTTTGACTTAGTGATTATTGGGAAAATAATAAAAGTACATACTAACAACTCAAAACTATTTACTAAAAAGAAAAAAAAGTATAGTCCGTTTACGTTTGGTAAAACCCTCCGCGTTTTTGCGCATGCGCGAGGTCTGCTTCGATTTCACCAAAATAGGGGAAAATATATGAACACGTGCGTGCCTAGTTTCCCCAGCACGAGCTCAGAACAGCTAGAACCGGTCTTTGGAAGTCCCATCTCAGCGCGCCACCCCTTTTCGTAGTAGAATCGTCCGCGAGAGCTAGTTTTTCAATACGTTGACGGACTATACAGTTATATGTGTAATTCAAATTCAAGTAATATTAGTGTGACTTTTGTTGTTGCGTTGTGTTTCTCGATAAAGGAGTATCTTTGATATGCTGAATTACTATATCTTTGTTATCAAAATCTTCAAAAAGTGAAGGCACGAATGCAAACCAGGCTTCCTTCAAAATCACTCCCTCTTGAAAATGTAGCCAAGTAATTTGCAGCGCTCGTACGGCAATTTTTGCCAACATATTTAACCATAGATATCTATTGTTTATTTCTGTCTTTTGTTGCACTTCCAATTACGTAAAACTCGCTTAAGACGCTCCCACTTAAGACGCTTTCCCGGTTAAGACGCTGTTTTATTTCGGTCCCTGGACATTTCTTATTTTAGTCAATGTAAAATCCACCTGTTAAAACGCTTCATTCTGCTCTTTATTTTCGGATAAGACGCTGGAATCGAAAATGGTCATCGAAACAGCTGTCTGCGACCTTTCTTCTACAGTTGTGCTTAATTACGTTGGTTGTTTAGATTTGGTAATGTAACAATTGCTTATCAAATATCTGGGTCTGGCAAATCTTAACTAATATTATAAAACTACTGTTTAATTCTTAAAACTTTTCCCCATATTATTTCATTAGAAACAAATGCATAAAACTCCTAAATCAGAGCATTAATATAACTTGAATTTTCACAGTGAATATTAAATCATTAGTCTTCGTACATTTTATTTTTATTCCCTTTTATATTCTTAGCAAAACTATAACGTAATGAAAAGATAGGCAGATCAGGCGTTCTCTCAACTCTCTTCGGTTTTTTTTTTTTTTCCTCTGTCACGTTTTCATTAATAATAACTATCTTAAAAATCTTAAATTCACTAAAAATTCAAATCGGAAAAGAAAAAAATTTAAATTGTAGTTTTAAGTGGTAACATTTATATATACATATGGATTTAACTGTTCTTTTTTTATTAACGTACAGTAAAAAACTACTGTTCTACATGCGGGCCGATTGCATATCTATCAATTTTCAAATATTAGATTTTTCATTTATAAATTTCAAAACAAAGTTTAGTAATATACATAAAATTAATGTAAAATTTCATTCGTTAACATAAAAAAGCCATTTTATTATAATGTAATTCTATTATTGTAAGATGGAGGGGTGAATTTTGACTCTGGGGTTAGCATAAAATTATTACAGAAACATTACATCAATACACATATATAAAACTGACATCAATTAAAAATTTCTAAAAAGACAAAAAAATTTTAACATCTTACTATATTGTTAAAAATTAATAAGACTTATTACATCAATCTTTATAATTCTTTTTTTTTTTATTGGATTATAACACCTTTAAGCTCAACAAAATTATTTTTAAAAAACACGTTTCAGTAAAAAATATATAAGTACGTATTTCAAATTTTAACCGTTTTAAAAATTTCAATTATTGCAACATATGTAGAACAGACCGTGCAGAATACAAATTTGTAATTTGTAATGCATTTTACTTCAATAATTTCACTTTAATAAACAGAGGAAAAGAGATGTTTGAATCAAAACAGAAATGAAAACTTTTAGCAAACATTTTTGAAAAGGGGAGAAGGAGCGTATCATTTCGCCCCTTGAATTGAAACAAATGCTGTTCTTTATTTATCAGAGTATATAGTTGAAGTACTCACCTTACCATTAATTACCTCCACATAAGTTTCTAGAAGCTTAGCAAAACTGAATATCACGAAAGCATTTTGTAGAATCTGAACTATAAAGACATTGGACAGGGAAAAACAAATGAATCGAGACCACACAATTAAATATGCTTGGGTAAAGGCTTTTCAAAAATAAAAATAATTTCAAATAATATTCCATATAAAAATTAAATTCTTTTTCTTCCTTTTATCAGACCCACTTCCGTTTACTCGACATGTTCAACGCTCTAAAATGCACAGCAATGAGCTGAAAATAACGGAGTGCTACGAGCTCTACAAGCAGACAAATGACCATCCAATTTCTTTTGGTCAGTCAGATTACATGGGTGGGGGTGGATAGAAAAACAGGGGTCCTCGAAGGAGGACCCCTATTTACAACCGTTTACAACCTGCTTTACAATCGTTTCCCTAACATCATTGTTCCATGCGTAGCCAAAGGCAAAGGAAGTGGACCGAGAGGGGGTAATGGCATCCCCACGGCCGTTATCGGCTCTCTGCTCACCATCTTTTGTTATAGATGAGAAGATTCCCTTTTTCCCACAGTAACTGCTTTTTGGAAAAAGAAAGATGCAAAATGTAAAATGTGCAATGTTTTCCCTTCATTTTGAAAAGTACAAAAACTCTCTCTCTCTCTCTATATATATATAATGTACAAGTACAAAATAAATTCGTTCGGGGCTCCTATTAGCTCGGGGGCCCCCCCCCGCATTGCGGGGGCCTATGGTACGCCACTGCATGTAAAATCTGTGGACCCGCAATGAAACTCCAGGGCATGCTCATTCAACTGTCATGCTCCCAAAAGGGAAGTGGATTGCAGAAGCATGCCGTGGCATGAATGAATGAATGAATATGTAGTTATCAAGAGCGACCTCTACAGTAGCGTTGTCTTCAGTTGGGGACTGGCATCAATCCATGGTTCTAAGGTTTAGCAGATTAACGACTCATCCATTAGCCTAAAATGACCACCACCAAAAAGAAAGTGAAATGGGCATTCCTAATTGCCAACAGAAATCTCTATGTTATGGCATGTAGCTACAGCTGCAGATTGGCATTGAACCAGTGTATTATGCCGTGTCTGACCAAGCCTAAAATGATCGGCGCCGTGGCCGAAGCTCACAGTAGGGGATCGTGGATCATAATACATGGGAGAAAACATTTATGACCTAAACAAGGGAAAAAAACGTAATAAAGCACACATTGCTGCAGAGGAAGCAGACAGCTATTTCAAAATCCCAAGGAATTAACTGCCTGCTTCCTCTGTACTTTATTACGTTGGTTTTTCCTTGTTTATCTTTACTAGCACAAAGGTTTTTATTATATTCTTCATTTATGGCCTGTCACATGACTTTACTTCAGGAATTGGGGTTTTTACCCTTAACCGTTTTCTTGTTATAAATTTTGAAAACCGTCAGTTAATTTCAGGACTCGCTATATTAATTCTGTTTTTTGAAAAAAAATTACGAAAAAGGGATTTGAAGAAAACACAAATTGAAAAGAATATAGAAATTGTGCTTTTTTTAATTTCCTTTATTTATATTTTAAGCATTAAAAAATACAATTTCTTAGGTTAACAACATTATTTATGGCTATTTTTTTCCAAGAAATATTTAACATATATGCAAAAAGTACATTTTTGAATAACATACAGAAAACACATATGAAACACAAAAGATAGCTATTAAATGAGAATTCACAATAACGAAAACGTTTAACAGATTTAATCCAACGAAACACACGAAACTAAAACTAAAGGGGAATATACGCACGTAAATGGTAACTAAAAATGCAAACAACGACAAATAAAACGAAATGAGATTGGAAGTTCCTCGGTTAACGTTTCTTGAAGACGAACGCAGTGCCATCTATCATCACAAAGCTGCTTAATCCAAATGCCCTCATGTCTCTGACTCTTGCTTGGGCGTTTTTTTCGCGGTATATGAGCTCGAAGTCGCTTGTAAGGCAAGCGACTAGATCACTGACATCGTCTCTGTCCACGACGAACAGAATTCCTCCAGGTTTCATAAGCGATCCCACTTCCTAAAAAAGACAAAATACATTATAAGTTACTATTATTATTATTATTACAGTGAAACCCCGATTTTACGTCCCCCGAATCTACGTTTTCCCGCATTTTACGTTTTTTTCGTCAGGTCCCAGTTTTTCCGTATATTGATAATGTTAATTTAACCCGGATTGTAAGTATGTTTATGGAATTTCCCGCATTTTACGTTTTCCTGGAAAGGAAAAAAAATTTTAAAAATGCTTTTAAATCAGCAATATTCTTCCTTTCGTATTTTTTAAAGCTAAACCAAAGTAGGTCCGTTCAGTCACAAGGAATTTCTGTGACAACCCTGCAAACCATACGGGGGAAAAAAAAGCATTGAAAAGAACATTGAAAAACTGGGTGAAAAAAATCCAAGGAACGAAAAACATTGAAAAAATCGCAGTATGATGAACAGAAAGGTGTCGTAGTATTATGGTTTAAAGAAGGTTATGACGTGAATGTACCTATAAATGGCACGATTTTGAAACAAAGCTATAGAAATAGCTTGTGAGCCTGGTGGTTTGAAAGATTTCACAGCTTCAGATGGCTGGAAGGAAAAGTGAATAAAAGACTTAAAATGATCAAGATAATAATGTTCTTTTCGTAAAATATAGATATTATTCCTTAAGATATAGATATTAAAATATAGATACATTCCCTCCTTACTAAACGTATTAGTCATCTTTAATACCTTTAGTCTGTCCATTTCATTTTTCTGCATTCCATGTATTTCCCGTATTTTACGTTTTCCCGCATTTTACGTTTTTTTTTTACTTGGTCACTTGGTAAAATCGGGTTTCACTGTATTAATATTATAATTTCACTTCCGACAGGGATTCGGTTTTATGGCTTTCCAATTAACTCCCTGTCGGAAAACATTGCCGCTATCCAGCGATACTTAAGTACAAAGATCCCTGCTCGAATCTTCAGCAGGGTCAGAAGGAACATATAGTAAAGTCCAGATTATCCGAGTTTCTGCTTTAACCAAGCATCAAATGTGCTTATTTATTTATTTATTCTTTTTAAACTACCGAAAACCATTTTGAATTTGATTTCACACTCAGGAAAACGAAATCCAACAACACTACCCCTTTACTTTTCATTGTATCACGCGTACCTCTTTACGCCTCCCGTTCTTTTGAAAGGACATTATTGGATCGCTTAAGGTCAGGTTCTAAAACAGAATCATGCAACAAAAGAGAATTTGCAGAATACTGGTCGCAATTTTAATCTTCGTGTTTCCCTCCCTGGAAACGGAGGATGTTTTCGACTGGACTGGATAAATGCTCACGAACAGGTGATTACCGATGAAATGATCGTCAATATCGTTAATAAGCAAAATGAATCTACCGATGATGAAGCCAGTGACGATGAAAATCGACAAACGAAAAGCTCTCATGCAGATGGACTAAAAGCTATTGAAGGCCCCATTGAATATAGAGAATAACAAGAAGCCTGACCAGCAATTTTGTTATCCTTAAAAAATGGAGAAACATTGCTGCAGGAAAACGCCGAAGTACTATAAAACGAAAAACAATTGAGGATGTTTTTAAGTATGAGAACTCTTTAACTCTCTTAATAATATAAATTGCACGTGTATCTGTATAAGTTTTTGTATTTGTTAAAATATACATTTAAACCTACAAGATTTATTTTATTTACAACTTTCGCTTTAACTGAGTTTTTCGGTTATCCGAGTTAGGCTTTGTCCACATTAACTCGGATAATAGGGACTCTATTGTATTAGCAACTCACAGTCAAAATACATAAATCTATATATATAAAAATGGATGTTGGTGTACGTATGAAGTCGATAAACTCCGGAACCTTTTAACCGATCACCATGAAACTTGGCACACTGAATAAATAAAACAAGGAGAAGAATTTTATCGTGGTTTCGAATCAATCCGACTTTTGGTTCCCGAGATATCGAATAAAAACTCATTTGGAGAATTATTACCACAGCGAAAAGTGGAAACACTTTAACCGTTGCTTACAAAACAACGGTTTCTGTTAAGCGCGCGCTCTTAAAGGGCGTCTCATCTTTAAAAAGTATTAAAAGCAAGAAACTGTATGTAAAATGCCCACCAGAACCACTTCTAACTTATGTGTCTGGAATTACTAGGCAATCCCAGCACTTTCTTAATCATATACGGAAATACAACCCATGCTTTCAAATGACATCATTTGGAGCTACAAATATTGTGAAATATGGTAATTTCAAAGCCACATTCAAAGTGCAAGGACAAATACATTCATCAGACGGATTCACTTCTTTCAGTACCCGAACAAGATCCGTACTTTTTGCAAGTTTGTTTTATGAATAATGTGGAGGAAGAGATTGATCGACGATGTACATTCAGTGTAGCTACAGATCGGGAAATTGTTTCTGAACTACAAACTTTACTCAATGACACAATTGTTTGGTCAAAATGCATATATAATTTATCATATCAATTTCTACCAATAAAAATCATGAAATCTTAACAAAATATGAGTTTCATACACTCAATATAGATTCTGTTACATGCTACCCATCCATTTTTAGATGTATGGATGGCAGGACAACGTCTGCCGGGTTCTGCTAGTATTAGTTTAAAGACAACAAGAGTGGACGGATAAATTAATGACAATCTAGGTATTCAAACAACGCAATTTTTTTTCAACGGCCTGGTTTACCCGGGATTTTTTTGAAAAAATCAAACAATGTAAATTTTTATAAAGCCTCTTGATTGCTTATGTTTTGTGAAATATATCTGATCGAATAATATATAAAGCAGTAAAGGTTACCGTTATCTTGTTACCATTAAAAAATTGACTGATCGATACCACTTTAAATTTGAAGCATCATTCTTTTGTTAAGAAAAAGGGGTCATACACAAATGTATTTTAGAGAACAGAAATCAATTTATTAAATGCTATATAGCATTTAAAACAAAATATTTCAACATGCAACAGCATTGCACTGCACTGTTTTAAATTACTAGAACAAAATCAGAAGTAACATGCAGATTTTAAATTAACACACAACTAATAAATAACTTGAAAAACGTTTGGGGAAAAATAATAAAATTTTTGTCATAAAAGCATGATTGCAATTTACGGCCCCTGCAAAGTGTGCATCCGAGAATGCAGATGTCTAAAATTCATGAATTTCGAAGTTTCATAATTCGGTCAGTTTTAATCGTATAAGAAATAGAACTTTTATTGTATTATCCGTGGACTACAAAGTATATTTTACTAAATATGAGTGATAAGGACCTGAAAGCCGTGCAAAATACAGATTTCATATTTTTTTTCAATTTTTTGTCAACTTAAAAAGAAAGCATCTAATATAAAGCTTTACATTAGTAGAATCGTTTTTCCCACACAACCTGAAACTACACTATCTGGCCATTAATGATCGGACACCCCTTGAACGACAGGTGGACTCGTCCTGGCGGAATAAATACGGAACCTGTGGTGGGAGAAAGACCATTCGCAAGCAGGCGACGGCCATACGAGCGTTAACAGTGAAAATGAGTGGACGGCGAGAGCTGAATGAGGCGGAAAGGGGCATGATCATAGGCCCCCACCGATTTGGTCATTCCATACGTACCATCTCCGACAAGTTTCAGATACCACGGTCAACAGTTGGTGACGTCGTGTTGAAATGGAAACGAGAGGACGAGCAGCCGCACATAAGCCAAACATCTCTCCATCAAACGCCCGCCACCGATTTCAGTGGTGCAGAGCACGTCGCCAGTGGACAGTAGAGCAATGGAAAAGCGTTATGTGGAGTGATGAGTCACGCTACATGTTGTGGCACTCCGATGGACGGGTGTGGACCTGACGAATGCCCGGAGAACGGTACCTACCAGAGTGCATTGTCCCCACTGTGAAGTTCGCGGTGGAGGAATTATGGTGTTGTCCTGTTTCTCATGGTTTGGCCTTGGACCCTTGGTGTTAGTGCGTGGAACCCTGAACGCAGAAGTGTATAGAGACATCCTGGACAATTCGGCGCTTCCCACCCTGTGGCAACAGTTCGGTAATGGCCCGTTTGTGTTTCAACATGATAACGCTGCCATTCATAAAGCAGATGCCATCACGGACTGGTTTGACGAAATGGGGGTGCAAGAGCTTGACTGGCCATCCCAAAGTCCCGACCTCAATCCAACTGAGCATCTCTGGGATGAGTTGGAGCGCCGGTTGCGGGCCAGACCACAACGCCCCAAAACCACCACTCAACTCTTCGCCATGTTACAGGAGGAATGGCGGGCAATACCTGCCGCCATGTACCAACACCTAGTGGATAGCCTTCCTAGAAGGGTTGAGGCTGTGATTCGGGCGCGTAGTGGCCCTATGCCCTACTGACTTGATACTAGTACCTCATGTATCCGAAATGAGGGGTGTCCGGTCATTAATGGCCAGATAGTGTATATCTACGATTAACCGTTTATGATTTAGCTACCGTTCCCATTGAATAGTGAACACCCACTATACATTTTTAAAAGATTTTTAATAGCAGCATATTCATGACTCAGTTATTCATCAATATGTACATTGTATACGATAGATTATTTTAAGGATGGCGACTGCTCCTCTCCCAACTATTCCTCGTAAGCATGGCAACAGCCGACGTAATTGGTCACACAAATCTTTTCCCATCCAATTAAGACAAGTTCATGCGTTTTTACAAATAAAATTGGCATAACGATGCTTGATATATAATGAAACAATATGTGTGCGTTATATAAAACGGCTGTAAATTTTGGTGCAGATGAGATGCATCTTTCATAAATGACTGCATCGAATAAATAAGATGAGAAACTAAAGAAGATACTGCTAAAATATTCCTGTTTAAAAGTGAATTAAACGTGATGAACATGCGTCCCGGATTTTCCGGAGCAGCCTTAATTTGAAGTATCCTGTCCTGCATTAATAGATGCTCCGGATTTAACTCTCTCTCCAGTCCATCTTTATTTCAAGAATCAGAAAAGATTTGAAGAAGGAAAAACAATAATTTAAACATAAGAAGAAATTAACGACTTCATACTTAAACATGGCCGCCCGATGAACCAGTGGATAGCGCGTCTGCTTCCTAAGCCACGGGCCCGGGTTCGAACCCCGGCTAGGGCATGGATGCTCCCCTGTGTTTTCCAGTTAGGGGTAAAGATGGCTCACCCACCGGGTGCCCCTTCACAAGTTGGCCATCAATATCGGCGACCCCCAGGGCCAAGAGCCTACCGCTCACGTGCCTCGCCATTGGATTAAAAAAAAATTAAACATAAGGAACGTTTTCGTCTGAATTCATCGCATGATCTTTTAATGCTGATAGAAAAACAGAGAAAAATTGTGGAACTATTGAAGAGGAATAAGGAAATTCTCTCACGGGGGAATAATCTGGAGAAAATAAATCTCAAAATTGAATAAGGAAAAAAAAAAAATTCCCACTGGCTAGGCAATTGAACCTGCTATCCAGAGAGTCTAGCTTTTGGCACTTGAAGACAACCGTATCGATGGCATAGTTGTAAAGGAACACACAGTGAACGGGACCATCGTTGCCCTCTGACTGGAGAAACACAAGGAAGCATCCATGTTTTACCCGGGACTCTTAATCCTGGTACGCTACCGATCATGCTATTGAAAGGCTAAATTAAAAAACAGAAGTGATATCCTCTTGGGGCTGAGGTCACTCAGAAAGCCGACTGGCCCATTCACAAAATCATAAATATATTCTAAATTGAAAAGATTAACAATTTTGCCGAGTCATGTGTGTTTCAGCCCTAATTCATTCAAGACAGAATTTGGTGCTGCCATCTATTAGCGAAATGAGGAATCGTTAAAAATTGACATTTTTTATGATCTTGATATCTCGATGGTTCAGAAGTATGTTATAAAAATTTATTTAAAAAAGGTCCTTTATATTAGCATATGCTACTCTGTAAAAAAAGATTACATATACAATTTTTATTTGTTATATTTGGCTGATTAAAACAGTAAATATATAATGAAGTAGAGTACAGCATTGTGGTGTACATGTGGATTTATTTCTCTTACTTTTATAGTATTGCACTTCTTACGAATTGTTAAATGATGTTGATTCTAATGATCTTAAATGCTAATTATCAAATGATTGTCAGGCATGCCGTTGATAATTCAATGAGATATGAAAATAGAAAAAACAGCAGAAACACTACATTTCTCATTACTAAGGCGCGGACTTTGATGACGTAAAAAATCACAAAATATGCTTTAAAAATATTTAAAAAATGCAGCTCAGGCACTTAAAAATGCCTTTAAATATGCACTTATGCACTTAAAAATTTTATACTTCTATAATCTTAAAATAATTACCTAAACTAAGACACAATAAAATTTATAAAGCCATAATACAAATAATTTACTTTAAAAGATTTGTTGTCTTGAACTTAAACTATATTTTAACCCTCAATCAAAGATTAGTTACATTGAATTATCTGGTGCTTTTTGATGTAGTTAAACGTAAGCGACCTTCTACAATCGGAATGTATGTTCTTTCCCTTTAAAACGCTTCTTTCAATGTCTACGAATGTGCATACATGAAAATATAGATTTGCTTACATTCGATTTTTCTTCGTTGTTTAGGTATCAGCTTCACTATCTGTGAAAAAATTAGAAACCTACTTAAAATCGATTGCCAATTTAGCTTCATTTGAAGAGGATCACGCGAGAGGTCCCCTGTGTACACCACAAAATATGTGGATAACATAGGTGTCTGAGCTTCATATCTTCTGAAAAGCGTGAAAAACGAAGTTGTAAACTGAAAAAAAGTAAAATTTCCCTCAAATAGAAAAGTTCGTGAAAAATGCCAAGCACTGCTGCAGAACCTCACAAAAATGCTAAATAATGCCTTAAAAACACAAAAAATGCCCTAAAAAAAGACTAAAAATGCTAAAAAAAGAGAAAAATTTGAAAAAATGCAAAAAAATGCAATTGTCATCAAAATCTCTCTCTTACTCATTACTACTATTTTCTTCCATTACTTATATTTTTCTTGATAAAACAGCTTTATTTAATGTTTGTGTAGAAATATGTGTAGATATATATATGTGCAGTTTTTACAATGATAAAAAACTATATCTGTATTCTTTAAATACCTGTAATCATTCGTCATGCAGCCCAATTTGTCTAGTGTTGTCCAGAAAAGTTAAAACATGGTTTACGTACTCGATATTACTTGACTACTATAGATATGATCTTAACTATCCCCTGGATTAGAAACGTTCTTTAACTCGGCTTGTTCTCCGAAAATTTTGTGCAAATGAGTGAGAAACATTTTTTCTCTGTTTTTGTGGTTTTTTCGATGCCAGCAAAAATATCGGGAAACTCGCGAAAATGCTGCTTGTTTATTAGATAAGTTACTACAAGTTACTTATTTATTAATTACTTAAATACCTATTTATTAAAATCTCCACCGTATCAGCCAGGGGTCGGCAACCTGCGGCTCGCGAGCCACATGCGGCTCTTTGGATGTGAAGCTGTGGCTCTTTAGTTCCATATACACAAATATTAATTTTATCAAAAAACATTTAAAAGTCGTTCTGACTATCTTCGGATCGACATACTCCTGCGAGCAAACTTTCTCTTGCATAAATATAATTAAAAGTAAAATAAGAAGCCAACTAACAAATGAAAATTTACAGTCGTGTTTGAAACTTAAAACAACAAGTTATGAGCCAAATTTATCCAAACTTTCTAAAACCATGCAAAGCCAACGCTTCCATTGAATTTGTTTGCTTAAATGAAT
>Ga0068630_1000460_pt1 | contig 12706 bp, 7 predicted proteins | sample InSIn4gowninarea_FD_77433 | JGI IMG/M metagenome (GOLD analysis project Ga0068630, IMG submission 77433) | Clean room microbial communities from NASA Spacecraft Assembly Facility at Jet Propulsion Laboratory, Pasadena, California, USA -... ... | reverse complement strand
ATATAAAAACAAAAATATATTAAAATTTATGCACATATTATATATATATATATATATATATATATATATATATATATATATATATATATATATTACTACAAATGTTCCATGGCAAAATGTTTCATTTTACCTTTCACTTCATGATTGGTCAGATGTAGTTAATCTCATTAAAAAGAAAGGTCGTCACAGAAGTGGATTTTCGTTTTTACATTCATTTCATTCAAAGCTGTAGGACGAGTTCCAGCTACAGTACGTTTTTTATAATCCGTTTTCTTTCTAGAAGACCCACGTCTTTGAAAAAAATTAAAGATTCTTTTCCTAAAATAATCATTATGGAAACCTTAATCTTCGTAGGCTGTTTAACCTAGAACGTTTTCTACAAGCAACTGTTTTAGTGTCATATCTAATGTTTTCACTTAAAAATATCATGATCTAATTTTCTTTCAATTACTATTTGAACTGCGCACACGGAAAAACAACGAAAATCAAACAAAAAGTAATTTATTTAATGGAAAATGATCTGTACACAAATAAAATTTGAAACATCAACGTAATTGCCTGTGAAGAGCGAAGGTACAATACACGAATCAAACAAATCAAATTATTCTGAACATGAAGCAATTTTCTGGACACGAATGCGTAAACAGAATATCGCGATCAATACGAATGAAACGTATTGGGTTGACAGCTCCTCATTACCGAGACGTACTCAGACAGATTATAATGTAATTAGGGCCATTTCTCCTAAAGCGCTGCGACTATTAATTTTAATATTCCTTGATGAAAGGTGCAAACTTTTATAAACGAATACAAAAAAGGATTTTAAAAAATTCTTATTATAAACATTGAGGAATAATATCAATGAATGACCGCTGTTATCGCATTTCCCGGCGACCGCTGAGTGTGCGGCGCAGCCCCGCCGCCGCCGCCGCCGCCGCTGGCGCCGACAGGGAGGGGAGCCTCCCCTCCTCCGGCCGCGAGAGAAACACTTGAATTGGGCCTAGGAAGAGCGGGGGGCGAGCCCGCTCACAGGACGGAGACTGCTGACGTCCATACTCTGGTCGGAGCGGCCGAGGCAGACAGGGAGGCCAGACCAGAGAAGACGAGGAGCGAGCGAGAGTGCGGCGCACTTATTAGCAGCAATGCTCGTAGCAGTTACTGACAGTCGCATTCCACTGGTATCACTCTCAAAAGACGTAAATAAATATCGTAGCTGTTATCATTGTATGTAATTTCTTTCTACTTTTCATACAGTGTTTTGTTGGAAGTGATAAGTTTAATACATCCTTATTATTTGACGTTCTTTTCAGTTTTATGTTGCCTAGTTACTAGTTCAGTTAATCAGGGCTCTCTAGTTCAATGAATCCAGGATTTGCGAAGGGATGTGGACCGTTTCGGGAGTCGGTTCCGGTCCTCGGACCGGCATTCCACCGTGTCAAGCGGTCCAGGCCGCTTCCCCTGACCGTTTCTCTGCAAGCGGTTTCGGTCCAGGGAAAAGGCCTCTGCTAAAGGCCTGGAATTCCCTGCAGGCTAGTTTCTGCCCCAAGTTCCGGTTCCGCAGAGAAATGCTGCCATCTGCACGTTTTAGTTTCGGTCCATGATCGAAATACCTGGTTCTGATTGCTGTTTGTGATGTTCCTTTCTAGAATATCTTACGCACAATACTAGTGTACAGAAACTGTGAAATCAAAAATGTATATGGTTAAATTGTGAAGGTTACATTTGGAAAAAGAGCTATGAACAGAAATGTTGTTTTGTAAGTGCGGGATACTGATTCTGGATTTTAGGATATCGTTATAAGGTTAAACAGGCGTAGTCTTCCCATAAATATTTAATTCCACCAAAAGATTTTCCGGTTGCACTGTGCCCATCTTCAATGAAACCAAAATAATATCTACATTGCAAATTGTATAACAGAAAAAATTGGAAGATATGGTTTTCGGGCAGTGTATGAATACAAATGATAAATTGATATACTTACAGCCTAATTGCTGTAATCCGTTATCATCCGACCTCGTTCAAATATCCTAGTCAGCTTTGTCGGAAACGCATAAAATGATCCCTATATCGTTAGCATTGTTTTATGACGCACTGACAGAAAGTCGGGATAAACTTTTTAGTGCCTTTGATCCAGAAAATGTTGATTTTGACATTCCAACGCCGACAACATGGACATAAAATGCAGCATTGATAAGAGTGTAGCCAACATCTAAATATAAAAAAATATTTCCACAATTCTTCCGTAGCAACGCTATATGATCATTACGAATTATGTAATACATACGCTTTTGAGAAGTTGTAAGAACCGGAATATTTGAGAAAAAGTCGAGACTCTGGAATATTTTACCACCAAACGGAACTTTCCTGGAAGAGCAGGACGAATCTCTCCCTCTAGAGAAGACTGAAGCACCAAAAGCAGTTCCTTTGATATTTAGCGATGGAAGGGAGCCTTAAACTTCTTGCATCTGAGCAGCCATCAACCTCTCTGTTGGAAACATTTCTAACAGTGTTCAGTTGCATCCTATGTGCACCATTCCAAAATAATGTAGAGATATTATTTTCCTTGGAAATACCGGTATTATCACTATTAATAATTATATCCCTCTTAATTTTTACTTTTCCTCACTATACTTATAGTTTAGTAGGAAAAGTATTGGATTCGGGTCAACGAGAAAATCTCGAACTTTCAGTCGTAAAATCCGTATTTACAGTTCTGTTGAGTTGTACCTTCGCACACACGTCTGGATTAAAGTCTATTAGAGATGTGCCAAATATGGTTAAGATCGGTGCTGGCGGCGAGGAGATAGACGTAGTTTTATACCCCAAAACCAGGATGTCTATGTATGGATGTCTGGATGGATGGATGGATGGATGGATGGACGTATGTGACACGCATAACTCTGTCAAATTAAAAGATTTTAAGCTGAAAATTCAAAATCAAATCACACGTAAGATCTAGTTGTGCCGTTCCTCTGTTCATTAAAAAATTTTGAATTTTGGGGGTACTTTAAATTAAGCCCCCGAGACATTTTCAAAATTTTCTCAAAAACCGATATACATTTTTTCTTCAAATTTCATGCAAGAATAGTGTTAAATACACGTATTAAGATGGTGGGGTCCGATTTCAATTATTACCTCTGTATTTTTGGAAATTGCTAAAACATGAATTTTTTTGACACCCTCGCCCAACTACACTTTTAAAGATAGACAATTTTTCTTCAAAGAAAAGTTGTTCCCCACAATAAGCTCTTTAATTAATGTCATGAGCAATGTTTCGAAAATAATTATAGTTTTTGGTAAATTTTGAGCATTCTTAACAGCTCTTTAAGAGGAGGAAAAGTTTCGGTATGCTGCGCATTCCTACTAGTTTTCACTTACCAAAACATTGTTCAATAAACTGTGTTATTAAGATCACATAAAACAAAATTGGAAGTTCAATGAAGATTGCTTGATGGTGTGGTATATTGATTATGTGACAGTGTGACTATATTTTATAATTTTTTTTTACAATTAGGTTGGCATTGAACTTTCATTAAACGTTATTAGCTAGATGGAAGGAGCGTATGCAACTATGAGGGGTGACGCCCCACTCATAGTTCCCCCTATTTCTCCTGTGAACCGAAAATATCAGTAACACGTTTCGGGTGTTTATAAACGAGTTCAAGTGTTTGCTCTCCCAGCACTTCTCCGAGCGATGGTTGCGCCGGACCAGTGCTTGTGCTTAGGCCGCTTAAATGCTCGGGAGCGGGTGGGGACTGCGTTGTGTCGGAGAGCGCTCTGCGAACTCTGTTGGACGATTGGGCAAACACTAACGCTCTTCTCTGTTAATTTGGTGCAAAGCTGCCGCCGTCGACTAAGAGTGTACCCATGTATGGATGTGTACGCGGGTGCACATGTGAGCCGAGTGCGGGGGTGAGAAATAAGTAAAGTGGCTTTCCATTTCCTCGTTCACGTCGGCATTACTTGCAAGTGATTATATCCTTCAGACACTGTGGGAATAAGAGTTACGATAACGATTCATATTTTTTGTCGTTTTGAACATGTAAATAAAATGCAAAATTTGTGCACTTTTCGTCAATTTTTGAATTTAAGAGTTTCGTAAGATTGTATATCGTATTTTCAAGATGTCTTATCTCTACGACACACATTTTTTAGGTGAAAGTATCCGTGTATCATTCAAGATAGGATTCAATGGTGTTCACATAGCATTTAACGTACGAAAAATGTGATTTTTTATATCATATTTGATAGCATGGTGAGGAAGATTCTTAAGAATATATTGAGTTGTAAAACTAGAAACTAATACTAAATGGAGATAGACCGCTGGAAATATATTCTTCAAGTACTCCAACGAAATTCATGTAGCAATTTTAAATCGGTATTATTTAAATTCCGGTATGCTGCGTTTTACTTTCATGCCATTTGTATGCCTAAATTTCTTATTTTACTTCATATTTTCTGAAATACAAATGCAGAAAAAAGTAGTGCAAACCATTTGAATGAGCTCGCAAATTCGTATTTCCTGATGAAATGCTGATATAATTATTTTAATGTTCTATTAGTTCAAACAAAATTTTGGAATTCAAATTCGTATGAAAAAAATGAACTCCTGGGTTTGGACAATAGATTAATTACATTATCTGAAAACGATCATTACGTGCTAGTCGAGGTAACATATAATATGAATATAGTCTATAATCCCTCTATTTACTTGCCAAACCAAATGTTTTTAAATATTATATCTTCAATGGATTTGAAGGTGCTAACCTTTCAACCATTATAAAGTGAAGAATTAATGGTTCTAATACCACAGTAGTTCAGAAAGATACGTTTTAATGGAATCCTGATTAATTGTTGATAGGCATACCACACAATAACTGTTGAAGGCTGAGAATTAGACGTTAATGAAGTTAGCATTCTAACATTTATTAAAACCAGCATTATTCAAAAAACACTGGAGAATATGCCTCGTAATTTCATGGATTCAACAGTGTGTCAATGTAAACAATAGCACTTTTCTAAATTCATTTTATGTATCCATTTCATAGCTTTACTAATAAAGCTATTCAATCTCCCCCACTTTCGTTCCAAAACGCAGGATGAACTTTGGGATGTTCGTTTCTTCCAGTGCAGGTTAATTCAGTTTTTTCGACCGACGAAAACTTTTACCTTTTTCAATATGCCAAGGAAAATCACTCGAAATATCTAATTGTCATTGTAATTTTGTCTTGGAACATAATACGATCACATTTTTTACGAACAAAACACATAAATAAACTGTAAAAATAAAATAATTGGCATCATCAACATTGAAATTGCGTAGTTGAATTATTATATTCTTATATAATCCTCATTTAAAATTGTTTAGGATTGAAGAAAGTAAGGTTAAGACTTAATTCCAAACATTCTTCATGGTTGTAAGACCAGATCGATTGTTTATTGTGAAAGGTTCCCGCAAAAGAAGGAAATAAATGGCATTCTTTCGTATGGAGCTCTGAGTTCCGCTTCCTAGCTTCTATTCATCGCAAGCCTTGAATCCTCGATCATCCCCTTTATGTTGATTGCATGTAACGAGTCTCACGTGGCTTGCAAGGGAGACACGCTATCGATTCCTTCGGAAGCACACTGCGCTGGGAGCGAGCCCTCCATCATCATTGTATTCACAAGTTGCCGTCAATTAAATTCATGATAATAAACAATATTTTGCCCATGATCTAATTCGTTCGCATCTGGAACCAAAAAGCCAAAAATCTGGTGCTAGAAATCTAACTTGAATAGTACATAAAACAAGAATTGAAGTCACATATTAATGTCCTTATTAACTTGGAGCACATTGTCAAATTATATTTTCCAACAACAATTTTACATACAGACGTATGTAAGTACCGATAAAGAAGTTGTGGTTTTTATTGAAGCTGTGTTGGTTAGTTGTATTCCCTTTAGGAAGTGATGCCAGAATATCTAAGTTTCTAAGTATTCTAAGTTTGCCTATTGTATCTAATTTTAACGCACGAGTGTGGACGAAACTAAAAAACGTCCTCCCAAGGAAAACAAAAGCAAGAATGTCAAAAAGAAATTAAGAGAAAATAGAGCTCTGAGAAGTCATCTTTACATTCATCATTCATTTATCTTATCTTCTCTAAGAACTAATTTGTTCTCAGTCTTTGCATCAGACTTGTGAAATTGATAAAACTGTTCTCAATTCTTCGTTAGCAATTCAATAGGTCCTGGTCTGCTTTTTACAACGAAGACAATTAAAATATTACTTTGGATCGGTTATCATTGTCACTGAAGGTGTTCCATCAGTGAAATTTGTAAGGAGGATAAGAAATAGTTCGATTTTCGTACGGCGTCAAGAAGAGAATATTTCTGAAGTATTACTGGGGAATATTCCTACTATCTTTCCGACAAAATGTCAGGGAAGAAGAGGTGGTATAACATTTTCTGCGTTTTTCTCGGTATCAAGTGTTCAATGATTCTAAAATTGTTTATGTAATTTGAAAGTAATAAACGGGTTGCTATTATTTTACGTAAAACATCTATTTTGTTCTAATAACATCACGTGAAATGTATATGTTGTATAGTAATTTTATGTAGTTCATGCACTCCTCCACTTATTATTCATAAACACACTACGTTCTTCCTGTTCGTGTATGGTAATTGATAAAACGAAATATATGGCTAGATGGTCGAATATATGGTTAGATGGTTAATACAAAATGTAAGGTTAGATGGTCCGAGGTACAACTTGATACCTTCGTACCTTGGGTCACTTTACACATTTTGCAATTAAATTTGTGATATGAAGTAATTATGATGATAAAAGGAGAGTTCCAGTTTTCTTTACAGCATAAAAATCCTGCCAGTCCTCCCAATGTCATACAATAATGATACAAACATATTTCAACGAAAAAATGTTGCCCATAGTACGCGAATCTCCCGTGCTATGTAATTGACTACGTTAATCGCATCTGTATCTTTAGACAAGCTTTGTCATCATCATCATCATCATCATCTGCGAGTGGAACTACACCATGCGGCGTCTCTCGCACCCAAGCTTCCACCTTCTTCTGTCTTACCAATCGTCATCTTCAATGTGACGATCTCTCATTGTCTGTCGCACACCATCATACCATGTAAGTTTCGGTCTACCTCTTTTTCTGTGCATCGGCACCTGCCACCTCCATGTTTTTAATGGCCATCTTTCCTCCGGCATTCTTCGAAGATGCCCGTACCATTTTAACCTTCTCCCTTCTATTGTATCCATTATATCCGAAGTGACACCCATTTGCTGCTTTATATTTTCATTCCTGATTCTATCCATTAGCGTTACACAATAGCTGCGTCTCCAAAACTCCATTTCCATAGCTTTTAACTTTTTCTCATTGTTTTTTGAGATCTCCCACAACTCAGCACCATACAGTGATATACTCTCCACAATTGTTTTGTAAATTCTAATTTTCACTTTATTAGCAATATTTTTATTCCATATTATTGAATGCAATTGCCGAATAGCAGATTTTCCTTGACGAATGCGATGTTTAATTTCCTCTTCACTGCCACCTTGGTCTGTTAAAATCGTTCCCAAATACTTATACGTCTGACAACACTTAACAACCGAGCCATCTTCCATTACTAAATCTTTTCCTGTCCCTCCTACCACCATGTACTCTGTCTTCTTGAAATTGATTTTCAAGCCCCATTTTTCATATTCCTCATTTAATTTCCTTAACGTATAATGTGCATCGTATTCATTCTCAGCGAATATCACTTGGTCATCTGCAAAATTAAGTGAATATAACATATCATCATTTAATTTTATTCCCATCCTTTCGCATTTTATCTTCCAATTTTTTAGAGCTTCTCCTAGATATATTTTGAACAGGGTTGGTGCAATACAACACCCCTGTCTTAGCCCTTTACTTATCTTTATTTCTTTTGATATGTTATTTCCTAATTTGACATAAGCAATATTGTCCGTATATAACTCTCTAACGGCCTTAATATAAATGCTATTAATATGTTGGTTTTCCATGGCCATCCACAATTTTGAAAGAGGGACACTGTCGTACGCCTGTCCATACAAGCTTTGTATGAACAATAAAGCTGCGTTAAAATAATTTCAATTCCAATAATTATATGATACACTTTCTAATGTAGTTGCATGTACTATCACCAAAAGACAATTTTTGCTTGATGTAAATACATATATTTTTTAATTTCCTTGATCAGCCCTCGGAGCCCAATCACTATTGAAGTCTTTATTTTATTGCAATGTGATCAGTAATGTAGCTGAACACTTTTATAAGCCTCGGAAAAATGAGATACTGAATCTCGTTTCTTCCCCAAAGAATGAAGTTGTGTGTATAAAGGAGTTTTTATAGTGATTTTTAGGGACGCTATTAGTGACATACTGAAAATACTATTCATTTATCCTTTTTTCTACTGAATGAATTTGTAGTCGCATAAGCCTCGAACAAAGGAAATACTGAAATTATTTACTGCCCGAAGTATGAAGTTTTGTATATAAATTGTGATGTACCTGTGAAAAAATGTGTACTACCTTGTATTCATTTTGTGTCATTTGATATTTTTAGAAACTTTTCATAATCCAAATTCATTCACACTCCAAGATTTTACTTTTCTTGGGAGTGTTGCATTGTGTCTAAATATTCGAGAAGTATTGTTGATAAAATTTCGTTGTGGGTATATATATTTTAATTGAATGTCGTGAAATAGCAACAGAGTTACAAGATAAATATTATTCTTATTAATAAGTGAAAATATGTTAATAAATTTGTTCCACGCATATATTATCTGTTAATAAAATTCGATTTAAAGATAATTTGAGATTAGTAAATAATAGTGAATTCACATGTCCCATTTCTTCGCAAGTGGCCCGAAATGTGTTTTATGAACGTTTACTTTATATTTCTTGAATACAAAGAGCACCAAATCAATATTTGGTGCTCTTTATATTCAATATATTTGTATTATAACTGTATTTTTAAAGTGAATTAGCAATCGGCTATTATTCGTAATACGTATTGAGGACAACGCAACATTTTCAGAAATTATCGCGCTTAAAATAATTCAATCGAATGTGGAGTGTTAGGACAGAGATAGTGCCAGTAATAAATGGTGCCCTGTGCTCCATTCCTAAAGATCTTAGGAAGCATTTGACGAAGATCCCAGGCTGCAGTAACCACTAGAAAATTCAGGAAATAGTGCTGTATGGGACAACGCACATTCTGCGCAAGGTGTTGTAGAATAAACCAGATCACCTAATCTACACCTTAGGAAGCTGGGTGCAACCTGGTGTGGATTCTGATGAACTTGCGGGACTCAAGATCATTCACCGTGAGAGAGGGAGATAATAATAATTATAATAATAATAATAATAATAATAATAATAATAATAATAATAATAATAATAACAACAACAACCTGATTGCGTAGACAACGATCTGTCTAAAAAGCACTGTAAAATATGCAACGTTTGGGAAGCCAACTAAATTCAATCAGGAAGGGAAATTTTTTCTCAAACTGACAAAGGCTATTAATATTCTCCTCGAAGATTTAAGGAACTCGCTGAGTAGCTTACATACTTCGTCACGTATCTGCTTTCCAAAGCGTACTTTTGTAAAGAGTTATAGGTTAGTATCTTGTCTGTCAATGAAGTGGGTACAAGGGGACAGGACAGGACAAGGAAGAGGAAAGAAGATCGCGCGCGGTCCGTGGCCCGTTTGTTAGGGCACTGCTCCGGCATTCGCCTGGTGTGATAGGAGAAACCACGGAAAACTACCGATCAGAGCAGCCGGCCGCTAGAATTCTCCTCCTGACAGCGACTGAACCCGACCTGGCTTAACAGCCAGTGTCGAAAATCCTGCCACTGCCGGGACTCGAAGGAACGTAGGACCTCCGGTCTGAGTAGCTGCAGAGTCTGCGGCAATGCAAGGTTCTGAGCTATGTCAGCCGGTAAGGTTGGACTTGTACGACGACTCTGGCTCAACACTTGTACTGGTTGTTGGAACATTTGCCAAATTGTTAGACTTATGTTTTTGTGTTGAGGAAATAAAATTGCTTTTATAAACTTAATGAGATTCTTCGTTGATTTAATGTACAGCAAATACGATATTAGGTCAATGTTAAACAAATTATTTTAACAGTTGAGTGTGCCATCTTTCATTCACCTCAAGAATGAATAATACGGGCATGCAGGTGCAATGAGAAAATAAACGTTTGTTTTTGGTTGTTATTTTTTCAGGAGATCAACTACGACTCGCCGAGGGGCGGTGTGAGCGTCATCACGGAGAAGGGCGACGTGACGACGTCGTACCTGCTCATCCAGCGCGCCAACACGCCCGACTCGGGCAAGTACACCTGCAACCCTTCCAACGCCAACCTCAAGACGGTCATCGTGCACGTCCTCAATGGTAAGAGCTTCAGCATTCGCGATCTCCATCTGCGGTTGGCGCTGATATTCATGTCGGTGAATGTGATGTGATGAATTTTACACTAATTTATTTCAACAGAATATGTACAGATCAAGCGCTAGCGCGTATCTTAACATCTATTTTACTAATCCTAAGGTGGAGGTTATGTACACGGGCATGTTAGTTTAGCAGCAGTTTGCTTTTCACCGTCCGATAGCTTCTGGTATTTATTTATATATTCTCTTCTTCTTTCACTAGCTCTGGCACACGCGCTGGGTTTTGCACTTTGTACTTATGCATTCTCGCACGCACACGGCACCTTTATCATTAGTGTTTGAGTGTTTCACTATTTTTGAGTTTCATATTTTCCAGTTGTGCTGGGGTGACTGTTGGTCCAGGGGGGAGGGGGGAACGCTACCCGGGCTTACGGGCGGGCTGGGCGCTGGTATTCCCGCGAAACGAGGTACGCGTTGTTGGCATGGTTATAGTAAATAGCGGCGCTGCCGTTGATCGCCTCCGAGATTATTTGCTCTCGGAGGGACGTCAACTTGCGGCCGCTACTTACCATCTTAAGCGTGGCCTCGCTCGCGGGGTGCCATTCACCCAGCGCTCCTACAACGAGCGGGTGGACCTCCGCCACAGCATACTGCGCCAGGAGGAGTTCGGCTCGCACGACGTTGTATTTTTCAACGTTTTGTTCATGTTTCCGCGCGAGCTGTTGTTTTACGAATCTCTGTGCTCTGTCCGCTGTCCTGTTCCTTACCTGGGCTGTATTGTTAGGCGTTTTGAAGTTTGGCATCAGCAATGTGCGCTTCGTCACAAACTATTTTTCGACTTCAGTGTTCACCGCTTCAATGAGAACTTCACTACTATAAGTTGTTGGAAACGACCAAAGTTATCCGACGTATTCACGTGCTACCTGAGCCATTCCCTGGTCGAGCAAAAGGATCTCCGTAGAATAGCTTAATTGTTAAAGTAACATTTTATTTTAATGTGCATGCATTTGGTGAGAATCTATAGTGGCCTTAATTTGTCCTTTGGAAACCGTAAATTAATTTTTGTTTTTTGCTGAGCGACCTAGGTGAAAATTTTTGGCACAATTTGCTTTTGCCAGTTCTTCAAATAATTATTCTGATAATCTTCTAATATACATTTTTAGGTTTTCTATTTGCAGTTTATATCTGATCTGTTTATTTGACACAAACCACGGAGCCTTTATGATACGCCTTAAAATTTTATTTTGTACAATCTGTAATTTACCTATATTACTTTTTGCTGCTCCATCACAGATTGGGCAAGCGTAAGAGAGTGATGGTCTGATAATCGCATTGAATAATGTTAAACCACATTTTATTTTGGGTTGAGTTTTTGTAGCGTTGATTTTTATGCGTCACATTGAGCACCAATTTATAAATACGTATAAAGGTTTTTGAAGTATTTCTATTCCTTGGGTGATTTCTTTATTTATTGTAAACAGGACTGTATCATCCACGAAAACTGCTAATTTTGTTCTTTCCAAGAGCGGGAAGTCTGCAACGTAAAGATTAAAGAGCGTTGGTGAGAATGATAACCCCTGAGATACCCCTCCTTGTGTTACTTTTTTTTTTGATCGGATAAAGTGGCATTCACTTTTACCACGAAAGGACGATTTTGTAGAAAACTTTTAATTATTTCGTGTTAGCAGTGGGTTATTCCTAAATTCCTCATGTTATATAATAGTCCTGTATGCCACAAAAATGCCTTTTCTACATCACGAAAAATAGCTTAAGTGTGTTTATATTCATAAATAATTGGTGTCGTCATGTCATTATTATTGTATGTAATTCAGAAAGCTTTTCCGTCCGCATAACGACCATCTTCAGTGCGTATCTGAGCGGCTGGGGCTCCGTGAAATTCAACAAACTTTCTGAATTAAAAAACTAAAATAATGCCATGACTACACCAATTATTTATGAATATAATGATGTCATTACCACTACTATTAAGTGTGTTGGTGAAACCCGTTTGCTATATTTTCCGTTAGTCTTAAAAGCTGTTCACTGTTGGAATAATGCTCTTGAAATCCGAATTGTTCTTTTGTAATTATATTTTTTTCAGGAAGGTTTAGTAATGGAAGATGGCTCGGTTGTTAAGTGTTGTCAGACGTATAAGTATTTGGGAACGATTTTAACAGACCAAGGTGGCAGTGAAGAGGAAATTAAAAAATATATGTATTTACATCAAGCAAAAATTGTCTTTTGGTGATAGTACATGCAACTACATTAGAAAGT
>Ga0068630_1000459_pt1 | contig 12739 bp, 2 predicted proteins | sample InSIn4gowninarea_FD_77433 | JGI IMG/M metagenome (GOLD analysis project Ga0068630, IMG submission 77433) | Clean room microbial communities from NASA Spacecraft Assembly Facility at Jet Propulsion Laboratory, Pasadena, California, USA -... ... | reverse complement strand
TAATATTTTATTAGATTTTCACCTGTCGATTTTCCCTGTTGCACGTAAGAGAATTTTATTTCACGGTGACAAAAATGTTTTAAAATGTCTTTGTATTTTTAATAATTGCACCAAAATGGGACGTTTCACAGAAAGTCAGGAAAAAAATTCACCATAACTGTCGATAATGAAATTGAACCTCTAATGTTATTGAATATTTTTTTTGTAAATAAAAGAAAAATATTTCCACTAAGTTCTGCAGAATTTCAGCCTTTAAAGCATGTTTATCATATTATAAATTAAAAATACGGAGAGTTAAATATGTGCATTGGAGTGTACATTAAAAAAATTGCGACGTCACAACAGATTCGAAATTCGAATTCTCATTTTTAATAACGGAATAAAAAGTCATTTTACTGAAATCACTTTTTTAGAAGAAATGTGCACATTTGATAACATTTCATAACTTTTTTCCCCCCCACCGAATTTTAATTTTTAAACACAAAACGCATGAGAAAGTGAAATTAAGTTTCCTATTCTAAAAGAATGTTACATCTTTAACGATAAGAAAAAATATACCAGCAAAATATAAAGTGTATAAAACCATAAAAAAATATACCAGCAAAATATAAAGTGTATAAAACCATAAAAAAATATCTATTTGTCAAAATTTTCAAAATGGAATGGAGTGAAATTCATAATCGCTATTTATTACTACAATTGCTTAATAGAAAAATGGAATTTTTGCTCGAAAATATAAATTCTTTTAGGTATTTATAATATAATGTACTAATTAATGATATTTTATTAGATTTTTTCTGTGGATGTTCCCTATTTCACGTAAAAGAATCTTATTTCACTGTGATGAAAATGTTTTAAAATGTCTTTGTATTTTTAATAATTGCACCAAAATGGGACTTTTCACAGAAATTTATTAAAAATCACTATAATTAATTATTGTTCACAATAGCTTATAACAACTATTGTGACATGTATTATGACATTCAAATGTGATAAACTAACCCAATTAGAGCATTTTCGTAAATAAAAGAAAAATATTTCTATAAAGTACTGCAAAACTTCAGTCTTTGAAGCATATTATATTATAAATTAAACATACGGAGACATGAATTTATGCATTGAAGTGCACAATAAAAATCTGCGATGCTATAACATATTCGAAAATTGAACGTTCATATTTAATAATGAAATAAAAAGTAATACTAATGTTTTTATTCTTTAAACTACTTAAATCCCTTTAAAAACAGAACTGTGTACATCTAATAAAATTTCAATAACATTTTTTCCCATCGAATTCAATTTTAAATACATAACCCATGAGAAAGTGAAATTTAGTTTACTTTGCTAAAAGATTGTCAAATCTTTATCGTTTGAAAAGAAAAAAACCCCACAAAATATGAAATGTATAAAAACAATGTATTTAAGAAGTACATTTCTTTTCTAACTCTCTTCATAATAAAACAGGAAATTCAATCTAGTGGTTTTTTAACTAAAAGAGAAATAATCGTTTGCGCATAAAAAATAGTATAAAATCACTTTCAACTCACCAGGTATTTCATTGTTGGACGGCTAAAGTTCGTTGATCCAAAAAAATGATCAGAAAAATCGTCTGCTTCAAATTAACTGCGTTCGAACACGAAGTTTATCTGGTCTGAAAAACTTTTGTGGGCAATATATAAGTTAAGGGAGTGTTTGCAGTCTGAACTTGAAATATCTAGCCAGCTGACGTCAGAAGCCCAAAGGTCATTGGATGGAACTGAGTTATGTGCCTCCAGGGCATTGTTGGTGGGGTGCACAATACAACTAGTCTCCTGGCCCTCCTTATCAGCTCCCCTCCCACCCCCTGTTGCGAACTTCACTGGAAGAATTGTGTTGAAATGGAAAAGGGGGAATTCCTGGACGAATTTTGCCGGTGTTGCAATGTTTGGGTTGTATATACACGTCTAGGGTCGTTTTGAAAGTTTGGGAAAGCTTCTTGGAAATTTCAGTGGCTGCTGCAATCTCTTGTCGCTAAAAGTTTAAACTGATGTTCAATCAGCGCACGTCATTCATGTCTTTTATATGAATGACGTAATGATTTATATAAATCTATACAGAGTTCTAAAGTCTTTCTCGAAACAGCTTTTGAATAAATAGAAAGGTCTCATGTGTGGGGAGGATTCTATTTTTAAAACTCGATGTTTAATCTTTATGAAAATTTTCTATAAAATTCTATAGAAAATCTGTGGAATAACCCTTATAAAAAGCCTTCGGAATTATGGCTTATTCTTCTGTAAGCAGTCACAACTTATAAAGTTGATAAAATTTTTTTAAAGGCTTGTAGATATCTCTTTAGAATCTGCATATTCAATACAAAATCTCCCTATAAAAAACATGACTCCCTTTTCTGCAGGTATACTGTTTCAATCACGAGTCTCCTAATAGTTTTGCTCTCATCGCAAAAACTACTAAACACAGAAATATGATTTTCCGCTCATTTCGTACAGAAATATTTTTTCAAAAAAAGCCGAAATTAAAAAAAAAATTAATTTAGAGGGTAGTTGAAGGAATATTCTATATTAAATTTAGTATTTTCAATAATTGCTCTATAAGTCGAAATCAATTTGCAATAGGAGCACAAAATTTTTCCAAGGTAGATAAAGAGCTGTTATTTTGTATCAAATAGCCCTTTATTAAATTTTTAGTTTAGCTAATCAAGAATATTTATAAAAAAAATTTCTGTTTCTATTAAAGCCATTTTTTATAGATAAAATTGAGGCATTCTCTTTTAATATACACAGCCTCAAGCTCATAATTATGAAACATAAATGAATAAATGATCACTTATAAGTATTTGATTGCAAATAGAAGGTTTTTCGAAAATCAGCTATTTAATTTCCATAATCTATCTGATTAATAAGAGTTTTCTATTTTATATATATCGCTTTTCGTTTTTGTGTATATCTCATAAACAGTCTTCTAATAGTTTTTCTTACAATAGTTTTTTGATGTACATGTGTTATAATAAGTCATAAAAATATAATACCTCATTTTCCTTATTGTTAATTCACTGCAACTATGAACAAAGATAATGAAGTTTACTTTTCACAAAATAGCGGTTTTCTTTCTTTTAAACTAGAAACAAACATACTCAGGACCTGATTTAGAAATTTTATAACTGTATGCCACAATGCAGTTAATCGAAGCCTTGCTGAATTTTGTATTAAGAGAAATGATGTCAAATATGAATCACTTATTTTTTTTATCAATTGGCGTATAAGGTGTATGCAGATATATACTTATCGAAACTTTTAATTCTGTAGCAGAAAATCAAGATGACATGTTTGTCAACCTAAAGGTAAAATTTGTGTGAATACATTAAAAGGAACGAAGTACAATATCGGTTACAAAATGTTATCCATAAAAATATATTCATTTCCCCATGTTCATATCTTATCTGGAGAGAATACTTTTAAAACCTCGTAAGACATAATGAAAAACATTTAAAATATTTTGAAAAAGGAACAATATATTTTTAGCGGAAAAATATAAAACTTTTCGAGGAAAATTTAAATTGGTTTTTGGAGTTCCTAATATAATTAACCTTAAGCGCGGGTCTCATGGGTTTAAAAGGTGGCAAATTAGGCCCTGAATGTACTCTGGTTCAAACGCCCTAAGTTTTAATAATCGCTCGGTAAAAGGCTGAGGTGATCAATTACGTCACCAGTTTCCACGGTTACGGAAGAACAAAGAATGAAAGCTGTTGCCACTCTAAGGAAAATCACTATAAAATCGGTTTGAATTTGTCAATATTGTTACGGATTTCTGTAAGTTGTAACAGTAAACAAATTCGGAGGCTCTTTTTGGAGTGAAACTCTAAAATTTATTAACTCCTTAAACTATAAAATAATGCACAAATATTTACAATAAGTAAACAGAACTGGTATCGCAGTAAACAAAATTATCACAGAAAACCGCTCGCGTTAATGAATTCGCACCGTACTACAGCAGTCAATAACAATAATAATAATAATCCCGTCTTTTTTTATACAGTCGAGTCCGCTCAATGGAATAGCCAGTTTGCCACGAAATATTATTCTAATAAGCGGGATATTCCATTATCCGGGATCACATTTACATGCTCACAATGCATCAAATTACATTAAAACCTAGAGAGAACTAAAATTACTAAATGTAGGCATACTTAAAACTTAAACTATTTTTATTAGCAGTCTATTAATTAAAAGTAAGAAAACTTTAAACATTTTAAAATTTAGAAATCAAATGAGAAATGATGTATTTTATTGTAGAATACATTTCCCTTAATTTCTGGAAAATACTAACTGAAATGTAGCTTGTTTCTTGCGAAAAATGTCGGATATTGTCGACTGTTAAATATACTGTGAATGAAGCACATCTGTTTTTTAATGTTCTATTTTATAAGTTAGTTTATGCAATAAAACACAAATGCTTAGGCTTTATTTTTCGATATGCTATCTATCAAATTTGTAGTATACAGAAATCACAGGAAACATATTAAACCAGACTTGTAATAAAATCAAAGGTTACTATAATTTCTGGTAGATAAGCCGCGGCCTATACGTGTTTAAACGTTAAATTTTATCTACTGCGGCCTATGCGCCAGTGCGGCTTATACGACATGGATGATTTTTCATCCACCATGTCTTATTTACTTTTTTCTAAAAAGCGGAAATCTTACGCTGTGAAGAATTTACGAGAATTAAAGTCTCAGAGTCTATCGTTTGCTGTAAACAATATTTTAGACTTGGCTTGCACCGAAAACCGTATGTTCCATGTGACTTGAAACAGCTGTCTGCTCCTCTTTGTTATTAATTTGCTCCAATACATTGTCTTTTACTTGAGCAAACGATGCTTTCCCCTTTCCTATATTTGCATTTACACAGTTCCATAGGTTCCAGTTTCACCTGCCAGAAATTCTCAAAAGTCTGGCAGGTGAAATGAGTGAAATCACTTGGATGATTTTCCGTTACTGCCTGTCTTTCTGCATTTTCTCGAGAGAAAACTTATTACTTCTAAAACGTTTATTACTTTTTACAATATATTATTTGTATATTTTGTATTTTTTTGCATGTATTATATTTTATATGTTTTTACTTATATACAAATACCGAAACAATTTCGGCGATGCGGCTTATACGCTGGTGCGGCTTATCTGCAGTATATTAATTTTTTAAAGACAAATTTCTCAGGTGCGGCTTATACGATGGTGCGGCATATCTATCCAAAATTACGGTACTAATTTCGAAATGTTGTATTTCTATAAGCGACTGTTTCTGAAGGTTAAAAAAAATAGCAATCATCAAATCCGATTTTTTTGTAAAGCAAGAAAAAGCCCTTTTATTTCGATCCAGATGCACCTGCGAGGCCCATTGGTGAAAGCTCTTTGGAAATCCCAAGGTCAAGGGCAAAGAACTCTTTTCAATCTGTCAATTTACTTTACGTCAAGTCACTATTGGCCAACCCACGCTGATAACACTTTCTGTTGAATCACTCTTTATTTCTGGTACATAGGTCGGATTCGTAGGGAGGGATTCAGGTAGTGCTGATGTTCTACGGAGACAGATTGCAAAATCAAACGACTTCAATGCGTAGCTTTCTTTTCAGAGACACTGTCGCAATAGAAGAATCGTGACAGGACTGGTTTGAACTGGATTCTGGATTGCGTCTGTAAAGACAATGATTATCGTCACGTTTTGTCCGCTAATTATGGCTAATTATTAGCTGCATTTGTGAAGGATTGTGGTGGGTTAATGAGTTCGAAATGTGCAGACAAAAGCGGAAGGGGAAAAGAGATTTGTTTGGTTTTACAGAGCACGAAATGAGTTTGAATACAATGAGGTTTATGCATAGACTTTTCATTATCTTTTTTAATATGAGATAGCTGAGCTTTTATTTATAGTAATACCTTTATCAAGTAAATACTACTATACAATGAATTTTCTTAATTGTGTTAGGCCTAAGCCCTTTAGTCTGTGGGTTACGTTACCACATTATCTCTATTCTTATACAGAGGGTAAATTTAAAAGAAAGAGTTATTACTAATGTTTTACAATTAAAGTATTTCTATGAATTGGAATGTCATTACGAACATTCGACATTTTACCTTCTTGATTTCGCTTGACTTTTCCACGAATTCATCAAATCGTGGCTTTGTTAGTGCAAATATTATTTTATTTTTAAAAATTCCGATTCTTGTTCGATGGCTTAAATTCATAAATACATAAATGCTTTCATATCTACTTTGTATTTCAACTTGTCACATCCAATAAAAATTTCATACTTTCCCCTTCTCTTATAAAACTTTTCTACAGAATTCAATTTTAAAAATGTAATATAAATTTTTTTCTTTTCTTACGAAAACTTTCTGTAGAATTCGATCTTTAAAATGTAATACAATTTTCAAACTTTCCTTTTCCATTAAAAAAATATCTATAGAATTCCATTTTAAATATGATACGCATTTCATACTTTCCGCTTAAAAAAAATTCCAACAGAATTTAATTTTTAAAATACATAAGAAATTTTATATTTAACTCTTCCCTTACGAAAATTGCCTATGGAAATCAATCTTTAAAATATAATAAAAATTTCATGCTTTCTTCTTCCCTTACATAAAAATATTCTATGAAATTTAGTTTTAAAAATATAAAAAAAATACTATTTGTAGAATTCTTTAGAACTTTGGCCTATCTTTGAATGCTCAAAAAACCAATAAAATCTCTAGAATTTCTGACAAAAATCTTTTTAGAATCTCTATAAAACTTTCTTTAGAATGCGTACAGAAATCTCATTAGAATGATAATAAAAGCTGCTATAGAATACGGAAATCTCTTCAGAAATATTTGTAGAAATCTCGTAGGGCATTTATAGAAAATTCTTTAGAATTTTGGCTTTGGAAACCTCTTTAGAATGCTTACAGAAATTTCTATAGAATGCTTAAGGAAATTTGTTTAGAATTTCTTGCAGGATGTTTATGGAAGTTTCTTCAGAAATTTTACAGAAATCTTTTTAGAGTGCTTACAGAATTTTCTGAAAAATACTTAAGGAAATCTGTTTAGAAATTCTTGTAGAAATCTTGTAAAATGTTTATGGAAGTTTCTTTAGAAATTTTACAGAAATCATTTTAGAATGCTTACAGAAATTCCATAGAATGCTTAAGGAAATCTGTTTAGAAATTCTTGTAGAAATCTTGTAGGATGTTTATGGAAGTTTCTTTAGAAATTCTATAGAAATTTCTTTAAAATTCTTATAGAAATCTCTTTAGACTGCTTGCAGAAATTACTATAAAATACTTAAGGAAATCTGCTTAGAAATTCTTGTACAAATCTCTTAGGATATTTATGGAAATTTCTTTAGAAATTTATAGAAATATCTTTAAAATTCTTATAGAAACCTCTTTAGAATGCTTGCAGAAATTTCTATAGAATACTTATGGAAATTTGTTCAGAAATTCTTGTAGAAATCTCGTAATATACTTAATGAAATTTCTTTATAAATTATAGAAATTTCTTTTGAATTTTTAGGGAAATCTCTTAAGAATCTTTTGTAATATTTCTTTAAAATCTATTAAAATTTCTTTAGATTGATTGTAACTATGTCTTTAGAATGCCTAAGAAAATCTCTTTAGAACTTCTTATAAAGATATTTTTCTACAGAATGAAAATCTGGAGTTTCTGTAGAAAATCAATAGAATTGTAAATAATTAAACCACTGTGTGTATCTCTGTATAGTGTCTGTTGAAATCAGGGGTGTAGCAATTCAAAATCCATGGGAGGGGCTCAGCTCATCCAACATTTCCACTTAATGCTCAAAAATATTGGATATTCCTTAATTAATAGTCAAAATTAAACTAAATATTCTTATTAATTAGCAAAATTAGAAAAAGTTATTATATATTATAAGTTATTAAACTAAAAATTTATTCCTTTTAGTACTTATTAATTAAATTATTTGCAAAACCGGCAACGTACACAATACTTTGCAACCAAATGGGGGAGGCTTGATGCCCTTGAGCCTCCCCTTTTCCTACGCCACAGGTAGAAATCCAGGGGCGTAGCAATTCAAAATTCATGGGAGGGGTTCAGCTCATCCAACATTTACGAATACTCAAAAATATTACATTTAGACTTAATTAATAGTCAAAATAAAACTAAATTGAATTAATAGCTTTATTTAAATAGTTATTCTCTTCATTAATTATTAATTAAAATCATTATTAATTATTAATCATAAATAAATAAAGAAATATTAATTAATAGATTAATTTAATTAGTAAGCTGAACCATTACTTAATTAGTAACCGCTCAGCTCATCCAACATTTCCACCGAATACTCAAAAATATTGCATAAGACTTTATTAACAGTCAAAATTAAACTGAACTAAATAAATATCTAAATTTAATTAGTAAGTTATTCCCTTCAATAAATATTAATCAAATCATTATTAATTATTAATCATTATTAATTACTACTTGTTAATCATTATTGATTGAACAATTATTAATTAATAGCTTGATTTAATTAGAGTTATTCATTTCATTAATTTTAAATCCTGTGAAAAACTGGCTACGCGCACAATACTTTGCTACCGAATGGGGGAGGCCTGATGCTCTTTCGTACGCCACAGGTAGAAATCTATCGAAATCTGCAGTACTTTATTTACAATTTTCTTAAGTGTTAATAACGTTTCCATTATAGACACAAAAATCACTGTCATATCTCGATTATGTACTATGGGATTAAAAAGAGGCCAGCGTCTCATAAACACCCAAACTGTCTGAGTCTAACCCTGTTGATAAAAAGATTCTCTGTCATTCTGGAAGGAAGGTGACTTTCCCTTTCGGAAGAAGTGAACAATCCTATCAGCCACTTCCACAGCGCTTTGTTTACAGACTATGTGTGTGTCAGACAAAGAAGATAATCTGCTAAAAGTCTATTTGAAATGAGTCCGTTCAATCTGATTAAAATTCTAAAAACAATTCGTCAGATTAAACAGAGTCTACAGATCTGACTAACTTCGGAAATGTTTTGTAGACAGGGTATCAATGTTTTAACAGATTACCGTCTATACTCTTTTGTTAAAGAGATCACGGACTTATATAATTAATGAGTCAGGAAATAACACGTTTCCGTGTCGCCTATGCATTTATGTTCAAATGTAAAGATATGATTAGTTCTGGTTGTCAAACAACTATGATATCGAAATGTCAACCAGTGACACAGGACAAACATGCATTTTCGATATTCTTAGCAAGGCTCTGATGGATAACAGGTTTAGAAGCTGCCCGATGTACAAAAAAGTCGTTAGTAACACACAGAAAATTCTCCAAGGGGAGGGAGTCATAAATTAAATTACGAGGGTACGTAAACAAAAGGCTGACATATATAGCAATATCTTTATTTGCCATTTAAATTCTAACATAGCCGTTTTTAATTGAAACATAATTTTAATTAAGAACAATTAGCCATTTTTAATTAAAATATTACAAAATTTACAATTAAATTTTTAATTAAATTTTACAAAATTTTTAATTAAATTTTACAAAATTTCTTTGACTTCATTTTTGTCTTAAACATGAGATATGGGTAGTGCAATTTTCTCTTCAATATTTTTTATTGTTAAGCATACGTATTTCAAAACTTTTTTGATGATAGTTTAATTCTGAGTGTTCATCAAAATATTCATTCACATGATTCCAGGTCTTGCAAGCTTCAGAAACAGGTTTTTCAGTAGACTGATTATGGTGGATACCAACCTCGGATGGGTATAGTAAAGCACACCATTTACAGTATGCCCCATCCGTAAATTTTGAATAGCATAACCAGTTACATTTTTTCTGTCCAATGCTTCAGAATTTTAAAGTTTTTTGTGTTTAACTTTAGTTATTAAAAATTTCCAAGTCGAATCATGATACCATGAGATTTTCAGCATATCTAAGAGTTTTCGCGAGAATTTCGATTTAAGCAAAGGACATGAGCAATATCAAAAGGATTGTCTTTGGAGCTATTTGCGACCGTTAGTTTGCTTTCGATGAGGGATATTCCGTAATTTCTTGGCATTAATGTAATGGGAATGTTTCCTTTAGTTTTTTATTAATAAATGAATTTTAAAATACTTTTCTTTTACTTTACGAATAAACATCTCATTGCAAAACAAAAATTAGATGAACAATATTCATTTTTTATTAATTACAGAATTATGGACACTAATAAATGATTCTTATTTCGAATATGAGTATCAATTTAATGTGATAATAGTTATTGATAGTTTTTATCAACATAAAATGCCTGAAAAATATTGATTTGTCGATTTATTTGGTCGTCTTTATGTTGCATAAAGTTTCTGGAAATTTCGAATTTGTACTCTGTTATTACAGTCGTCCAGTACGGGCGGGGCCATGAGATTTGTTGCAAACGTGTTACGGGCCCGGGCCGGGCCTCAAGTTTTAGGTCCGTGCAGATCACTATCCTCCAAGCACTGGTGCTATGATCACGAAACCAAAAATTATTGAGTTGCAAGGAAATGTAATTTCAGATTTCCCCCGCAGACGGCAAACTTCGTGTCAACATCAATGACACAATGAAATCCAAGATGCAAAATACAAATACCACAAAACTCAATTTACCGAAGAATCGTGTCGAGACAATTTCCGAAAACCCAGGGAGCAACTCAGTGACACAGTTTCAATTCTTTGGAAAAACCCTAAAAAACCACGCTTTGCAGGATTAAAAACTGTTGCTAGTTGAGAAATAGTTTAATCCGACAAAATATTTTTTTTTCTTCCTTTTATAATTTTCTGGGGCGAAATTACATTTCGTGGTTCGCAGTCTGATGAAGCTATCACAAAGCCACGCCCTCCACACCTTACCACCGTTTCCTGAGGCATGATATCCATTGTTGTCTAGCAGGTGAATAGAGATGGTAATCGTCGCCACGCTTCAACAACCTTTCGATGAGAGCATTCCCCCCCCCCCACCACCATTTTTTAAAACGATTCAGCTGGACCACAATTCAAATTATTTATTACGAGGAAGTGCAAAAATTGAAGCTGTGACACTTCGAAGGTGAAAGCAACTGTTGGCCACACTGTATTAATCGTAATTATGAACGTATGCGGAAATCAGCGGTTACAAAGCTATTTAATTCAAAGGACGTTTTTGGTTTATCATTGTGAGCGACAGAGTAAATATTTTTTATCTTATTTCAAAATATAATTGGAACAGATGCTTTTATATGAAGAAAACGTTGTTTTCCTCTTTAAGATGTTTCATACGTACACTGGTTGAAATCACCAGTAAAAGAGTATCTAATTTATTCAAGAATATCAAATCCTACTTCAAGGTGAAGAAACAAATTATGCAAATTACAAATTTAGCACATAAAAATACTTCACAAGATGGGAAATTTTTAAACAAGACCGCAAAATGAGCTCTAGAAGTATGGGTTTTAACATCACTTTTAGCGGTTTGGAAAAAAGCAAAATTCTTGCTTTTAAGGGTCAAGGACTTTCAGGCTTGACCCTTATTAAAAATTATTTAAAAATTTAAATTTGATTAAAATTATTTTTAAATATGTAAATATCTCCAGGTGTGATATTGAATTTCTTCGACTATGGAGGATTATGGAGCAAAGAAACTTCCAGGATGTCCACTTTATCTTCCTAAAAGAGAAAAAATAACCTTTATTATTAAATGAATGAGCGCAGGGGAAGTTAATTTACGTGAAATCACTATCTAACAGTGGAAGAAAAAGTCAGCAGATATTACACCATCAATATTGTTACAAATCTATAGTTTACCTTCTCTGCAACAATAGGGCTCGTGCATTTCTCCGATGGTGAAATGCAAACAATAGATTTGTAACATTTGGTGCGTCGGCCGGGAACTATTGATGCAGAGAATGCAAACAATAGATTTGTAACATTGCCCCCTCCATTGAGACTGCACGTCCCGGGCAGTTCCTTTAAATCATAACTCTAGAACCTTTCATGCAGAGCTGTTCGGTGTATAGTATTGAAGAATCCGGACTTTATGAACTGCTTCATTCAGCCACTTAATGACGGTATATGGGTCCTCGAAATTTGACTGAAGTTTCAGTCTTCTTCGCTTCGGGTAGTACAGCGCAGACCTCTGACTTTGAGAGGTCGATTTGCGCTTTCTAAATCCTTACGCTATTGTTGTAGAGAAGGTAAACAATAGATTTGTGACATTATCTTCATCTGCATTCTTTGCACTGGTATACATTACTTAAGTTCTTCCAGTATTGGCTCTTAAGATCCGGTGGCTTCTTTCTCATGAGAAAATATTCCTCACCGAGTCATATCAGCGGTTAATACTTAGAAAAATTATTCCATTTGTCTACCAACAGCCCACTGTTGTTATATATATTGTCACTGCTTCATTGTCAAAACTTTGATTTAATTTATAAGGTTAAAAGTCATAAAAACCTCTCGGATTTTTCATTTAAAACAAATTGTGGTGTTGTACAAGTTATTTAAATGTCTTTACAACAATATCTTGTACAGTACTTATAAAGGTATTGTACAAGATTTAGAGACTTCGTTGGCAACTGAGAGGTTTCGTTAGGGACTGAGAGATTTCTTAGGGGCTGAGAGACTTCGTTAGGGTCTGTGAAAATTTCGTTGGGGACTGAGAGATTTCGTTGGGGACAGAGAGACTTCGTTGGGGACTGAGAGATTTCGTTGGGGACTGAGAACTT
>Ga0068630_1000457_pt1 | contig 12744 bp, 5 predicted proteins | sample InSIn4gowninarea_FD_77433 | JGI IMG/M metagenome (GOLD analysis project Ga0068630, IMG submission 77433) | Clean room microbial communities from NASA Spacecraft Assembly Facility at Jet Propulsion Laboratory, Pasadena, California, USA -... ... | reverse complement strand
ATATATATATATATATATATATATATATATATATATATATATGTCATATTGCGTTTCGAACACCTCAAAAGCTTTAAGAAATAACTATGATTCTTCTATCCCGTATGTTGTGCGCACAAAAACAACGTAAATGTCGATATTTTGTGACTGTTTATTCGAAAAATATGTAAACATTCTCAAGCAGCAATATATATTTACTTCTCATATTTGCAACCAAAATGCTGCATTGTATTGTTTGAAAAAAAGGATGTTTTCTTTATATATTCCAAAACCAAACTGGCATTTACAATAAGAAATTCAATATATTTGAAATCGAATGATATTTATTGATATGTGTCCTTTATAGGGGTTTATGGTATGTAATAAAATGCAATAGGTAACCTACATTTTCCAGTCACCCATGAGAATCATTTTAACAAAAACATTCCCAGTATACGACAAAAAGTGGAAAAAGATAAAAGATTCTTTAATAAAATATTGTTTATATAAATTTTATACACTGATGGAATTTAATTGCTTATTTGTTACGAATGAAATTACATGGTGAAATACCGGTTCTCGTCGGATCAGTAAAGTTCAAAAATATCTGGTGCGGTCAATAGTTCTAAAAGTGACCTTTCACGCTTGTTAACTTTAAATAGAGCTCTATATTTTTCAATCAATTTCTACAAACGATTTCTATTCCGTAGAACTCTACAGATATAAAAATATTTATAAAGATCAATAGAGCACTATGGAATTTCACAGATTTCTTCACACACACAGATCGTCTACAGAAACTCCAATTTTTATTTAAGAGAAAAATGCTTCTACAACGATTTCTATAAAGACTTCAAAGGCTTCTATAAAAATATTTAAAAAATCCATAAAGCACATCAAAGAAATTTCTATAAAATCATTTAAAACATTTCTAAAAGCTATTAAAAAGCTGTTTGATCTCTCAAACCAAAGAAACTTAGGGAGTATTTATATGAAAAAATTAATGATAGAAACTTCATGCATTCAAAAATATACTTTAAATAAATAATACAGAGTTGGTATTGATATTGTTATACTGTTGATCTTGTGTTAGCTATTGTTTTCAAAACTTTTAACTGCAATTTATAGAATTTCCAAATATTAAAACTTTACGCGATTTTTAGGTAAAGTGGAATGAAATCCATTTCAACTATTACTTTCTTTTACATTTCTTTACTTACTTTGGATACGTAAAAGATAAAACACGAATTTTAGTGCAGCAGGAAAACTTGCTTGATCTCGGGAATTTTAGATTTTATACTGAATGACATATATAATGTTTATATGCCACTTTATAGGAGTGTCATATATGGATAGGATATACGTATATAACAGTGATAATGAATATTTTACTCCATTTCATAGCACGCGTCATGTGTGTTAATAATGATAGTAATACGTAACCATAATATGTGATGAGTGCTCACCATTAGTGCGTTACAAGTCACTCTCGGGGCTCGTAAATAAATAGACAAAATTCCGCAGCTGTTGATGTTGTCTATGGTATCACTCCATCTAGATATTGTTTTGAGTAAGACTTGCAACAATATAGTCTATAAGGCGGTAATTTATTGAATGGCATGCTAGTTATCGTTCCTTCCTCCTATGGAACAGATGGTCATGTTTCAAATATTTTTGCTACAAAGTCACATATATCCATCACATTGCTTAGTACTTCCCATTGCTTTTATCGCTGAGTATATTTAGTTGATTAGTGAAACCAGTAAAATTTATATTTCCTCTTTTAAACTTGCGATCTGCAACAGACTACTGTAATACACATTTCAAATAGACTATCTGATTTAGTTGATAGTATTTTCATTTCAACTTAGATAAAAGTAAATTAAAAACGTTGTATTTACGTATAACATTGGCCCTAATATTTTGGAAATGATTACTTAGCAATAAACGATGGCATAAGTTGAAAATCAGTAATGTATGTGTTGCTTCAACAGAAAACGTTCTTTAATTTAAATATTGACTCTGAATATTTTTGGCACATACTAATATTATTAAAGAGCTCGAACTCATGTAAGCATTTTCAGAGTTAAGTAATTTCCTGAGAATTTTTATTCCATTCTTTGTCTACTTATATTACAATTATTTATTAAAAATAATTAAACCTCTTAAATTTACATTCCAGGATACATTCTACCTGAGCAAAATCTCCAACAGCATTTTTATCTTTAATAAAAATAAAACAAAAGTTTTCCAGAAAAATTACCCCTGAAAAATTTACAGTACTGCTGGGTTGCCTAAGGAAGTTTCCTTTAGTGCATGCACATAAACTTCACACCCTTTAAGTTTTATTTACTGTTGAAGGAACATTCTTAGGAAGGTACTTCGAGCTCTTGAAATGGATTATAAAGATAGAGGAGCTCGTGGAAAATCTTATCGTCTTCCGGAAAAGAGAAATATGAAGCTAAATTTCACTCAGTGTTCGACATCATATATTTTATTTAATGTGTTTCACAACTCAGTTTCACCCAAGTTGTTTATGTTCTTCGTGAGTTCATTTCATGAATGTTTCTGACTAAAATCTAAGTTGCGTTATTTCCGATTCGGTGTAAATATTTTGATCTAATAATAAGTAGTGATTTATCAATATATATGTCAATATTTGTGTTTTCTCGTTAAAATACGCATAAGGCTCTCTGGTTAGTACACACTCATCCATCTATACATGTATACGCCAAAAAACGTTCTCTGTTTGTTCTTATTTGGGAAAAAATGCTTTTATGAAATCCAGAAACCGCTTTATTTTTTTCATTCATTAATTTAGACATGACACTCTAAAAGTCAGATTTGACAACTGCAAGCAAAATTAGTGATGTGCAGAAACTAATTGCCTTATATATGTTCAGCTAATTGTCGTGGCCTTAAAGAAATGTTTTTAAAGGTTTGTTTAGCACCATGGTGGTTTTGTCTCAAAGACATTCAGACACTCCATTTCCATTCAGACTCCATTCAGAAACAAACCTTTTCCTAAATTTTGTAGTACAGCTAAGTGGTGCTACTGCCGAAGAACGTAGTTGTACTGCTTATTTATTTATTGCATTTCTTCTGTGGTTTCTTAATTTATTTAGATTTCGTCGCCTTTTCTATGCATTTTATAAAGCAGGATATATTTCATATGTAAAAAAATAAACAAGCAACTTAATGAAAAGTTAAATAACAGCCCTCATCATATTTCATTATACGTTACCTTACACAGAGAGGTGATTTTATCATACCCTATTTCCTCCGCGTTAGGGTTCGAAACCTAATGTCTGCTTTCCATTATGTTGTAAGAACCTTAAGAAACGAGATGACAAAAGTAATTTAAAGGGAAATCGAAAATGAAATGAGGCATACCATAAGCAATGCTTGAATTGTCTTTTAAACCTTTCATCGGTAATTCCCGAATGATGAATGACAAAATGAAGACGCAAAATGTGTTGGATAAAAATGTTTAATCAATCATGATTGCCGAAAATTTACGGGAAAATGAATGACTTTGTTAGGGCCTCTGAGAAAGGTGGCTGATGATTTTCTGCCATTCAAATTGCTAAGTGATTGAGGTCAATAGAAGGATAACGGATTACTCGGAGGAAAGTTATTCAAAAGAGTAAAAAAAACACTTCTGGAGGAAAAAATATTTTTACTCTTATTTTTTTGTACGGTAAAACGATGATCCATTATGTGGAAATTTGCTGCTTGATGAATGTCTTTTTTTTTCTTTCTTTGAAAAGATAATTTTTATCGACTCGTGTTATCGGATAAATCATTTTTTATATTTAGGCGGGGAAATTATGCATGAATGGGAACTGGAGGAAATTGCAAATTCGTTGGAAAACGCAGCAAAGTAGAAAAGGAAGTAATAAGTGGGAAAAAATGAAAGAACTTTTGACTGCAAATTACTTAATCATAGCATATGGTGTTATGGATATATACCTATTTTTTTCTTCTTTTTAAACAATATAGCCTGACAGAGGCCATGGTTGTCTCTCCAAGGTTCCTCCATCTGAGCCTATCCGTCACTACAGCCTCCATCGGTTGATTCCCATCATCACCATTTTTCTTTGGAGATCATTTATCCCTTTAGGTCATTGGTTTTCAATCGATGGTCCGTGAGGGCCTGAGAAGTGGTCCCCAGAAGTGCCGAGCAGCACATAAAAAATTATTGTCATTTAATTAAAAACAAAAAATAGACTTCTTATAAGAACACAATTCAAAGTAGTTCTAAGCAAAATCTTAAGTCCTAACTTAGAAATTTTAAATAAAAACATTTCCTATGTCATTTTCAAGCAAAGAGATTTATAATTGAGACTTATTATTTTTAAAGTATGGTGGTATGTTGCATGTCAAAAAAGTAATTTTTGTTTTATTAAATAGTAAACTAATAGTGAACTCTTTTAACTTAATTGCACTATATGACGATTCATAGTCATAATAAATAATAAGTTTTTAAAACTTTGCACTCAATCATCTTTGAATTTGGGCATAACTGATAGGAGTATGGCATGATACTGATTCAGTTTTAGATTGAAGGGTTCGCAGATTTTTATGGGTTGGGAACCACTAATGTAGTGGGTGGCCTTCCTCTTTGTCTTAGTTCCTTAATTCTTGAAAAAGTAATTCTTCATTTGGAATGCATCAACATTTCTAAATATATGGCCCAGTCATCTAATGCGGGAAGGTTTTATGATTATCATTTTCATTATACTTTTCATGCATATTCTTTTCATGGTTCTAAAGAACCCTCCATAAAACACTTTATTTTGTCGACCCTAAGAACTTTCATAAGATTTTTCATTCAAATATTTACAGTAGGTTTTCTCATTCGTTGAGTGTCCAGCAACATCTAGTTGATGTTATACGAAATGTGTGGAGTATGCAATCATGTTTTCTGGAGTAAATTTGAAGGGTCTATTTCTTCACTAATTGTGCTTCCACTGTATCGAAGGTATCTTAGACTTTTACCACGCATTATTTTGCAAAACACGGAATTATAATGGCTACGTCTGAAATCTTTGATATCAGCAATGGAAATCAGCAAGCTTTCGTTAAACACATGAATGATATGGAAAATGACCAAATAAGTCGTACAGATAATTTCTAGGCGTAGTTTACCTTACTTTACAAAATTCATAACCTTGAGAATGAATCGGTCTCCTTTGTATACAGAACAAGATAGAACTTAGAGAAAAACTTTAGAAACAAAATCTCAAACAACTCGAGCAAAATTCGTATCTCGATAACTATTATTCCCAGATTTGACATATTTCAACCACCTAATGTACGTTTCCAGGGCCAATATATTAACCTCAACATCATGACATTAAAATCCCGGCAGAGCCACGATTGTCAAGTTTATGAGTGTATACCCTGACGAGAAGTTTATTAAATTACAGTATCGGATAGGTAATAATACAGGTAATTTATCACCACAGATATGGCAAAGCTCAGCGAACAATCAGAGCAGTGGACTGTTTCAAATGCAAATGATACTTATTTCCATGCGTACAAAGTGTAATACAAATGTAGTTTTCTACGGAAAATTACAAAATATAAATGCAACTAATATAAAATGCGACCATTCAAAATAATGGCGTACGACAACCACTGAATTGTGGAAAAAATTTCAAAAGTTCAAGCGTGCCAGTTTTATGATTCTCGTTCAACCATCTTACAAGCTCATGGAAGATACAATGCAAAGCAAGGCTGTAACAGGTAACATAAAGGCAATTGCAGTTGGTGTCGCTTGAATCATGTAGGATCATCATTACATAGTATAGCAACCTATTGTTATAGAGATTGCCTCCATGAGTTACATAGTAGAATAAACTTTTACTAAAAAGAACTAAGTTTAAGGCTTAATAAATGATAAATATGCATAACAATAAGAAAGTGCAATCTACAAGGTAAGATATGTCTGTGTATGACATGCGTAATAAAACCTCAAAATATAAAAAATTAGAATACAACAGCATAAAATAATAAAAATGCACCAAATGACTGGCTATTAGAGTAAATAAATATATAAGAGATCAGGCCAACAACGTCACTTATTTGCCAAGGCTGTCGAAAATATAATCGTCAGTTTCCTTTGTGCTGTTTACTAAACCTTTTAGTGAAGATCATAAAATGGGCTGCCAGTAAAATGTTTTCCTTGCGAATAGGTTTTCTCTAGAGAAAACGAAATACAGTCAGTTTATATACAAAAATTCAGATAGTACTTAAGTGTCAAATTGAAATTTGCAGTAGTAAATGGAAATTTTGCAATTATTTAAATTCGTGTATTTAAATCAATTTAAAATGAGGATGATTTTTCTCCCTCTTTCCCTCTTAAATCATGTTGATAAGTTCAAATTAAATGTCGTCTCAATTTTACAATAAAAATACTTTAGCTTATTGTAAATGGGTTGTTTTTACGCAGACTTGCATAAAACATTTATACACAAAATCTAGTTTTTTTTACCTAGTTTTTGCATTTTTGTTTTATTATGTACTTGTAAAACGCAAAACAGGCCTTAGATTTCCTAAAAACCATGTCTCTTTTCTTTATCTAGTAAATAAAAATGAAATATAAAAAAATAAAATAATTTAACTGTTATTCTTCTTTTAGAGTTAGTTTCTATTAGTACTATCATTAAAAAACTATATCTCGTAATAAAAATCCTTAATTAACTTTAATAACAAGTTAATACATTGTTTAATATGTTTAACTTTTAATAGCATGTCAAAAACAATTATTATTATTTAACATATCCTGTTAATAATACGTTAAACAATATGTTAACCTGTCCTGTTAATAACAAGTTAAAAAAACAGATATTTCGTTTGTTACATGTAATGCTACTTCGTTTAGATTTCTTTTTTAATTTACCGAATGTGTATTTTTGTTGTTGCAGCATATTTGGATATATACCGGGGGTTTGCGCAATTGAGCTTCATTATTTGATTGGCTATCAAATAATGAAGGAAATATCTCTTGTTCTTGACACGGAAGCTCTAACACGTTCCGGTTATCCTGTTTTAGACGAAATTGCAATTTTCAGACCTTTTTAAAAAACCTGAATTTTCAGCTGAATTCCTGAATTGCAGCTGACTTTTCCTTTCAGCTGCAAGGCTTTCTGACTTTTCTTTTCTTATTTGGCATTTTAATAGGTTTTTAGTGTTTTATTTTGTTTAATACATTTAAAAACTGCACATCTTGGAACGTTTCCCTGAAATTGCTAGACAATTAAAGATGACAAACAAATGCAGATGATAAAATACATTCCCCAGATTAAAACAGATAACAAATAAAGTTATTCAGTTTTCACGTACATTAAAAAAACCTAATATGTGTTTAAGCAAATTATAGTGTTCTATTTCAAGTTTTGAACCCTAAATAACAAACATACCAAAGTTGATCGTGATCGTTTGAAAATTGTGTAGTAGTTGTATGACAAGCCAAACAACCCCACAGATTTTCAGTTGCTGTTTAGCTTAAGTTCAGAACAACAGAAAGAGCTTAAAATTTGGTTATTCACGCACGGCTAAAATAAACCCTGAAGACTATGAGTGAGTCTGTGTAGATTAATCGCAAACGGCTATGATGTAACATTACTTTCGTTTCCGCATGTTAAAACATTATTGAACAAAATGTAACACTGGGATAATTAACTGTTGAAAACTATTATCAGTATGATAAAATTGATAAAATAAAATGAGCAGTAAATTTAACAGCGGCCTATTGTCAACACGGTATTTACTTTGCCACAGCATTTGGTCTATTATTTAGAAATTGTGGGTTTTGGAAATGTTCCGCAGCAATTTAAATAGAATATTGTACTTTGACTGTTTCTCAAAGTATCATAACTACGTTTAAACGTCCCTTTAATAATCTCACTATTGACCATTTAAACACATTTAGCGATGCATTAGTTAGGTGCGATCGGCTATTAATAGAAACGGAAATGGCATTTATACACCTTGTGCGCAGTCCAGAGATTTGGATTCGTAAATGAAAGCCCAGGCAAAAGGACATATAAATCTCTAGCAGTTAGAAAATATAATAAATACAACAGGGATCCATAATACTTTTCTAACGGCTGTCCATAAATTAGGCATAATACATGCTACTTATTTCATGAATATTTTAATGAAACTTTCAGGTTGAATAAGTTTTATCTATGGTTTTGATGGGAACATATTAGATATCCATGTAAAAATGCTCAATAATATATTAATCTGCAAATTTGTATGTAAAAATATATTATAGTGCAGCATTAAACTACGTGAGATTTAACGCAACGTAGCAATTACTAATTGCAGCAACTATTAATGGAGCAGCAATATATATACCTTAATATTTACATACTACTGTTACTTAATATGTACGTATACCTTGTGTGCTTAATATACTTAATATACATGCATATGTAATGCTTAATATACATGTAATTTTTTGTGTGTGTGATATACATATTTAATTATACGTATGTACACTGAGTGGCCAAAAAAAAGTCGCAGGCACTAATATTTAGTAGGACCACCTTTGGCACGAATGACAGCTTGCATTCGTTTTGGCATTGATTGTACCCAATCGTGCAACTTCTGGACACTTATTTTTGGCCACAATAACATCAATGTTTCGGCGAGATCGCCCAGTGAAGAAGGAAGATTCGAGTTACTTCTCAATGAATTCTCGAAGACATCCCACAGATTCTCAATGGGACTGAGGTCAGGGCTTTGGGGAGGCCAGTTCAAGCGCTAGAATGAATCATCATGGAACCAGTTATTGACAATGCGAGCTCGATGAATCCGAGCATTGTCATCCTGAAAATCACCATCACCTTCTGGAAAAATGTAATGTATTGAAGGGATAAGATGATCACTCAGTAAGCTCAGATAATCTGTAGACTTCATTTTATTACTGCACAATGTTGCTGAACCTAGCCCACTATAGCAGAAGCATCCCCAGATCATAACACTTCCTCCAGAGGCTTGAGCAGTGGGTACGGTACATGATGGGTCCAATGCTTCATGCGCTTCCCTTCTAACTCTGATGCGACCATCATGTTGGAAGAGAGTAAATCGGCTTTCATCGGACCACATAATCTTCCGCCATTGCTCAAGAGTCCAATTTTTATAGTCCCTTGAAAATTGGAGTCTCTTTTTCCGATTAGTCTTAATAAGTAAAGGCTTTCTTGTTGCAACACAACTGTTTAGGCCCATTTCTCGGAGTTCAAGTCTCATTGTACGGGTGGAAATGGTTTTGCTTGTAGTATTGAAGCTTTTTATAAGTTGTAGGGTTGTTTTTTTTACGATTACATTTCACTAATCGTTTTGATGATCTTCGGTCACGATTGCTGAGGATCGTTTTTCTACCACACATTTTCCGCGAGGATTTTCCTTCACCCAGCTCTTTCCACGATTTAATAATAAGCTAGACAGTTCGCAATCCGACACCAGTGATTTCAGAAATCTCCTTGCAGGATTTCAGCCGTTGGTGCAGCCTAATGATTTGGCCCTTCTTGAACTCCGGAACGTCTTTTCCGCGACCGCATGTAACTTCTCTAGATATGATTGCTTTCAAATGATTCGTTGCAAACACATTCTTCACTAATTAAAGGTACTCGTGAGCGCTAACATATGCAAATTTTCTGAATACGTCACCTTTCTTTCCGCTTTCACATTTTAGATATGTAAAATGACGTCGCGACTTTTTTTTTGGCCACTCAGTGTACATCCGATAATATATGTGCACCCGAATTGGCTAAAATCATATTTTTAATTCACGAAATGAAAATAAAACTCTTTTATTTATGCATAAAAATATGCAGTAAATGCATTTATGTTTACATGGAGTATACACTTTGTGTGTGTGTAATACTCAATATGTATATATATACTTTAATGTGTAATATTTATATTTAAAAATATGTACACTGGAATTGGCTATAATTATATTTTAAATTCATATAATGGAAAAGCACTTTTAGTTATGCATAAAATATGCAGTGGATGCATATATGTATATGAGTATACACTGTGTGTGCAATATGATATTTAAGTTAAGTTAAATTCATAAAACGAAAAACTAGTTTTAGTTATGCATAAATGTATGCAGTAAAGGCATATATATATATATATATATATATATATATATATATTTATATATAAGTATACACTATGTGTGCAATATGTATGTTTAAATATATGTACACATCAAAACAAGGCTATAATTATATTTTAAATTCATAAAACGAAAAACCAGTTTTAGTTATGCATAAAAATATGCAGTAAAAGCATGTATATTAATCTGAATTTCTTTATCTATAAAACTGATTTGTCTATAAATATTTAGTGCGAAGCAATTCATTTTTGCTGGGGACATCCCTTCCAATTCTTCAGATACGTGAAATCCCAAGACTCCTTATAAAACGATGAAACTGAAATCAGAGCGCAAGTAAATGCAAATAATTTCCCATGCATTGCTTTTCCGAATTCGAGTGTCCAGGTGTTTGCATCTTTTACATCAACATACGCATTTATATTCAAATAACCCACAAAGGTTTGTTATTTCAATCTCAGGTTTAGGTTCTTGCATCAAAAATCGCGCTCTAAAATTTAAAATTTATTCAAATGCTCGAAGGCTTTAATTCATTTGTGTATGTGTATGTGCTTGTTTTCCATTTTATTTATTCAAACATTTCTTTAAAGCAGAGCCCCTGGTAAAAGCTCTTGTTTTACCACGAAATACCATTTTTAGACAGTTAGTCTGCTTAATTATGCATTATGCCTTAAAGGGTTTGATGGAAGTTTTTCTTCCTTTTCTGTATTATATGTTATGCATTAAATATATGCTTTACTCCAAGTTATTTTGCCTGCCGTTGTACATTAAAAGAAAATTGTATGAATGAAGTAAAACACTAAAAGGAATGGAACTAATCTATAATTAACTATAATATTTTTATCCTAAGTCAGGAAACAAAAATTTGTATCATTGAGGTATACTATGCGAACGTTTTACCAACATATTATTTCCTTAGGCGCATCCCATGGGATCCTCAGAAAGATATAATGTATCGAAATCCAATATTTCTGTCTGACTATTTTACGCTACATCAGTTCCCTAGAAGTAGAAATATTCAATCCTAAGTGAAATTATCGAGGGCTAGACTAGTGTAATACACGATGGGAAACATTTTTATTTTTCTAAATACATTCTCTGTATGGTATCATTTATACGCGCTCATAAATAATCGTAGACGCTTACGTATCCACTAGGAAAGACTGGTGCTTTTAACCAAAGAGATATTACCTCTTTCGTATGTATGTCCGTCAAGGATGTTTAATGCATGATAACGTGTTCTGGGTTTTCTCCAAATTGAATAACTGCTATTTAATCAAATAACTAGTAAATCTCCTACAGCTTTCTAAGCTGAATCAGGATTCATCACAAAAACAGAACAGCCAAAACGTTTTCAAACGAAGTTAATTAAGCAGGAACATATACACAACAGTATCTTTCTTTAAACAAGACCCCCATTTGGCTTCTTTACTCTTCGCCCAATATTTCTTATTGAAAGAGCTAGATGTTAGTTTTTCTATCAATGAAATATAGTGAACAAAAATTTCACTTCAAATTAATACGCGGGGTATCCGCTAACGTTTGTTCCTACCTTTTAACGTCTGAAAAATGTAGCTTACATTAACTCTATTTTGGAAGTGTCTCAATAAAGTGGTTATACGCTTGTAGATGAGCCACCTATAGTGCCGCCTGGTGAAATTTATTGTTCCTGTCTCATGAAAACGGTATGAGAAAGGGAAAAAAGGGAACTTCAAAGTTCTAGAGCATCATACAAAAAGGAAAGTTGAGCACATGATTTCTAAGAATAAGCTCTTAATTAGCGCATTTGATTATTTACGACATGAAATTAAAGTATTTAGAGTTCATATGTGCATTGTATGACGGACGTAACGCGACGCATGACCTGACGGACAGACGTTTGAACATCGAAAATAAAGGAATTTTGCCACAACTAGTGGATTTTTTTCTATGTTTGTTTCGTCACCTCGTCACATTGAAGGGAATTTCGTAAACAAATGAGTGTTTTAAACAGTTTGTTCTTAGCATTCATGCCCACAAGGTTTTTATCGTACTAAAGTGATAATAGTGTACAACTTTGTTATTAACGTTTTCCTACTATAACGCACAATTTTGTAGGTGGTGACTTAAGCAGTCTTTTCTAGTACTTTATAGGTAGATTAGAGTACATAATGACACACATAATTTGCTAGTCTATAGCTAAGCATGATTATCACCTTTAGTATTATATCGGTTAAAATAATTGCCGCCCGATGGGCCAGTGGATAGCGCGTCTGCTTCTTAAATGGGCCCGGGTTCGAATCCCGGTTAGGGCATGGTTGTTCCCCTGTGTTGTCCAGTTAGGGGTAAAGATGGCTTAACCCCCTTAACAAGTTGGCCATCAATATCGGCGACCCCCAGGGCCAAGAGCTTACCGCTCACGTGCCTCGCCATTGGATAAAAAAAAGGATAAAATAATTTTAATGATAAGGTTAAGGTATTTTTCTTGTTGTTCCTAATCCCCACTTGTCCGATGGTATTGATGGCAGATAATGCGGTAAGAGGGACGTTTTCCATTCAGTCGAGCTGCAGCGGTAGAAAGTGCGTAGTGGCTTTTTTTGGATCTCATAATTTTGAGCCAACTTCCATAAGAGAGGCCGCCACCT
>Ga0068630_1000455_pt1 | contig 12775 bp, 11 predicted proteins | sample InSIn4gowninarea_FD_77433 | JGI IMG/M metagenome (GOLD analysis project Ga0068630, IMG submission 77433) | Clean room microbial communities from NASA Spacecraft Assembly Facility at Jet Propulsion Laboratory, Pasadena, California, USA -... ... | reverse complement strand
CAAGGGCTTCGTCTTTGCAACGAAATCTCCCGATTTTTCATCGGACTTTGTTTCCGAAACTGCTTCGCATGTTTCGGTCCCGACTTTCGGCACGCCTTCGCTTGGCACCCATCCGCCTTTCGGCGGACCCTTATGCAAAGACTGCTGTCGGTAGCTCGATATTTTAAAATCAGATTTGTAAACAAGACTTTTTGACGTTTCGTTCTTACATGACGCTATAGGCAATGCCGATGAAAGGATTGCGACGCAACGATGGTGCTTAAAGTAAAAAAAGCTGGTATCCAAAAGCAATTGAGAGTCAATTCCAGAAAGGTGCGTTCATCAGTAGGATGACGTATGAAAACAGAAGTTGGTATCAAAGAAAAAGGGGCTTTCTTCGAACAATCTGATACTATTTGCCGTAAGAATAAAAACTGGTACGAAATAAGCTGTTAGCAATTCCGTTAATGTTAAGATTTATACCTGCGGTGAGTGAAGCTTATTAAGAAAGGCTAAATGGGCTAACTTGCACCGCGTTTTAAAAAATAATATGGCAGATTTATCTCACTTTGACCCTAACCAGGCGGGTAATCCGAATAACAACATTTTTGGATTGCCTTTTTCAGAAGAAGAATCGAAAGTTGTTTTATTACCAATTCCGTGGGAAGTTACCGTAAGCTTTGGAGCCGGAACTTCGAGGGCAGCGGACCAGATTTTCAAAGCAAGTTTACAGGTAGACCTTTTTGACCCGGATGTAAAAGACGGGTGGAAAAGCGGGTTTTATATGAAGCCTATAGATAGAAAGGTTTTGCTGAAAAGTGATTATTTAAGAAAAGAGGCTGAATTATATATCGACTATATTTCTAAAGGGGATGATGTACAGGCTAACAAGTTTATGTGCAAAAGCCTTAAAGATATTAATGAGGGAAGCATCTTTTTAAATAATTGGGTCTACGACCAAACGAAAGCCTTGCTTGAAAAAGGAAAACTGGTAGGTTTAGTTGGTGGAGACCATAGTACCCCTCTCGGGTATTTTAAAGCAATAGCCGAACAACGGGGAGATTTTGGGATATTGCAAATAGATGCTCATTGTGACCTTCGCATTTCGTATGAAGACTTTAAGTATAGCCACGCCTCTATCATGCACAATGCTCTGCAGGAGATACCACAATTGAAAAAGTTGGTGCAGGTGGGTGTGAGGGATTATTCTGAAGATGAAAATCAGTATGTCCTCGATAACGCTGACCGTATCGTTACTTACTTCGACAAAGACATTAAAGAAAGACAGTACGAAGGGGAAACCTGGAAGACAATTGTAGACGAGATAGTAGAAAACCTTCCGGAAAAAGTATATATCAGTTTTGATATTGATGGACTGGACCCCAAATTGTGTCCTAACACCGGCACTCCTGTTGCTGGCGGTTTCGAAGCTGAGGAAATGAGCTACCTTTTTAGAAAAGTAGTTGAAAGCGGCAGAAAAGTGGTAGGTTTTGACTTAGTCGAAGTGGGAGTGGGTGAAGGCGGATTGGACGCAAATATAGCAGGACGATTATTATTCAAACTTTGTAATTTAATGGTTAAGAGCAACAGTTAATGGTTTACGACTACCTCATAACGCTCAAGAAACGGAACCACGGCATGACTGATCAAATCAGCCAGCTTATGTACATCTTCGCTTTAGTCACTTTCGGCTACTCTTATTACTACCATCCCAAAACCGGCGGTGTTTATCTTTTTATAGGTGCAGCCCTATTGTTATTTTGGGCTTACACATTGATTAAAAAAAGTAAAAAAGGAGAAGCTTTTTTCAGGCTGGGATTATTTATTTGTGCGTTAGGGTGGGTCTTAGGACCGGAAAGAAATGTTTGGATGGCTATACTTTATGTAATTGCAGGATTACTTGAAAAACAAGTAAAATTTCCGGCAGAAATAGGTTTTGCTGAAAATGAAATTTCATTTAACAGCTTGCCTAGAAAGGTTTTAAAATGGAGTGAAATCAAAAACGTCATCATCAAAGACGGTCTCATTACCATTGACCAGAAAAACAATAAGCTTTACCAAAAAGAAATCGAAGGCTACGTAACGGCAGATATCGAAAACGAATTCAACAACTTCGCCCGGCGCTGCATAACCACATCTGCATCTAACACATCAGAGTAAATTTTAACCACATACACACATAGGACACAAAGAAGAATAAAAACTTCCTATGTTCTCTATGTGCCTATGTGGTTAAATTTCTAATTTCCTCCCAATCCCCAATAATCTTATAAATCCCGGTTCTACCAAATCGCCACCCTCAAACTATCAGCCCTGTACATTTTACTTCCGGGTTTTATATTGAATGCTTCATAAAACTCCGGCACATTTACAACTGCTCCGTTTACTCTTTCTTTTGCAGGTGAATGCACATCCGTCATTACCTGATTTGCCAATTTCTCTTTCCGTTCTTTAAACATCCAGCTATAAGAATACCCAAGAAAATAACGTTGCAGAGGCGTTAAGCCACCGATTTTCTTTCCGTTTTTATAAGTATCTGTTTTTTTGAATGCATCTAAACCTAACAAAACACCTCCTACATCAGCGATATTTTCTCCTTGTGTAGCATCACCATTGATGTGCAAAGTATCAACAGGATTGAATTGACTGTATTCCTGTATTATCTTTTGAGCACGTTCTTTAAATTGTTTAGCATCACTTGCAACCCACCAGTCGTGCAAGTTGCCTTTTTCATCATATTGTCGGCCCTGGTCATCAAAACCGTGGGTTATTTCGTGCCCGATGGTAGATGCACCTGCATAACCATATACAAAAGCATCATCGAGGTCAGCGTCTTTCATGCCAGGAACAGCAAAAATGCCGGCAGGCAAAACAATCTCGTTATTGCTTGGATTATAGTACGCATTCCATGTTTGCGGGGTCATATTCCATTCATCCCTGTCAACAGGTTTACCTAGTTTATTCATCATGTAATTGTGCCACCAAACACTGGCCCTTTCCATGTTCAAAACAAAAGGGCCTCTGTCGATAACCAACGCGCTGAAATCTTTCCATTTGTCAGGATAACCAACCTTTTTAGTGATTTTATCCAGTTTATGAATTGCTTTCCGCTTTGTGCTGTCACTCATCCACGTGAGCTTTTTTATCCTGTCTTTGTATGCATCCCTTATGTTTTCAACAAGGTTTGTGTATCGCTTTTTTGCATCTTCGTTAAAATATTCTTTTACAAATATTTGCCCCAAAGCCTCCCCCATCGCACCTTCCTCTGCATCTAAAACCCGTTTCCATCTTGGCCTTGGAACTGCCGCGCCTGTCAGACTTTTGCGATAATTGAAGAAATTGCTATAGGTTTTTTTATCCAGGTAAGCGGCACTGCTTCGCACTAAATGAAAACGCAGGTAATTTTTCCAATCTTCAATTGGTGTTGATTGAACTTCATGGTTAAGTGTAGTATAGAACTCCGGTTGTCCAACAATAACAGAGTCGATTTTATTAGCGTTGATATTTTTAAAGTAAGCAACCCAATCAATGTTAGATGATAAATGGCTAAGCGCCTTTACATCCATCTTATTGTAGTTTTTATAAGGGTCCCTTAACGCAGCGAGTTTGCGGCTCGATTTTGCAAGCCTGGTTTCTAAGTCATAAACACCCTTAGCACTTTTTAATGCAATTGCACTGTCATTTCCTAGCTGCATAAAGGTCTGTATGAGATAAGTGCTATACGCTTTTCTAACCCCTTCAGTTCTTGCATCTGTATTGAAATAATAATCCCTGTTCGGCATTCCCAGGCCACCCTGGCTCATTTGATAAGCATATATCTCGCTGTTTTTATCATCTTGCCCCACGTAGTCATTAAATAAAACGTCTATCCCTTTATTGTGAAAATCTGCTGCTACATTCACCAGGTCTCCCGTTGATTGAATGGCATTTATTTTATCAAAATCAGCTTTAAGTGGTTGCAGTCCTTGTTTTTCTAGAGACAACGTATCCATGCCGCTGTACCAAAAATCTCCTATTTTTTGTTCTACTCCTTTCGTCGAACTTTTGCCAGTTGCATCTTCATTAATTTTTCTCAACCTGTTATAAATTTCTTCCTGCACCAGGTTGCCTATTCCCCATGAACTTTCTTCTTCCGGTATCGGCGTATTTTTTAGCCATGTTCCCTCGGCATAAGCAAAAAAATCTTCAGACGGGTTAACAGTGCTGTCAATGTTTTTAGCTAAAAAGTCTGGTTGATTTTTGGGAGGAGTGTTGTTGTTGTTACAAGCTGCAATAAAAATAATAAGGGCAGAAAATATCAGGAAGTTTTTTCTCATTCAGTTGTAGTTTTTGGATGCTTTTCGACTTCAAATATCCTAAATATAAACACACAAATCTTTACCAGTTTATTGTTGTAATTAAGAGTCTCTTTTTGATACCCGGCAAAAAACTATTTTATTTGGCATTGTTGCTGCCAGTCCCGTCAGTCTTGGGGAATCGCACTCTTGTACGGTTTATTTTCGTAGCATCTTTTTCCATTTTAGTATTTAAACTCAGCTAATAAAAACAACTGGTTTTTGCTATGTAGTTGTAGAATTAATGACATGACGGCTTAGAAGAAAGAAGGAAATTTATAATGGATAACTTTTAAAAGTTATTCATACTTGTTAAACTGACACCAAACCTTTAACGGTTTTCATTGGAATAAACATTTTTCCAGTACCAGCTAGCAGAATAAAGCCATAACTCGCATAAAAACTTTTTGCCTTTTCATCAATAGGTTCAACTATTACTGCCAGAGAGCCCAACCTTTGTGAAATTTCAAGACTTCTTTTAAGCGCATCATACAACATAATTTCGCCATACCCCTTTCCCTGAATACTTTTCTCTATTGCTAACCGACCTAGTAAAATAGTCGGCAAATCAATATAGGCAGGCGGCAATTTTTTCCTTAATTCATCGGGAAAATCGTCTCTATTAATTGAACTGGCGGAAAGGGTATAGTAGCCCTTAGCTATCAGTTGGTCATCCACTAAAACAAAACAAGCTGACAAATCTCTACTTACATCTTGTTTCGCCTGTTTTCTAATATAATTATCTAATAGAACTTGCCCGCATTCGAAGTTTTTTTTATCTAACTCTTTACTTAAAGCTTGTATTTTTAACTTCATTTACCTGGCTGAATTGATTGTAATTGTCTTTTGCCCTTTGAAGCTTCTTTGTTGGAGCCGGAGGATTTAATATGGCATCTAAAAAAATCTTCTTATCCTCAAGGGTTTTAAGAATAAGATTATTTTCTCTGATTATATTATTAGCCTCTGTATTAACACAAAAAACAATAAATTCAGACAGACTTTTAAATCCTCGTAACTCTGATGCATACTTTATTAGCTCCTTTTGTTCTTTGCTAATTCGAACATCTATCCTGTCATTAATTAATGTTGCCATACAAGTAATTTTATTATCCAATTTAAAATTCGGCGGCCCGGTTTCTTATTGATTTTTTATCAATTATTGCTATTTGCAGTAGAATGTCTATTACCTAGTGTCTAGCAAAAGTACGTGTTATAAACGTACAGAAAATAGTTTTGGTTAAATCCCTAAAATGAATAATAAAAAGTCCCATAGAAAGGTCTACGGGACTTTTTATTTACTGGATTATCTCCGGAATTTAAAAAATGGAAATTTATACGTCTTAATGAAAGAACAGCTTTGCTAGTTTGGTGTAGGAAGTTTTAGAAAGTTAAGCTTCAGTTTAAATAGTCGGTGTACCACCTGTAACCTGAATTGTTGAACTTGTCATGTAACTGGAGTCTTGCGATGCAAGCAATACATAAGCGGGCGCAAGTTCTGCCGGTTGACCAGCTCGTCCCAAAGGAACGTCTTGTCCGAATGATTTCACCTTTTCTTCAGGCATGGTAGAAGGAATTAACGGTGTCCAAATCGGGCCAGGAGCAACGCAATTTACACGAATACCTTTCTCAGCCCATAACTGCCCTAGTGCTGCTGTAAAGTTTTGAATCGCTCCTTTTGTTGGGGCATAGGCAAGTAAACTTGGCGAGGGTTTGTAGGCGTTTACTGAAGTTGTATTCACTACTGTACTTCCTGGTTTCAAATGTGGTTCTGCTGCCTTACACAAATAATACATTGCAAAAACATTTGTTCTGAAGGTGCGGTCAATCTCCTCACTTGTTAACTCCTGAAGCGATTCATGTGTCATCTGATAGGCCGCGTTGTTTACCAGAATATCCAACTGTCCAAACTCTTCCAGCGCCTTATTTACAATTTGCTTGCAATGTTCTTCACTTTGAATATCGCCCGGCACTACAACTGCTTTTCGGCCTGCCTCTTCTATGTACCTTGCTGTCTCTTTAGCATCTTCATGCTCGTTAAGATAAGAAATCAACACATCAGCTCCTTCGCGTGCAAATGCAATGGCTACTGCACGGCCGATACCTGAATCTGCGCCTGTTATAATGGCTTTCCTACCGGTTAGTTTACCTGAACCTTTGTATGAAGTTTCACCATGATCTGCCTTAGGCGTCATTTCACTTTCCGTACCTGGTACCCCTTGCTCCTGGTCAGGAAAAGGAGGCTTATCATATTGTTCAACCGGGTTTTGCATGTTTGTATTTTCTGCTACACTCATAATTAAAATTTTTAATTTAACGATATGCATGAATTCACATACTGTGCCAACTGAACCTAACCCTGAACTGACTTATTTTACAATAATTACCTGTGGAGTTATTGTTCCTGATTTTGCAATTTTATACCCACATACACCATGGTTCATGTATGCAGCAATCGCTACCATTACAATTCGGTTTCCTTATAATACTGAAGACAAACTACTCCAGATGCAAAAGCTTTAGTCGTGGCTAATCTTAGTTTTACCATCGACTTCAAATCTTTAAACAAAGGAATACCGTTTGCTAACAAAACAGGATTGACCAATAACCAGAACTCATCAATCAAATTCTCCTGCATTAGAGTATGAACAGCAGTGGGGCTTCCGAAAATCAAAATGTTTTTGCCTGTTTCCTGTTTTAGTTTAGATATTTCTTCAGTCACATTTTCACTAATTATTCTCGTATTCTTTAAGTCAGCGCCTTTCATTGTTTTTGACAAGACCACTTTTACAACCTGGTTGTACCACGTTGAATGTTGTATATCGTGTTTACTTGCCCCTGGCTGGTCTGCTGCTGTCGGCCAATAACTATCCATCATCTGGTATGTAACGCGACCATATAGTGCCATATCTGCCTGGTCGGTTTGGTTGCCTGCGTACTCAAACAATTCTTCGTTCACATTAATCCAGTCCATTTCTCCATTCGGCCCTGCCACAAAACCATCAAGCGAAACATGCATAAACAATACTATTTTTCTCATTAAGCTTAATTTATTTCTTCAAATATAGAAAGATAAAAGTGTTAGCATGGGGTGCTAAAGCGACGTTATAAGGGTGTATAGCGGCAATTGGGGTAGAAAGAAGTGTGTGAGAAAAACCTGAAGTTCTTTCATCAATTGACAATACCTCTTTTTTCAGAAAACAACAAAAACTATCCGCGCGAAAAAGCCGAATAGAAAGAAGAAAGTATAAGTGAGTAACACAACGATGTTGAAGCTAGCTATCCTGTTCGTCCCCAAAAAAGAATCGAAAACGGCGATGGTATAATAACAAAAGAAGCGGTTGAAATTCAACCGCCTCTTTTGATATATATGTTTAGAAACTCTTAGAATGCGAACTTCTGTGATTTTAATCGAGCAAGATTTGGATCCATCTGGATTGCTTTCTCACACAATTCAATTCCTTTGTTTTTATCACCTTTCTTTTGGAAAGCAACTCCTGTCATGTATAAGGCGCGGCTGTTGGTCGGATCGTTCTGGTAAACTTTGTAGTAAGTTTCAGCAGCGTCCTGGAACTTTTGCACTTTGTAATATGCCTGTGCAATTTGAAACAGAATTTCAGGATTTCCCGGTTTACTTTCTAGAACCTTGTTTAAGGTTTCTACTCCTTTTTTAAGGTTATTGTCTAAATACGCAAGACCTAAGTTTTCGTAAAAATCAAGGTCAGTTTTATATCCTTTTTCAGCGGCTTTCTCAAAGTAAGTAACTGCTGTTTTTTCATCATTCATTGTGTAATACAAAAGGCCTAATTCGTATATCAACTCGTTGTTGTCAGGGTCGAGTTCAAGCGTTTTGTTATAAACCGCGATGGCCTCTTTGTAGTTGCTTAACTCAATTAAAACCTTACCTAGTAAAGTAACCGATTTCAGGTCGCGCTGGTTTTCGGCTAAAGCCTTGTTCAAAAATGCCTGCGCTTGCCCGTAATTCTCCAATTCATAGTAGCTTTTGCCCATCATGTATGACAAATCTTTGCTGCTGCCATTTTGAGCAAGTTTTTTTCCATACATCACAGCGTTATTCCAACGGTGTAACTGAAAACTCAACTCGGTCATTTTTTGAAGGGCAACAGGATGATTGATATTTGCCTCAAGCACTTTTGCAAATTGCTCCACAGCGGGGAAGAACTTCCTTTGCTCAACTAAATAACTTCCGTATTGAAGACGGGTTTCAACATTAGAAGGATTGAAACTTACTGCTTTCTGAAAGCTTTTATCAGCTTCCCACACCTTGCGCGCCTGACTTAATTCAATTGCTTTCTTTACATAATAACTAGCACTATCACTACTATCGAAACAAAAACCTGAAACTGCGTAACCGAGAAATAAAGCCGACACTAAGATTTTCTTCATACGAACACTTTGGGGATAATGGTTTAATTTTTGAAAGCATGACCGATTATTTCCCAAAATGAGACATTTTTTCCCTTATTTCAAAATAATTCCCGCTAATGGGGGTAAGTTTAATTGAAGTTTAAGGATTTGCTCTTTTTCGTCGATAATCTGAGACCTTACTTTAGGATTATAAACGTCCCCTGTTCCATAATATTTCGTTAGATCACTGTTAAACACTTCCTTCCAGGTCTTTTTGCCTTTTACGGTTACCTCAAAGTCTAAACGGGGTTGAGGGAGCATATTTAAGACGACAATGATATCATCTTCGGGGTTAATTCCCATTCTTTTATACACAATAATGCATTCGTCTCTGTGATTCAGATCTACCCATTCAAAGCCACCCGGCTCAAATTGTTTTTCGTGCAGCGCAGGCTGTTTGCTATAGAGCAGGTTAAGGTCGCGGACGCAATGCTGCAGCAACCGGTGCGGGTTGTAACTTAGCAACTCCCATTGCAGTTCGCTTTTATAATCCCATTCTTTGGTTTGTCCGAATTCGCTTCCCATAAAAAGCAGCTTTGCCCCCGGGTGGGTATACATGTAGGTGTACAACAACCGCAGGTTAGCAAATTTCTGCCATTCGTCGCCCGGCATCTTATAAATCATCGGGCTTTTACCGTGTACGACTTCATCATGGCTAATAGGAAGCATGAAATTTTCGTCGTAGAAATAAGCCATACTAAAGGTGATCTGGTTTTGGTGGTACGGCCTGGCAAACTGGTCGCGCTTGAAATAGTTTAAGGTATCGTGCATCCAGCCCATCATCCATTTCATACCGAAACCGATACCGCCGGCAAAGGTAGGTCTGGATATTCCAGGCCAGTCAGTTGATTCTTCAGCAATGGTTTGTACATCAGGAAAGTCGCGGTAAATGGTTTCATTGAGATCTTTGATGAAAGCTATGGCTTCGAGGTTTCCGTTGCCACCAAACTCGTTAGGTTCCCATTTGCCTTCCTCGCGGCTGTAATCGAGCCTTAGCATCGATGATACAGCGTCCACCCTTATTCCATCGATGTGAAACTTCTCAAACCAAAATTTTGCATTGCTGATTAAAAATGATTTTACCTCTCCCCTTTTGTAATTAAAAATGTACGAGTTCCAGTCGGGATGAAAACCTTTGCGCATATCCGCATATTCGTAGGTATGGGTGCCATCAAACATATACAATCCGTGCGCATCATAGGGAAAATGGGAAGGAACCCAGTCTAAAATAACGCCGATACCGGCGTGATGGAAGGCATCGACCATAGCAGCAAAGTCTTGCGGAGTACCAAAGCGGCTTGTAGGAGCAAAATATCCCGTTCCCTGGTAGCCCCAGCTACCGTCGAAAGGGTGCTCCATTACCGGCATAAGCTCGACATGTGTAAAGCCCATCTCCTTTACATAAGGAACCAGCCGCTCGGTTATTTGTGCGTATGTATTGTAACTCTCTTCATTATATTTTGAAGGACGCATCCAACTTGCAAGGTGGACTTCATATACAGACCAGGCAGAAGTTAACGCATTGTGTTTCGCCCTCGTCTTCATCCACTTTTCATCTGTCCATTCGTACTCTACATTTCTTGTAATAGAGGCAGTGTAAGGGCGTTTTTCCCAGTAATGAGAGTAAGGGTCCCCTTTATCTAACCTGGAACCATTAAAGCCATGAATATGGTATTTATAAGCCTCTCCTTCATCAACACCAGGTATAAAACCTTCCCAGATACCCGATTTATCAAGCCTCACAAAAAGCGGGTGAGCACGTTTATCCCAGTGATTAAAGTGACCTATAACAGAAACATAGGTAGCATTGGGAGCCCAGACTGCAAAGTACGTTCCTTTTTTGCCAAGCACTTCTATTTGCTTATTTCCAAATGTATTGTAGGCAGTATAATGAGTTCCGTTTTGAAAATTGGATATATCGTCTTCAGTAAATAGGGAATAATTCCAGACAGCTTTTGTAGAATCTACGAAATGGATGTCTTCATATTTAGGAGCGGTCGGTTCAGACTTTGGTTTATCAACAGTAGTTGTTGAGACGGCAGAACCATCTTTATTCGAATCGTTATTATTCACCGCCATACTATGTTTTTTTTATAAAGATAAAGAAACAGATTTAGTAGGATAGTTTGAAAGAAAATCGGCTCTGCAGTTTTAAAACATTTACCGGATCAAGATAGCATTGACCCCATTTTCAAATTTTGATTAATTGCTTAACCACCCCCGAATATTCTAAAACTGCGTTTAAAAATATTCGTCCCCTCCTTGAAAAGGATGGGAAATTTTTTGTGCACTACCGTATTTTAATTATCGCCAAAACTGCTCTTTTATTTTCCCCTCCTTTTCAGGGAGGGGACCAATTTTAATGCGCAGCATTAAAATCAGGCGTGGTTGAGCGTTCGAAAGTAGATCAAGTAATTTACTCGAATCACTACTAAATAAATAAGGACAGAAGAAACAATCCTCTGTCCTTATCCAATAAATTATCGACCCAATTTTCATGAACCTATCACCTCTCTTTTTTTTCCCAAACCAGTGCGCTTGCACCCAAGATAGCGGCATCCGCTTCTTTTAGCTCGCTTAATATCAATTTTACTTTGTTTTGAAAAATCGGAAGCAAATTCTTTTCCATGTGCTCCTTTGTCGGATCCATGATAAGACTGCCGGCTTTTATAACACCACCAAATAAAATGATGGCTTCAGGAGAAGAAAACATAATAAAATTAGCAAGAGATTCTCCCAATATTTGACCTGTAAACCTGTACACTTCCTGTGCAATTTCATCTCCTTGTATGGCACATTCGTACACCAGTTTAGAATCGATTTCTTCAAGAGGATAATTGCGCAATAAACTTTCTTTATCAGTTTGCTGCAACATTTCTTTTGCGGTTAAGACAATTCCGGTTGCAGAGGCATAAGTTTCCAAAGAACCATGAGCACCAGTGCCATAGTGGCGACGTCCACCCGGCCTTATTATGGTATGACCAAGTTCACCGGCAAATCCATCGTGACCATATATTAATTGACCATTTGCAACAATACCACTACCGACACCGGTACCTAAGGTAATGATAATAAAATCTCTCATTCCCCTTGCTGCACCATATGTCATTTCACCAACGGCTGCTGCATTAGCGTCGTTGGTCAGCGAGCACGATAGAGCAAACTTCTCCGAGATCATTTCGGCTAAGGGAATAACACCCTTCCATGGCAGATTTGGAGCGTAGTCAATCGTTCCTGTGTAAATGTTACCGTTGGGCGCTCCAACACCAATTCCTTTAATGTTTTCCGTTCCAACAGCCTCAATTGATGGCCTTAATTCTGCGTACAAATCATCAACAAACTCCTCAACATTGTCATATTCGTTGGTTCGGATATTGCTGCCCCTGTATGAAATATCGCCGCGGTGATTCACCAAACCATACTTTGTACCCGTTCCTCCGATATCAATACCAATAGCATATTGATCAAACGTATTTGGCATCAGCAAAAGTTTAAAGTTTAAAGTCGAAAGTTCAAGGTTTTAAGTTTAAGGTTTAGAGTTTCTGTTTCAACTTTAAGCCTCAAACTTCAAACTACCTACGCATTTCTGTTTATACAGTTCAGATCATCAAAAGCTACTTCCAGTCTTTTAATAAAAGTTTCTTCACCTTTACGCAGCCAGACGCGAGGATCATATTGCTTTTTATTTGGCCTGTCTGCCCCTTCGGGGTTGCCTAACTGACCTTGCAGATAACCTTCATTCTTTTTATAATTATTTAAAACACCCTCCCAAAAAGCCCACTGCATATCGGTATCGATATTCATCTTAATGGCGCCATAACTGATGGCTTCACGTATCTGACTTTGAGGCGAACCGCTGCCACCATGAAATACGAAGAAAACAGGTTTTTCTCCTGTTTGATAATTTTCCTGGATGTACACCTGGCTGTTGGAACGGAAAACATTAAAGGAATTGGTGTTGGAGCGCCCAACGGTAACATTTACACAGGAACGATTGACTACGCTCCAAATCTGCCATGGAAGGGTGTTATTCCCTT
>Ga0068630_1000454_pt1 | contig 12797 bp, 8 predicted proteins | sample InSIn4gowninarea_FD_77433 | JGI IMG/M metagenome (GOLD analysis project Ga0068630, IMG submission 77433) | Clean room microbial communities from NASA Spacecraft Assembly Facility at Jet Propulsion Laboratory, Pasadena, California, USA -... ... | reverse complement strand
TGCCTTTGCCGATCCCATCACCACCACCACATGAGAGTAAAGATCCAGAACTCTTCTACCACGGACAACCTTGCCTCAAAACCTCACCAGCGAGTCCTCAATAAAAGCCAAAAAAATCCGAAATGCCTGCTCCCACGGCGCTACAGCGCGCTCCCGAGGGGCTCGCTGACACCGAAGTGCACGACAACTCTGAACTGCAAAATACTGCCGATGAGAATCTTGATGTCGAAATTGTCACGGAACCACAAGATAGCGACCTGCAGGATGCGCCTCAATCTACAGACGACACAAATATGCAGTTAGATCCACAAGGAATACCTCGATTTGCACCCGCCTCAGAAACAGACTCGCCCATATCCGTACGAATACAGTCGCGAAAAGTCCCCATCCCTCCGCACCGCATGTCGCCATTAAAAGCGAACTGGCCAAAGATATACCCTCCGCTCGTCGAACACTTGAAATTGCAAGTACGGATGAACATCAAGTCTAAAGCCGTTGAACTACGAACTTCAAGAGCCACTACCGATGGAGGCGCACTTCAGAAAGGAGCCGATTTCGTGCTGGCTTTCACCTTGGGGTTCGACGTGGATGACGCTATTGCCTTGTTGCGGCTGGATGACTTGTATATCGAGACGTTCGAGATTAAAGACGTCAAGACCCTTCACGGTGAGCATCTGGGACGAGCAATCGGTCGGATAGCTGGAAAGGATGGAAAGACCAAATTCGCCATTGAGAACACGAGTAAGACGAGAGTGGTGTTGGCCGACAGCAAGATCCATATTCTAGGTGGATTCCAGAACATCAGGATTGCAAGAGAAGCGGTTGTGAGTTTAATTTTGGGTGCTCCGCCTGGAAAAGTGTATGGCAATTTGAGAACGGTAGCGAGTCGGATGAAAGAAAGATTTTGATTTGCAATGCATGAAGCACTTTTTACGACTGGGCGCGGCCAAGGGAAAATGTTATGTCGGCGTTGGACGAATGATTTCAGAGCGGTGGGAGTCAGGTGGCTCCTTTGGGCTTTTATGTGAGATGTAGAGTCTCAATAAGCCATAGAAGGTGAAATCAATCAATACATTTCGCCTTGAAACCTAGGGTTTTCCCTATTTCGCCAGAATATGCGTACAAAGGCAACGCCAGCCAAGTCTCGATGGTCTTCAAGACCCTCTAGTCTCTCTTCAGCGTGAAGGTCTCCTCGACTCCATCTCCCTAGTCTCTCTTCAATGGCGTAAAGGTCTCCTCGATCCCATTTCTCGTGATGATAAGCATTTGAAGGCCGTCACCAACCTCAATATGTCTTTCTGTGGCACTGGTGAAGGCGTCCTTGACGAGTCCAACGACGACATCTTGGGGAAGAGTTTCGATTGGCCTCTGTTGCAGCTCATGACCGTAACCGGAAGCTGGAATGTACTGGTTCTTGTAGTTGACCTGGTTGTCCAGGAAAGGCATGATCAGACTTGCCGCCGCACCAGCTGCTCGACATTGTTCACGCTCGTAGCTGCCCACTGGGTCATAGCTATAGAGTGCTCCTTTTCCATCCTCGTCCAATCCACCTAGAATCGCGTGTACGTAGTATGGGAAGAACCGCTTTTGGTAGAGTATGGTTGATAATCGTTGTGCGCATGCCTTGACACTCATGGGCTTGCCGTGCTGGTATTTGTACATTTTTGCAATTGCATCCAGTCGTTCCTTCAATGCGTGTCCATCCGCTGCGAATCCAACCACTGAGAGTACAATATTTGAGGAGGAGTCACCGTCGTCGCCAATCCGAAAGAGCTTGGGTTCGTATCTGGTGTTAATGTTGTATCCGGAGGTTGATCGCGTGTCGCCTGCAAGGATGGCAAAATCGGCACCTGTGATTCCTAACGTCGAGCCACCATTGTCTGCGTATCTGCGAATTGTCAGCTGTTCAGTATAGTATGGCCAGATCTTGTTGAACTTACGGGTAGAAGGCATGCTGTCTTGCTCCAGACGCCTCATTAGATGTGCCGGTATTCGAGAAAGAGTAGCCAGGCTGATCGGAGGGCATCTGCCCAAAGTTTGACAGAGAAGCCATAGCGAAGGAGGATGTGTTGGTGGTTATGAAGAAGAATTGAGGTATGAAAGAGCCATGTAGGTATTCATCAAATGAAGCCGGCCGCGGTGCAGTCGACGTATGCGCCTGCCGCCTGAACCAGAACTCCCCCGTACTCAATACGGCAAAACATTCACTCAGTAACGCAGCTCATCATTTCTAGCCCAATAATTTCATACAAGCATTACCTGTACTTATGGCACAGATATAAAGGCGACGACCGGCATGTTGTGAAAAACATAGAATTTCATATATGTTCCTCTCAAGCCCTGCCTTCGGCGTCATCCCCGCAAAAGTATGAGCGCGCTCGTGGGTTATGAGTCCAGCGATGACGAAAATGATACCAACGCAGCTGAGAGTGCTACGACAACGACCTCTACTGTGAATCCCAATCAACCTCCTCACGAAGGAAACAATGTTCGAGATGCCATTTCTGCCCCTGAGTCTGAGCCGAAACCAATCCAAAGGGACTCAATGGCAGATATGGAAAATGGACCTATGGTAGGGCCAGTCATGCTTGAACAGGCGGCGAACGAAACCGAGCAAGATTCTCTGCTGGAAATGCGAGAATCCATGTCTGATAGGGACATAATCCATCATTTGACTGCGACATCGCATCCCATGACCTCGCTTCCGTCTTCTCCGCCAGGGTCGCCCAATCCAGTCTTGGACGCAAAGTTTAAGCGATTCTTGGAGCTGAAAGCTAAAGGCGTACACTTCAATCTGGACCTGGCAAGTAAATCACCCTTCCGCAATCCTGGTCTGCTCTCCAGCTTGATGGCTCGGGCGGGTTTAGAGGAGGAAGACCAGTACCGAACCTCATTGTCTAGAGAGATATATGACCCATTGGGGCTTCCTGCAGGTGGTTATAAGGAAGCACTTCTCGAACGCCAGTACGAGCTCTGCGTCAAGGAGCAGGCCATGAAAAAGACACTGTCGGTGTCGGGGAAGAGGACAATTGACTTTCGGTCTGCAGGATCGTCGGACAATGCTAGCGCAGACTTAACTCCCGGAACGTCGAGTAAACGCAAACGACCCTGAGAGCAATAGGTGCAGCATTACTATCACATCCTGGCCCAGCGGGCAGTCATATCCGAGGGCAGAGCGCAGTTCCGGACGTCAGCATTCGTAGATCTGTCACGAGTCATCGACAGGCTAGTGAGAGGCCATCAGCAAGATATCGCCATAGTAGGGTATCTTGAGTCGCTCTGCATCGTCCCACGAAAAAGAACGTGGCGCTATTATCCGCGACCCAAAAGATGGAGGGTCGGGTTTGTCTTTAAGACATCTCGGTCAGCGGATCGGTCAGCAGACTACCATCAATCATGACCGCATTGTTGACTGGTGGGAGCACTCTCGTCGGCATAAATGAAGTCTATGAAACCCCTGACGGTCTGTGCTACTATAGCTATTGGGTTGTCTTCAAGCCAATCACATAGAACAACTATCAAAACTACGGGCTCGGGTTCCTGCAGCTGAAACGGCGCACCATTCAGTCACCCATGCATCGTCAGCGCCATGCCCAAAAACCTACTCAGTAAAGTGATGGTGTATAGCAAGCCTGAAAGGTGCGGCAAATAAAGGAGACATGATCAAACAACCACACCTCGGCTCTTGAGATTCTAGACTTTTACTGATCGACAGTGTGTGCATTTAAGGTGATTCCACTCATGAACACTTTAAGTAAGGTTGGTGGCTTCGCGAAGATACTTCCTGGCCTCCCGCTGGGTCAAGCCACCAGGTACTAGGGATAAGCGTGAACTCCGGGGCATCAACGAATGTCACCGAAGCCACAAATAATTCCTATGTTGCGTCTCCAAGGCTTCTTATCTCTGATAGTGAAGCCACTCTGGCACAGCTGAACAGGGACTCAGATGCTCTGCATTACTGTAAGCTGGGCATCGCCAATTTTAACCTGATAATCATTGTGGGCTCATAAGCGATGGCATCGTCAGACACTGCGCGAGCATTTCTTAGGCAGGTTGGGGCTAATGCCTAAAATATGGGGCTCAGTTCTTTTTAGGGTTGCCCCCGAAGCGAACCGACCGCATGGACGTTTGTTTCATGCGGTGCCTTGGATGTTTGAGGGTTGGTTCAGGAATTTCACTGGCGACCTGAAACTAGGAGATTGATCTTGCAAATTGCGGTGAGTGAGTGAGTGAGAGAAGTTCGACTTTACGACCTTTTTGCGTCCTATGGTGGAAGACTGTCAGAGCGTACTCCGTACTTTGTTAGGTAGAGAAAAGGATAAGCATTATTATGATGGGTATCTAGGTATCAGGAAGTACCCCGTACTCCGTAAATTACTGCAGTTGTAGTCGCACTCCTCCAACACCACGCTCGCATCATCCAACAAGCAAGACGAACTCCAGATCATGACAAGGTAGACAGGGGATGCTCAGATAGTAGATACACATGACAACTTGTATCCACCCCTCCCACGAGCATGCATGTACTGTATCTACCCCTGCTGCACCAAGTTGCAGAAGAGGAGGCAACCCTCCCTTAACAAAGAGGTGTCCAATCATCAACTCCTCCAAACCTCCGCAGCTTGTCCCGGCGCTTACAGACACAGTTGGAGCACATCCTTCTCACTCTTTACTTTTCTCAGGGAGCACGAGCGAACAACCCTTCGACACAGTTCACGTTAGACCCTCTGTGAGATCACAATATCTCCTCCACCTTCACACGCCGCGCTGTACAGCTGGCCTGTCAGCGGTTCCTAAGTGGTATTCCCTCTCACCAATGGCTTGACGCCAACGCCTGTGCCTCATGCACGCGAATAATCGTTGCCCGAAATGTCCCCCGTCAGCGACAACACCACCACATCTCGATCGCCACACTCTCGTCTGGCTCAAACAGCCGCCGATGTTTCATCCCCTCCGCTGGCGGACGCCCATGCCTACATTTCAGCCTCTCGCAAGCCTGCCCACACTGTGCTGAACAACAACCTGATCCCGCGGGACTACTTGAGCTCTTTATCAGGCTCGAGATCCGGCAGTGTCGGTCAGCACGGCAGGGCCCCGGAGGTCAATAATCTGCATGAGGCGAGGACGGATTCTCATGACGTTCCGAAGAGCAACACATTAAAGATACCGAAGGGCAAGAGTCCCTCGAACGGTCACACCCAGATTCGAACGAACCCAACACTTGGTGATAATACTGCGCCGACCTTCCAGAGGACGGAGAGTGGGACGAGCGACTCAGGGTCGCAGGAAAAGGTGGAAAGCTCTCTGTCCGATTCTCCCGTTTCCTACAGCGCGTCTTCTACAAGGCCACCTCCCCCTTTTATGATGCCGCGGACATCATCCATAGACTCGGCCATCTCAAACATCTCAGGCGTCTCGCAGCCGCAAAAGCCGCTAGGGGAGACGAAAGATCCATCGCAGGAGGATGTCTACAACCTGATAGCGACAGCAGGCTCCGCTGAATCTCTGATAGCACATCTCTTGAGGGACAAGGGCCAAGCTGCAGCGCAAAATGCGCAGCTCTGGAAACTCGTGGACAAGCAAAGGGCCCTACTTTTGGGGTTGAACAAGGATCTAGAGCGTATGACAAAAGAGAGAGATCGTTATCGCAAAAAGGCGAAAGAGGTGCAACCACAGCCTTTAGCTGGCCCAAATGATCAATCCCAGCTTCAAATTAACGACTCGCCGCAGTCCGAAGGAGACCATGCAGGCTCTTTGAATGGAAGCAACCATGCGGCCGGATTGGAACTGCCCATGCCTGAGCAGGAAACACCGAGCAAGCCCTCCAGTGCGCGGACGGACAATTCACCTATAGATCCAGCAATGATGCCTCCACCACTTCATCTGCAGCAGGCACCACGTACGCAAACCTTGGCAACACATTTGGCACAACCAGTCTTCTCTTTGGCCGAAGCAACACCACTGTCGGAAAAGCCTTCCAAGTCTTTTCAAGCTTCGAGGAAAGCCCCTCCAAGACCTCTTGATTTGCGTCCGGTCAAGGATGATGCTGCGGTCAATCCAACACTTGCTGCCTTGGAGGTAGTAATTAGCGACGGAGATGACGACGAAGAGCGAGAAATTGTGCAACGAGGCAGACGGAAGACTCGGGAAGAAGACGACCGTGAGCGGGAGCTTTTAGCCATTCAAGAACAAGAAGCAAGGAGTCGATCGAAGAAAGACAAGGGTGAAGCGGGAGATGTCGTCGTCGAAGATGCTCCTCAGCTTCCAGCCGATCTACCTCCAGCTTTGCCTTCCTCACAGACGCAGCCGAAGCCGCAGGATCATCTATCTCCCACTTCGACTCTCTCGGTATCATCTGCACAGCTCTCGATCCCTCTACGAAGCCCTGGTCTCCCCATGAGCCCTCGACCCTTCGCCAATAACCTCATGTCGAGCTCACTCCCCATGTCACCACGTGTACCGGCCAGCAACTTTCCTCTGTCTCCAAGAGCACCAAAACAACCTCTACCTGCGCCCACCACCCCTGGTCAGCAAGCTCCTGCGCCGGATAGTCAGAAAAGAGTCGGTCCTTCACCTCTGGCAAAAGTGGACAGCAATACTAGTACTGCCGACCCAGGTCGCAATGAATCTTCACTGAGTAAGACCGAGGTTCCATCAGTGGACCGATCGCTCATGAGTCCGACCTGGCCTGACTTCTTGTTACCACCGAATGCTCTGCCCTCTATCCAGATCAAGGTAGCCTCGTCGCGTCTTCGCCCTTCAAGAAACAGTATTCTTGGACTTAAGGCCGTCGACGACAACTCAGTATTTAGTCTTTCGATCTTCGAGCGAGCGACTTCTCGTGAGCTTTGGCGGATCGAAAAGATGCCGAGCTCTGTTCCGAACATCGAACAACAACTTCGACCCTATTGTACAGACCTCCCTGAACTTCCCGATAGAAGACTGTTTACTGGCCACTCTCCAGCTATGGTCGATGCGCGGAGAGTCGCAATAGAAGTCTACTTCGAAGGTCTTCTGGACACTCCGATGGATGAAAAAGCTGCAGCCATCATCTGTCGATTCTTGTCTACCGACGTGCTGGAGCCGCAACCTCCCCCTCCTGCCCAGACCGACGAGGACACGCAAGACGGAACAGTTCAATCCGCATATGCCGGCATTCCAACCAAATCCGGCTATCTTACGAAGAAAGGCAAGAATTTCGGAGGATGGAAATCAAGATACTTTGTTCTTGACAGTCCCGAACTGAGGTATTTTGAAGCACCAGGTGGTGCTCATTTGGGTACAATCAAACTGTTAAATGCACGGATTGGCAAACAGTCCCAGAGTGATCCGCCACCGAGTGGGGTTGACAGTGAAAATCAATACCGGCATGCATTTCTCATCCTCGAGCCTAAGCGTAAGGATATGAACAGCCATGTACGTCACGTCCTATGCGCGGAAAATGACTTCGAAAGAGACGAATGGGTGGAGACGTTACTGCATTACATCGACGAAAAGCCGCCCGCAGAAGCTAGGTCGCCGTATGGCGCCGGCATCCAGGCTTCGCATAGCAAGGACGTCAGGTCTCAGCGAAGCATGAATGAAGATGCTGATTCAAGATCGGCCGGGAGCCCACAGTTCAACCAATCTCTGGGCGAGTCTTCATCACCGTCAAACACATCCAGCCACACCCCAGACTTAGCACACGAACCTGGTCCGACCCAGAAGTCCCTCATTTCGAAGCCGATGAATGCCGCTGTCATTCCTGATGCTGGGCTGTGGGGAAACAAGTCCGCAGCATCTGGCGGTAGCAAAGAGCGGGAGCAAAAGAAGCGTAACCTCTTCCATCCTTTTAGGAGAGCTTCGCATGAGCAGTTAGCTCCTGTTCAACAACAGTCTCAGCCTCGGTCGAGACGGGCTGAGATTAGCGCTCATCGAAACGGTCATGTGAGACCTGTGTTTGGTATGCAACTTCAAGAGGCGGTCGAATACTATTCCCCAGTCGACGTGAATGTGTATCTTCCTGCGGTGGTCTATCGGTGCATTGAGTTCCTTCGAGTCAAGAATGCTTCGAATGAGGAAGGACTGTTCCGGCTTAGTGGATCGAACATTGTCATTCGACTTCTCAAGGATCGGTTCAATACAGAAGGAGACATTGACTTGCTTGCCGAGGAGGAGGAAGATTATGATGTGCATGCGGTCGCTTCGCTCTTCAAAACATATCTTCGGGAGTTGCCAGCCACGATCCTCACCAGGGAACTGCATCTGGACTTCCTTAAAGTGTTGGAACTGGATCAGAAGCCGCAGAAGATTGCGGCGTACAATGGTTTGGTGCATCAGCTGCCACCTGCCAACTTCCATCTATTGCGAGCTCTGTCACAGTATCTACTCGAAGTGGTGCAGAACTCGGAACGAAACAAGATGAGCGTCAAGAACGTGGGCATCGTCTTCTCGCCCACACTCAACATTCCAGCACCAGTGTTTGCAATGCTTTTGACTGACTTTGAAGCCATCTTTGAAAGACCCAGCGATGAAGATTCCATTCGGTCAACCGAATTTGAGCGTGAAGGCTCCTTGACCCCTGAGGACATTCGATCACCTCGACGGCAGATGTTCACTGACCTACCAACGCCTGCCTACAATCAGAGCAGTTTCTCCCAAAATGCGACCATGACTCCGAGCTCTCAGAGTAATGGCAACCCGGACCAATATGTTGACACAGGAGAATTCGGCTTTTCGCCCATGCAACCTTCTTACGAGTCTCGAAGCTATGTTTCTATACCGCAGGAAAAGCCTGTTCAACCACGATACCAACCATCACAGCCTGGCCAGGGATCTACCAGATACGGAGGGGCCAACAACATGCTAACACCTGACAACGCGGCCAGTGTGAAAGCTAAGCGCAGGGAGAGCTCGATGCTATTTCTATGAGCAGGTGAGGTTCTTTGCAGAACCCTTGGCTACGACGACCATTGATGTCACCAACTTCTTTTACTTTCGCATCGGTTTTAGTTTTCACAATACCCCATGAGCAGGCGGGCGAGTTTGTTGATCCTTCTATTTTTCTCCATAACCCGAGCATTTGAGCGACAAAGATATTGTATTTTCGTCCACCACTGGAAAAGGCAGGACCTTATTTCCCCATCATCAATGAGACGTTGTTTGATTAGGATTGAGAGGGTTTAGCATGATTGGATGGATTGAAAAGATTGTATTGGGCAGATCAGGGACTTACGACAGGATGGATAAGTTGACTTAGGAGATACCCTTGACCCATCGAAGAGAGATTCACAATTCAACTATTATTATTATTCAATGCTTTCCTGATTGTATTTCTTGAAGATGCATCTGTAGGGATGTGTTAGCGAACGCGTATCTCAGACACTTCTGGCACATCCAATCATGCAGCCATGCTGTCTACCTCCACCTACGTATGCAGATGAAGTAGATTCAGCGCTAGCAAGCTCCTCCGCGATTGCACCATCACCGACTGTTGCTCCCTCGATACGCGACCTCATATAATACTCCTGATCTGCTGCGATGACTTTATTTGGATCTTCTCCTCCAAATTTGACACCAATATGGCTCCCACAGGGTTGTTGGACTCATTCCTCGCTGCCATTCAGGCCAGTCTCTCTGTACTCCTGGTCATTTTCTATGGCGGTCTCGCGGCCCACCTCAAATTGCTCACCCCGGCCAACACAAAGGCCATTTCCAAAGTATGCGTGCGCATGTTCCTGCCCGCTCTACTCATCACCAGCATCGGCTCTGAGCTGCACGCAGGCTCCGCGAAACGCTATGGCATCATTCTCATCTGGGCTATCATCTGCCACTTGATATCGTTCTTGATCGGTACCGCAGCCCACCTATGGCTGGGCATGCCAGACTGGACCACCGTTGCGCTCATGTTCAACAACACGACGAGCTACCCGCTACTACTCATTGCGGTTCTACAGCAAACTGGCATCTTACAATCGCTGATCGTATCGGACGAGAGCACTGCTAAGGCGGTGGAACGCGCAAAGTCGTATTTTCTCGTCTTCGCGACCATCTCGAGTTGTCTCACATTCGCTGTGGGACCGAGATTGATTGATACCGAGCATCCACCGGAGAACGATAAGGAGGCTCACGAAGAGAATGGCAATGCTGATCTCGAATCCGGGCCTGGCGCTGGTGCCGACCTTGATGATGATGAGGAAGTTGACCCGTTGGATCCTCACGGAGCTAATGAGCAGACCGGCCTGCTCAATTCCAGACCTTCAGTCTCGTTTGCGTCCAACACATTTTTGTTTTCGAAGCGCAAACCGTCCGCCGTGGCCATGCCGTCGCAGGACTCGAAGCGCCGTCCTTCCGTGGTCCCGAAGAGACATTGGGTCAAGCTCGGACCCAGGGCGAAATGGTGGCTGCTATTCATCGCCGACTTTTTCAACGCGCCATTGCTCGGTGCTATCCTCGGAGCAGTCATTGGATTGATCCGACCTCTCCATCGGGCATTCTTCAACGATACCTATCAAGGTGGAATATTCACCGCGTGGCTGACATCCTCATGGCAAAGTATCGGTGGCTTGTTCGTCCCGTTGCCAGTCGTGGTCGCGGGCGTTTCGTTGTACACTGCCATGCGTGATGCCAGGAGGAATAGTGCAACAACTCGAGCGAATACGAAGCTGCCCTGGATTACGGTAACATTCATTATGGTTATACGGTTCGTGATTTGGCCAGTCGCTTCGATAGCCTTGATCTATGCGCTTGCAACGCGGACGAGTGTTCTTGGAGAGGATCCTATGCTGTGGTTCGCCATGATGTTGATGCCTACTGGTACGTATTTCTCCTATCTTATTCGGATGCGAGTGTGGTGCTGACACTGGTTAAGGTCCTCCTGCGATGAAATTGATCACGCTTATCCAGGTCAGTGATGCGGACGAGGCGGAGGAGAGAAACATTTCGAAACTCCTTACGGTAAGTCAAGACGGCCTTGAAAAACGACCTGTCGGATTCAAATACTGACCATTTGGCGTAGTTGTCCTATGCCATATCGCCAATCCTCTCGTTTACTGTTGTTGGTGGGCTCAGGGCCAGCCAAGCTGCTATTCGGTGAGGAAGGAACGATGGCTCATCATGCGGTGACGTATGGCAGAGTCGGGGCAAAAGCGCTGCCTTACACAAAGGCCTGTTTCTCAATCATCCCACTACGAACTCGAACAGAGGTATTGAGCCAATGCTTGTAACAGTGGTTTTGATAGGTTCGTGTCGACCGACAACCTGTGTCTCATGTTCTCAGCCTCGTCAGAGGTTGGTTCGTTGGTCAAGCTCAATACTAAGGACCAACTTAATTCCAACTCAAAAAGTCGACTGTCTTGCTTTGTACTGGACTATCCTACAACATACTTTTTCGCCCTCTTTGAATCTTTTTCATTACCCAAATGCATGGCTGGACAAAGACATCATTTGATCTTCGGACACAGATGGCCATGACTCCTTGAAAACCGGATCAACTAGTTTGTCTCGCTCCTTCCCCATTGATTCACACGCACCGAGCAGATTTCCCGAGTGGCCACCACTCACCTCCTCATCGATCTTGCTGCACCACTCTTAGCTTCTCTCTTCCTTCCAACAACTCGGTCACATAACAACTGTCATTACAACAGAGACATTGCGCCCTTAGGGATGCTGGCCCGTGGATCCCTTGCCGAGTGTCCGTCACGCTGCTGCGCTGTATGTGTGAGCGTAGGCAAGTAAGGACTCACAGACTTGCTATCTGATATACGCGCGACAACGACGGCAAGTTTGCGTGCAGCCTATCTAACAACAAACACCAGAACCACCATCGCAGGGCTGTCGAACAGTGTTGGACCGTTCAAGTGTTGTATTGCACGCAATATTGCTATGGTTCAACCAAGATACTGAACACACTATTTGCTCCCACAGTCCTCACCTCAACATTTGCTTCTGTACATCTCTTGGACCTTTCCTCTCTCTGTTATGAACTTCTTCTGTCGGTCTGTCTCTTTTTCCCCCTCTTCCTTTCCCCTTCTCCATATTCCCTGGCAGACAATCCTCCAGTCGGAGAACTTCTGCAACGGCCCTCAATCAAAACCGAACTCATTCACACCAATACACATCAGAATGAGCGACGAAAACGAGTACGGCAGTTACCAGCCTATAATTTGTTATCACAAACTGAACGAGAAAAAGGAAGAACTCGTTCCGCGACCAAAGGACGTTGCACTACAAGCCCTGCCTTCAGCACAGCCCAAATCATTCATATATCGAAAACTTCCACCTCCACCTCCACCACCTCCACCACCTCGCCTCCCTCGCCCCTCTCGACAGAACCCCTACGATCCCTTCTTCGTCCCTCCCACAGTCCTCACAGCATCAGGCTCTCTTCAATCTGCTTCCACCCTCGCCAGTCTCCCAACAGAGGTCCTGACGAGGATCTTCCACCACGTCAAGATCCCGTGCTATCAAGTCTGCTTCGCCCTCACCTGCAAGATTATTGCTCGCGTCGCATCCTATCCAAACGCCATGGCTGACTGGCGCGGTGGTTGGGACAAGGAGTACCTCTTCATCCTTTTTCAGAAGCCTCATAAGGATCTCTTGACCAAGAACTACTACATCCCACCACACTTCCGGCTTTGCCGCGCCTGCTTCCGCTATTGGCCCATAGATGCACATTACTGGAAGGGTTCTGAAAAGTGTCCAGAGTGCTTTGTAGAACGGTATGGTGCGGTTTCGAGCCCCACGACGTGGATGAGCCTATCAGGCCTATCAGAGACCCGGTTCGATCAGGAGAGAGTGTGTCCGGACCTCGCGTACAG
>Ga0068630_1000447_pt1 | contig 12918 bp, 9 predicted proteins | sample InSIn4gowninarea_FD_77433 | JGI IMG/M metagenome (GOLD analysis project Ga0068630, IMG submission 77433) | Clean room microbial communities from NASA Spacecraft Assembly Facility at Jet Propulsion Laboratory, Pasadena, California, USA -... ... | reverse complement strand
CTGCTAGCATCCCCAGACTCGATGCCAGTCATGCTGCGCCTTCGGTACCTCTTCGCCTGTTCGGACGCCCGAGACGCTTGCATGTCATCCGCGCTGCCTGTCCTCTGATGCGAGGGACGATTTGCAGCATTGACCGGCACAGCACCTTGGTACAGATGAGCTACGGTGGCCATCCCTGAGCCAGAAGGCACAGCAGAACGACCATTTTGAAACTGCTCATGCTGCTGTAGCGTAGGAGAGCTGTCAGAACGGCGCGGAACCCGCCGGTAGCGGTCAGGCGATGGCTTCGAAGGCAGATCAAACGTCGAGAGCGATAGATCCGGCACAGACGTCGAAAGGCTGGCTGTTGAGAGTGGTCGGTTCTCCGCTCCGGCGTAGGATCTCTGGTGCGATGAGAGCACAGAATCGTCTTTGGAAACAACATTGCGACCTAGCGACTTGTTGGAAGAGGACGAAGATGAGTTCGTCGAATTTGACGAAGAAGACGGCTGACCCGGCCTATGAGAGAGCGTTGGGACATTTTGCTGTGCGTAGGGATGCGCAGGAGCAGACGTAGTCCGATTGTCCTGCCGTAAGTGAGGCGTAGTCTGGAAGGCATAGGTTGCGACTGGAGCTGCAGCCGTCGGGCGATAGCTTCCTATCGCTCCGCTCTGTGTGTTATAGATATGGCTTCGAGACATCTGCGAGGCTCGTGAGGACTGGTGGTGGCTCTGTGGCGAGGAGCTGGTTTGGAAAGGGTCTGGAGATGTGTGCAGCATCGTGATCGTGCTGGTCTGTGGGATGATTGGGGTGAGTACTTCAGCCATTGGATCGTCTGGCGGGGTGCTGCTGCCGTTGCGTCGAAACTGGCTTGTGCTGGTTCGGTGTGGTGACGGAGAAGCCGTGAATGGAGGCGGATGAACGAAAGCCTAAGCGCGCAATAAAAGCGTCAGCAACGTCTCAGGAAAAGTCTGATCAATCCCCTAACACATAGCTGTGCTGATGCAACAGAGGTTCTAGGTTTCCTGAGCGAGGCTGAGGGGATGTGCGTGTTGAGGTTTCAGGCAGGGCTGGCTCAATCCGGAGCAGAGAACGTACCCCTTTCGCTTGGCCGCCGCGATCTGCGTGAAAAGTATTATCGAGGAGCAATAAGCAGCCGGCACAAAGCTATTAAAACGGATGTAGAGTGCAACAAAGCCGGTTGTCTGTCGTTAGAAACAGCAGACTGGACCGAAACGAAGTGCTGGCGGTGGTAAACGGGAGAGCGACTTCGAGCGTTCGAGCCGTTGGCGGCGGGATGAGCGAGCACAAATGGGTCCAGCCGGAGCGGACGATGGTTCAGGCTCGTCAAGACCGCATTGAGGCCACTGAAGCAGGTAGAGGACCTGCGTAGCGGTCTCTCCTTGGCGGAGGAGATTCGTCTGGCAGGTGGAGGAGTTTGGAGGAGGACGGCACCACGCCGGTGGTGTGCCTTAGTAGCGAGTGACTGCCGCAAGACAGCTCAGACAGTCAGCCAAACGCCAAACGAGGGTGTGGATACAATTGAAGGGAAGGATAGGTGATGGAGAGAGAGGCGGACGGGGATAGTGGTGGTGAGAGACGGGGATGGGGATGATTGCGAGGGCATGCTGGAAAACGCGGCACCAGGAGACAAAAGCACGGACCACTGCTCGTCGTTTCTTCCAAAATGACAGGGCTTGGGGCAAGATCTCTGCAGCATGGGCCCATGTTTGCACAGATCCGACCCTCGCTGGCTGGGGGTGAGTTGCAGACAGAGGCTTTAGAGAGCAGCAGAGAGATCAGACGGCGGTTTTCTTGTCAGGCCGACCGTCAATTCGGCTTTGCAATGAGCAGAATTTGCTATCTCTGCATCTCTGCATCTCTGCTGTGTCGCGGCGCTGGAACTGCATCCCCTGGCACCACCATCCCGTGACCCAGAGTCTGAAAAGTCCCCCAAGGTCCCCCCCGATCATGCAGCAGCAGTCTTGATCCATCTTCGCACAGCGTCCTGCGACCGAATCTATCCGAGCAGAGGCGTTGCTTACGTTACATGCCAGTCCACGCACGCCCCGCTGGTGTCGACAGCAACGCATTCCTCGACGGTTGACAAGACACTCATCGCGTTTCAAGTGGTTCAAGGATTTGCGGCGAGCATGTGTGGGACGCTAAACGCGAGCGAACCGCGAATCACGCCAGTTTGCCTCGACCGATACGAGGGGCGCCTGCATCAAGTAGACATCCACCAGCCAGCTCTACAGCATAACGCTCTGGAGGAGGTACTCGAGACCTACGGCCAACGTCGCCTGCAGCGGGCATCCACGAACCTGCATGTCGCTCCGTACTCGAAGTCATGGAGAGGCAGTCCTGTAGTCAACGACAGGCGGTCAAGGCTCGACACAAGCACATCTACCCCGCCGTTCGCCGGTTGTGCTACTGTTAAGGGTGGAGAATTAACGCCAGGTGTGTTGAGAGCTTCAAGTGCATTGGACAGCGCTACCCGCAGGAGGCTGGAACGAACCGTGACATTGCGGAGAACCAGAGTCCAAAGCCGCAGAGTGCGAGAGGGCAATATTTTGATTGGAGATGCTCACCCTCCTCCGAGCAGGTGGAAAAAGTTCGAGGTCGCTCGAACGCATGTGTTGGGCCCAGGAAGACACGCCAAGGGACGAAGACGCGTTTCCCTCTTGCCCCTCTCGGACTGGCGTGAACGCCATTGTAAGCCATGGACGACCAGACGTGCTCAAGGAGGAGACTCTTGTACGCGTGTTCAGCTGAACCGCGCACCAAACAGAGGCATCCAGACTTTGGACGGCGATGAAGGTACAATGACAGTAAGTATCAAGCACCCAACAAGCCTCGCCATCTCTTGCCTCGACCCTTCTCCTTCCCGTCCCGCACGTCAAATTTAGAAGTCGCCAAAGACCCTGGCGCAGCCACAGAGATGGCTTTAGCTGCTTTGACAAGCCTTTCTGTCGATCATCGGAGATCTGTGACTGGGGCAACTCATCGTGGCGCCGGGGATTACCAGTCGATGTCTCATCAAGAGCCGCATGCTGAGATTGCGGTTGTCGCTAGAAAATGCTCTACGGACGTTAGCACTGACAGGCGGGGGGATCCGTTGTCTTAATGGCATTGCGTGTTGCACTCCAACAGAAGTCTCCGAACGGCTGTTTCCCGAGCACAAAGTCTCGCGGTCCTCGCGTCGCTTTCCGTGCGCCTTGCAACAGTGGAACTATGTGCGGCCGCTCCTCCGACTGTTGCATGAAACTGCGGCTTCGGAACAAGCCGCTCCCGGCAAAGAACTTTCTCAAGATGCGACTTCCCGTGCACGGCGTCCACGAGTGCAGAAACCGGGAACCTTTCGGTCTCGACAAGACCCCCTATCCCGGAAATGAGGGAGCGTCGATCTTCCGGTGATGCCAACCATGATTTGCAGGGCGCTTTTTGCGGCTGGCTTCTTCCCCAGTACGTTAGAGGCGACGCGGCGTGCCTTAGTGGAGTACCGTAAGTAAATGCTTAACAGTAAGAGAGGCTAACCCTAGCTGCTCTATCTGAAGAACTATGGTACCACGGGACTTATTGTAACCACAGGACAGTCGATGACAAGTAACGCTGGTGGAGCATCGGCACGGGAAAGCGGGTCAGGACCAAGATGTTCGCGACGCTTGTGTTTCATCATGCTACTACCGATGATGGCATGCCTTAGTGACGTGGTTTCAAATTGACATTGTTCAGATGACACTTTTTAAACCAGTCCGATATTAGAGTACGATGCTTAGCAAAGCACGCGTCCCAATGTTCAGGATTTCAAGTAGGAGCGGTCTGGACTGTCGCTAACAATTTACATAAGCCTGCGACCTCGAGAGAAGACCAACCGTTTAAGATTATCACATGCCTGCGAATAGCAAAACTTCGTTAAAGGGCTGCCTGCAGCGAACGGTGGATCATTCCCGCAGCACTTCGGCCTCATGCTGCCTCCAGCGCGTTGAGATGTCATGGGTAGTCGCTTCACTGGCAATGCGAACACATCGAAGGGATCCCCGGCGTATGTTGTGCAGTAGTTTGATGCCATAGTTCGTGGACGTGGAGACAGGAGAACGGATCTTCCAGCCACGGCGCCCTTGTGCAGCACTGCAACCGCGGATGCTCTGCATGCTAGCGATGGAAAGCGCTCACCGAGGACAAGCATCGTAACTTTGCAGCAGCTGTATGTGCCAGTAGCTAGTCCTTTTCAGCTACCATCCAGCCACCTAACACTCTACTGCATCCGCTGGTACCGCGCTGTCGCGCTCATTACTGAGCGCTACTATAATTCCGCAGACCTGGCGTTGGTGTCGCCGGGGATATAGGTGCATCGTTGCTAGCATCAACTTTCTCAGAGCACCATTGGATCCAGTGCCTGAATTGCCCTACCCGATGGAGTCAGGAATTTCTTCCCTTGTGTTTTGCGTCACGGAACCGTAAGTAGAGCCGAGCGTTGCGTGGACCGCGATGTCAAAGCATATCCTAGACAATCCAGTCATCCCCAACTCTACATAAGTGGTCATCTCAGGCACCGACTATGTTGGGGCCTTGAATCTCGGGTTTTTCGAGGCCATCATCCATCTTTTGGAAAGGAATCCCCTGTTCAGTCACTGGCCATGATTGCCGGAATCATCTTCGCTGTCTCAGTGCTTGCTTCTCAACCGCAGAACTACTGTGTGGTGAAGCAATTTTCCCGGGAACAACACTGTCGTTCGCGCGTATCATGCTCATCTGCCTTAACGCTAGAAAACCGAGGTGCATCAAGGTCTCGAGTGCCGTACAGAGCCTGGGCGCAAGACGTAGCCATCTTCCGGGATACTATTGTGGCCCACGGAGCCCTAATCTTCAGTGAGAACCTCTGTTGCAGCTCTACACTACCGCGTTTAATCCAAACAGCATAGTGTCAAAAGTAGTGCAGATCTTGCAGCATTGCTGCCCACTCCTTCCGACAACAACCACTTCAACAGTAGCCCATTGCATTTTTGCTTTGCGCGCATCCTTTTCTCGGCGCGTTTTCACTGCTCCGGTTGGCACGAGCTCTCAAGATGCGCTCGTCCAAGGCAAGACTACTACGACGACGGATCGGTTCCCTACGACGGCGCAAGAGGCATATCTACTCGTGCCGGTCGCCTAGGACAATCCGTGAAGTTCCGCATTGTTGTGCTTTTATTGTCGGCTTGGAAGGGAACCAACGTTATTTCCACAGAACAACTCGCGGAGCCCTCGTCGCTCACTTGGCCCCGGTCCGCTTCTTGCGACGCTGATTGCTCATCACAAGCAACATCCTCGTCAAGATACTCTAGTCACCTCTGGTTCAGGCATCCGTTCCTAGCTGTAGCGCATGTCGGACCGTAATGCGGGCCGTTTCGCTCGAGATCACCGAGATGCTGGCTTTGGCGTCGACGCGGTATCCACTGGCTATCGTTCTACAGACGAATGGGACTCCGCGCCGCTACCAACATGCATGTGGCTTTAGTCATGCCGCATGGGCCGCATCATGAAGTTTCTTAGCTTTAGTGGCATACAAAAACATTCTCTAGTGCTTGAGTGGTATCCTCCGGAGCCGAAATGATTGGCGGGCCGGACATATCGGTCAAGATTTTAGCAGGAGATCCGCTCTAACGATAGTAGAACTTGAAATGTTTAGCGGAAATCCCAGGATCATATTTTCAAATTTCAACTGTCTATCTTCAACTAGTTCAGTAGTCATGGTACGGAGTTATTTGTCACCGGTCTCTCATTGAACCGCGCTCCGAGAGTGAACTCACGATGGCGAAAGTTTGGCATCAAACCCAGTGCGCGAGATGTGTTGCACGCTCGAGGATTTCTGGCTCACCGAACAAGATTAACGACAGCCTCGTTAACCGCGTCACGGCTTTCTGGTCGCACTCAAGCAAATGGCCGCGCAATCCAGGCTCGGCAGACGTCAATGTTACTCCGCCGGCTCTGATCTTAATCCGCCTACCAGTGCTTTGGAGAAAAGGCATATACTCTGCTCAAAATCTCCTGCTGTATTCTGGAGCTTCTTATGTTCCGTCCGCTTATGCAGGCTCTACGAGACGACGCGTTCATTGTGCCGGTTCTAGAATCATGCCTAATGGGTTCGGCGGCAGTCAGGGATTTCAGGGGCGTCAAAGTGTTCGCCTAGCTGCTCAGTACATCCAGATTGGTATGGTTTTACGGATGTTAAGGCTAGGTCAAATGTTCCACTACACAACTACTACGACGTAGCTGCCATCGTTGCTTTCCCTGTCTGTGTAAAGTATTTTTACCATCTATTCAATCTGTACAAGGGAATAGCCAGTCTTTGAGTGGACGTTTGCTCGCGATTCAGCATCTGAAAGGGCTAGTGAGTACATTGGAGCTTCTGTCTCTCATTCCTTAACGCAGCCTCTTTGTCTCATACTATGCTTAGTACAATGTACCTCATGTCTGCTGTTGTGTTTGCATCGCTGTCTTTGTCTCCACTTCAACAATGCCTTTGTACACTTCCGTCGTCTCATTTATATTCCTCTTCGACCACATTCGATGGGAGCAGATTTCGCTCTCGCGCCGCCGTCCACGAGAACCTTCTACAATTGCAGGTCAGTTGTTTTAGAGGAACTCAAACGTCGAATTTCCAACGTCTTCCGAACTTCGCAAGACTACAGTCACTTCGACAGAAATGGCGGCGACACGGGCTCTGTATCCGAACATGGCTTCTCCATCCAAGAAGGGAAAGTCTCGATCTTCCCAGGATCACATGTCCTATCGTGATCTCTCTGAGTCCAACATCATGCTGCTTACAGGCATCCTGTCCCACGCACCGCCACCATTCTTACACCATTCAAGCCCGCAAGTAGCCAGCTACAGGCGTGCAACCAGGAAAGAATTGGAGCGCCTACCTACCCGACTGGAGAACGCAAAGTACTTCACGTTCCGCGGACGGTTCAAGTATGCCTATCACTACGCGCGCGGAGACTCCGGCGTGCTGTGCGAACTGCATGGCCCGCTCAACTACTATGTTGCACGGTCTCTTTTCCACTTTGTCCGCCGAGAGATTGATGACCAGATTCCAGCATTCATCTCCGACCTTCGCGAAGCCGGCGTCTTGACCAAAGAGCAGATCGCCGTCTTTTCCGTGTTTGACACTGTGTCAGGAATGTGGCGCAGCAACTTCACGAATAGCTTCGCAGCTATGAGAGGCGACGGCGGTCTCGCCATGTCCAAGTGGCGGAGGCAGGAAGACCATTGCTACGCTTGCATGCTAGCTCGCTTGGGTGCAGATGAGCAACTCGTCTTCGCACTGGCTGCTGGTATTCTGGGACGACACCGCGGTAAGGGCATCTACATTGCCAACAGCAAGCGTCTGCTGTGGATCGAGTCCTGGCTGTCGGGATTTAAGCATCGCGAGAGGATGATGGACGAGAGTTGGGCGCTGGGAAAGCAGCTCAAGGCTCTTGCGACACAGGTAAGGCGCAGCAAACTGGCGGTTAGAAAGGTAGGAGATGCCCAGAACGAGCCTAAGATACGTTCTTTCAGACAATTGGCTGAGCGCGACATGCAGCGCAGTAAGGCAACGCCTTCGACGGACCGCACTTTGGTCAATGACGAAGGTTCTGCTTCACACCGGCAGCATTCCGAATCTAGCAATAGTTACTCGGGAGAAGAGCTACGGAGGGGCCCCTCAGCGGAGTCCACATACTCACAGTCCGAGGGCGACGACGAAGAATATGATGACCAGATCATCGAGTCGTACAAGCACAGGACTATCTACACTCCTATGGCTTCCAGTACGGCCCTTCCCAGCGCGATCCCTCCTACGAGCGGGGCAGCAGTGGATGCTTACGCCACATGGATCGAAAATAAGGCCTACAGCCCCTCGCCGCCTCGCACGCACCAGACCACAGAGTGCTTGACCGAGCGCGACGACTCCACCGCTCCGCTCCTCCGCTCCAATACGGTGCGTGCATCCAGCCAGGCAACGGAAGCTCCAAAGCCAAGCAGAAGAGGTGCGCAATCCCAAGCCTTCTCCTACATCAACGCGATCTCCACTGGCCCCAGCTGCTCTACCTCGACACAAGGCCCCTTCACTGACCCCTTCACTGACACCGTCTCACAGCAGGACCCGAGGCTCTCGACTGCTTCAATTGGCACTCTTATCCTTGACGGACCAGATGAAAATGGGCGGTACACGTCGAAGCGGAGCGTGAGACATGACTCCGAGCAGGTAAGTGAGCGCAGCGGGAGCGAGGCGAGGTGGAAAGATTTCAGGAAGGCGTTGAGGGTCGATGATGAGGGTGAGAATGGTAAGTCTGGAGGGGGAGATAGGAGGGAGAGTTCGGGAACGACGTGGTCGCAGTTTGTGACTCCGCGCCGGCCTGATGGGTTCTTCTAGGAAGTGGAAGTCTGGGTCAAAGGGGAATGAGGCGGTATGATGAGCGAGGGGATTAGTGTATCCGCTTGTAGTGGGCACATGTTTAGTTCTTCGGCGCTGGTTGTCGGTTTGTATTAGTTCAGGGTTGCAGAAAATACAAAACGATTAAAAAGGGGGTGAAACAGAAGAGCTATCTGGGTAACAGGTGTGACATATTTCGATAATTGATGCTTTTCCCATATAACGAAAGAACAATGATGTTTGAAAGCGTTCCGTTGTCTCACAAGGAAGAATCGTCGAGGAACTCGAGATGGAAAATTGGCGGAGTTTGGCTTGCCGAATCGACGGAGTTGGCGATCTCCCGCACACTCCTGAAGCCAGAACGGGAATCCTTAACTGAGAACATCAAGGCCTTCTGGAAGAACACGTCATGAAGCAAAGGATCGCTAACGAATACAAACCCAGCACCACGGTCCTAGTTCATCATCACCATCACTCCGACACGTCGCCATCCAGCCTACAATTTGCAGGGTCAGCTGAACCAGCAGTCCATCATTACTATCATACTGTGACACACTGTCATAGACCAAGGTTATGAAGGAAGATTGTGTGGTGGATATGATGGCGCGGATGGCTCCCTGACGATACCATGCATGTTTTCCACGAAGGTGCTGACAGTCGATATCATTCAGCTTTAGTGGTCAAGAATCTCATATGGGAAGTTCACGAGGACTTGAAGCTCCGGAACCACGATGCTATACGATCCTCCGCATCCTCCGCCGAAGAGATATTGTCTGGAGCCACATTAGACCTCAGGGTCCTGCCACGGTCTCCCTAGAATAGTGTTCTACATCATTAGGCGCTGAAAAAGGTTGGATGAGTAAGGCAAGCCAGGCAAAGTTCCATTATTAAGGGTAATATGAAGACCCCAGTAGTCATAGCATGATCCGACACAGGCACGTCGGTAGGTCTGTGAGCCTCGCCTTGAGTTCGCGATGTATATCGTGGCTCCTCTACCCTATGATACACCAACCATCTATCTGGCGCGCCGTGTACAGCTGTCAAGGCATCAGCACCACGGTGTCTCCCGAGCAAGGCCCTAAACGCTTAGGAAATGGATCAGTCATTCTTGCATATCGAGTTCGGTAACCATAGGTGCTCGAACGAGGACGACATCACGCCTTCGGAGAAACACGATTGAGCTCCTGGGTTGCGGACACCAATTGGGTTGGATACCCCCTTGACGATCAGGTTAGATCCACCATTCAAACCCGTAAAACAGTTGTGGCCATGGTGATCAGAGAGAAGTCCACGAGCTTCGAAAACGCAAAAGCTACCATCGACCTGATAGCGGTTCTTGAACACCGGGTGTTGCACACCGTTCGGTTTTCACTTGGTGAACGCATGGTACGCTTGCTGTAAAGACCAAACGAGTGGATCGTATCAGATTCCTCTGGTAGGTATGGAAGAATCGTTCTAGGAACACGATGTTGGTAAGATATACTTTGTTCTCTTGGGCTAAGAGCTAAACCAAAACTTGACACTCCCAGACGAGCGTTGAGATGAGACCTTTCCTCCGCATCCCACCTCAATGATGAAAGACTCGTCCGAGCAACAACCCTATCACCGCCAGCAGTGAACTGACCTGCCGCCTGCACTATTCACCGTATTACGAAAGCCACCGCGGATACATTGCCCCAGGTGGCATGGCTCTCGCAAGAATCCCGAAAAAGCCAAACAATTCCTCCGGAAACGAATCTTGCTCGTCCTGGGGATTCTCGCTCGTGGAGTTGTCAGTGCCAGCACTGTTACCCTGATCTCCAGAAGAGTAGTCTTCCACTTTTAGTACGAACAACCCAGCTTGTCCGCCGCTCGCTTCGTGCGGTGTATGTTGGGAAAGTCCAGGAGATTGATAAATGTAGCGGACGGTATCACTGCAGAAAGCTGGACCGGGGCAGGTACTCTCAATGATGCTGATAAGCTCCACCCCCCGGCACGTATGATCGTTGGATGGGGCTTGTGCGCAGAGCCGAGGCGGTTGGAGCTCGAGGACGTTGCAATGGGTATGGCGGATTTGAATGAACTGACACATCTTTCGATCGGGGATGTTTGTTCTGATGAGGTATTCTGGAAGCTTTTGATTGAGACCTGCTCGTGGGAGGTATTTGATGAAGACTGCTGGGTGGTGTCTGTTTGATTTCTGGCTTTTCAGTGGCAGGCATTTTAAGGATTCTACATCAACACGATATGAGGGTCAAGTCTGGAGTGGCGGACTGGAAACAAGACAAGTTCTTGTGAGACAAGACACGCTGAGCAAGATCAATTGTATGTGCATGAGACGGCTTTGAGATTGATGGAGCTGCCCGCTACAGTTACAGAGTACAAAAATAACCATCCAAGCTTCTCGAACAACCCGAAGAGTACCCAATTTTCACTGTAAGGTTCCAGCATCAGTTTTGTCTCAAAGCTCATTCCTTGCGCGCCGTCTGGTTCGTGGCCGCTGCCAAGTGTGTAAATAGGCCATGAGTTGCTCGAGCGATGGCATAGGATTCCTGTTTCGCCTGAACCAACAGGGTGTGCAGAAGTACGCATACGGAACATCCTCCCATTCAAGGGCTGGACAATCATAGATAGCGGGAGGCACATCGTGGATGCTAATCAACCACGGCGGTGACCCGTCACAGAAGGCGATGATGACGTCCTGCCGCTGCCTGCAGCAGAGCTGGGGCACTAGACAATAGAGATAACACATGGTAAAGTGGAGAGTAAGGATCCGCACTAATGCCAGCTTCTCTGATGAAGCAAGAACGTAAGATGCCCTGGGTTTTGGGGCTTTAAGTACCTCTAGCCGCATGCTGTTACTGTTACTCTACGCTGACGACACGCTCTACCTACGACTAGTAATCAGTGTGTTGGAGAGCAACTCGTGGTGCTGGTTCTGTTGTCAACGCCAGTTGTAGTCAATCCGACTGGCCTTCCGATTGCCTCCACTTAGCAACAGCTGTCGACAGCCAACAGATTCTGTTGCAGTAGTGACATGATGAAGGAGAGCTGAGGACAGACCGAAGCACATACTTCCACTTGACGGGTTCGTAGCGGAGCGCCTCAGACTGTGCTCCCGGAGAACTACAAAGTCTTTGCTCTCATACGCAAAGTCCACAGTGACAGGCACAACCTTCTCTCACCTTCGTTCCGCGTAGTTCTTCTGTCCAAGCTCTTTGCATACTCTGGTCTCTAGAACACCCGGACAGCGCAACTACGATTCAATTTTGTGACTGATGTGCTTGTTTTGAGAACGTATCTACGCACTTCCAAAGATGTCTACAACAAACCTCTTAGAGTCACAAACAGATGTTTCGCGTATCAGATATCGCGGGAGTGTTGGACTGGTATCAAAGAGGGCGACGGTGCGGTGGAGCTAGGCTCGAGCAGGCTTAGTATGTGCCAAGATTTCAGGGTCCTGAGACTCGACAATGGAATCGTGTCTTTTATGCACTTCCAGAACGGGAAACATTTCAAGACTTCCTCGTCGCCGCCTTACGCATGGAGATGTTTCTGAGCTGTTCCTACCTGCACATACACCGCTGAGAGCCCGCGACTATTACGACCACTACTTACGCACACGCCCCGCTCTGAGACACAGCTACCCAAGCACTAGCATACCCCCACAATGTCGCAAGACTACAATTACGACGAACAGGGACAGTTCTTCCCCTACTTCGTCCTCACCATCGTTGGCCTCATCACACTACCCACCACGTACTCCGCCTTCAGGAAGGGCCAGGACCTCGAAAACACAGCGACCCGGATAAAATCCGACTTCCAACCCGAACATGCGGATCTTATTGAAGGACAAAGGAAGAAGCAGAGGAGGAGGGAGCGCAAGCTGAAGCGCATGGTAGTTGCGGCGGCAGGATGGGCGCTCATGGCGGGTATGGTGTACCTGATCATCGTGACGGCCAGGACGGTGCCGAAGATATGGGATCCTTACGATGTGCTTGGGGCTTCAAGGGTAAGTTTAGCTCTTGGGCGACACATTCGCTGTCTGGATCGCTGACAGTCCCTGTGCTAGTCCTGGGACGAGAAAAAGATCAAATCGCATTACCGGAAGCTTTCCCTTACGCACCATCCAGACAAACGTCAGCCCGACCCCGCCAAGAATGAGACTGTCGATATCGTCAACGATGAGTGGGTGGAGATGACCAAGGCGTTCAAGACACTGACGGACGAGGAGGTCAGAAACAATTACATCCAATACGGCCACCCAGACGGCAAGCAGAGCTTCAGTATTGGCATTGCGCTGCCGAAATTTATCATCAGCGAAGGCAACGGCAAATACGTCCTGATGCTCTATGGCGCTCTACTGGGTGTGATCCTGCCATACTATGTGGGCAAGTGGTGGTATGGCTCTCAGAAAGTTACAAAAGAGAAAATCCTCGTTGCAAGTGCTGGAAACCTGTTCAGGGAGTACGAAAATGAAATGACTGAGGGCGATCTGATCAATGCGATAAGCAGCGGCGAGGAGTTCAAGTATATTCTCCATGGCAAGTCAGATGCAG
>Ga0068630_1000444_pt1 | contig 12957 bp, 6 predicted proteins | sample InSIn4gowninarea_FD_77433 | JGI IMG/M metagenome (GOLD analysis project Ga0068630, IMG submission 77433) | Clean room microbial communities from NASA Spacecraft Assembly Facility at Jet Propulsion Laboratory, Pasadena, California, USA -... ... | reverse complement strand
TAAAAGTCTTCAGCGCTTATTTTCATTTGTCTTGGATATTCTTGTTTTGAATTATATTCGCAATATATATGTGCATACACATTTATGCATAACAAGAATGTTGGGACCAATTCCACTAATATACAGCCGCAGAGTGTTTTCCAGACTAATGACATTATAATTAATGTTCCTAATTTCTCATCTGTAAGACTATTTCAATAATTCGATGAATTAGATTAGTTGTCATCAAAAACTGTCTACATGTATACGTGTTTCCAAATGAAAAAACAGTTTTCTTGCAAATGCTCTGAGCTGTGGATACTTTTCTTCAGGAAGATATTTTCTGTACAAAAATCACTTAGCTCTACGTCATCAAATATTTGTCTTTCTGAAGATCGCGATCAACTCCATTTGGAGATTTGTCGTTACATTTTATTGGAGCAGCAAAACGATTAAAGCAACTATCCATATTTTTGAAGTTTCTTTGTCGAGAACCGAGAATATTTAAATTTTTTCCAGACGATTTGACAATGTTCCGCGGGCCGCATGAAACGTCGGAGCGGGTCACAAGCGGCCCGCTGGCCGGTGGTTGCCCATATATGTCTTAAAGCCATGCAAAGGTCAAATGCACAAAGGAAAAATAAAAGCATATATTAAAGGCAAAAAAAAAAAAAAAGTAAAACAAACAGTTCCAATGTTCCTGGCTTTCCAATATCGGGAATAGATGCAGTTATTTATTATAAGGGTTCAGAAAAGGGGGAGCTGATCAGGAATTCGCCACCGCATCCCTGCAAAAGAAGGGCAGGTAGGATCATCCACTTTCCGAAATCGGAAAAGACGAGCATATAGTCAATGATTTCTGGTAAGTAGTCAGACGAAAAGCAGCCACAGCACTGCTCTGACGCAATTAGAGAGATTTTGTATTGTATTTCTCCTAGATATTTCTCTTGTTCGTTCTTTCAGACGCATGCCATATGAATCAAGACAATATACAACGCAACGTAAGCATGGCTTTGAAAGCCAGGTTGATTTCTGATGATGTGGACTTGTAGCTTTCTTCGTTATACAAGGTATTCACTTTTCAAGACCTGTTCAGGCCTGTTGATCAGGCCATATATTGGCCTGACTGTTTTTAGATGTGGCATTAATGGAATATTTATGTATTCTAACATATTTTTATTAGCATGTTGTAACGAAAAGAAAGTTTTGTAAAGCATTGTGGTCTAATTTGATTGGCCACGATTCCGATTACCAAGAATATCATATTTTTCCCCAAGGAAATTCATAAACTGTTATCTGTTCAGATGTATAAAATGCATTAAAATTTCTTCTCTCTTATACTGAATCGAATTTTATTTCTAATATTCTAATATCATACGTCATGAAATGCGGGTAAGCTTTATGAATCATGCAAACCCCATGTACAATGAATTAACAACTCAACTCAGCAATGCAGTTCTCAGCATAATTTTAAAAACAGAAACAACACAGTAGAAAAACTGCCACACTTTTTCGACTAATGAAATTAAATCCCTGTCATATTCTGCGTCATCAGTTTGTTCTAAAATTAAAAACTAAAAACTCCTGTTATAGCGTCAACCCCACTGAGAATAAAGAAATACCCCACTCAAGATCAACACTATGCACCATTTAATTCAAACATTACAAATTTTCTCAAAAAAAAAAAAAAAAGTAATACATAAGTTTCAAGATATTTCATTTTTAGCAGCACCCAGCAAACTTCCATTCATCCAACTCCTTTTTATTTTTATCGTGTGCTCAAAGTTCGGATGATAGAAAAGTTGAAGTATTGTCTCTGATGAAATAATAAAAGAGGTTTATATGGTTGGCGTTGGTTACACTATTTCTATTATTTTCGATTAAAATACACTTACACATAATTAAAAATTTTAATTCTTTCATTTTATGCAGTCAATAAACAATTTCAAGTTATTAATATTTTTGCCTTGTTCCATTTTGCATCTACACAAAGCGATTATAACAAATAATGTAAATCCTGCTGACTGTAGGATTTACATTATTAAATAGTCAGCAAATTTGAACACATAGGATTTGAATACTTGTTTCAGAAAACTACAGTGGGGTCTTCCAACAACGAAATCTCTTGGTTCCATGTTAATATTTTCTTAAGGTGCTAAAGGATACTAGAAGACAACATTGAACCTGGGACAGATACTGCTGTAGACCATCCCCTACATGGGTAATTATGTCATGCGTATTGATCACTTCTATTTCATGATGTGATCTCCACTCCCTTCCTCCGATTGAACTTTTGCTCCATTTGCAAAAACTGCCGGCTTCACATTTCATAGTCTGGATTAGAGATGTTATGCGAGAATATTCTCATCCTCCCGAAAGTAAAATTTCGAGAATAATCGAGAATTTTCTGTTTTTTTATAAATAAATAGAAAAATGATGGTAAATATTATTTATATTGATAAATATAATTCGCTTCCTCCCGCTCTTTGAAAACGTATATGTAGCCACAAAGCTTTCCTTAGCCCTCTGCCTGAGAAAGGTTTTGTCATAACCAGTGTGTATGAATTTTTTAGTCATTTTGAATTTGAAATGCAATTCAATTTTACTACTTCTCTTTATATTAGAGATATACATTTCCCTTTTAAATTCATTTTTAGAATCGTAAGAAAACCGTATTTGAACGTTCGAAGTAGCATGCATGAAAACGTATGGTACTAAGTTCGTAATTTAAATATTATATTCAATTTAACATTTCGCATATATAAAGAATTATAGTATCTTAAATTTTGGTTTTAGAAAACATTTTTATAACAGCGATGTTAAATAGCATACATATGTTTGAGATTTATCCATTTCTTCTAAGTGTATGATAACTTTGTTTTCAAAACCTTCTGGATCTTTTAAGGCTTCATTCATAAGATGCAGATTTTCTTAGGCGTGAGTCATGGGGAAACCGTGTAAGTGTTATCTTACACGGCGACAAAAAGACGCTTGAAGATTATGTATTTGTAATTTTTTGCTTTTCAGGAACACGAGCGCTAAACAAAATGGATGGCTTTTCCCTCTTATTAGTAATAATTTATTAAATATTCGATTTTGCGATCCCTTATCAAACCTAAAATTTTCTATGGACCCATTGGAATCATGGGTATGAGGAAAATGGTAAATGTAAAGCGATTTAATCATAGAGAAAGATAATTTAAATTGTTAAAAATAAAAGCAAATTGAAATTTAAACCATGTGATCATTTATAGATTTGTTTTTTTGTATCAAATGAATGATTTCTAAGAAATAAATATGACCTTGGAAATAAAACCTAAAGACACCTGGCGATTCTTGCGATTGACCAGACACCAAGAGCTTATCTGTTGTAGCTGAAACCTTCCAGCTCTAGACCGCAATACTTAACAATAAATTACCATAGAATATCTGAGTAAATATGTTAGCCGTTTTCTTCCATTGTCTATTTGAACTCTTTTCCAATAGTAAGTATATAAAGAGAGATTTATTCGCATCAAGCAGCGTGACTATTTGAACTCTTTTCCAATAGTAAGTATATAAAGAGAGATTTATTCGCATCAAGCGTGGGGTGACTTAATTTAGCAAATACAAGGGGACTTCAAACGATGCAAAGGAAGTCTTCTCCTCAGTGATCCAAATGAGTTCTCAAAGCGTTTCTCAATCCAAGCAGTGACTGAGGAATTCAGTGATGTCTGGTATGTTTGATAATCCTGAATCCTTTTCCTGTGATCCTGAGTTTTGTTCTTGTATTCCCTCCTACAAGAGATTTGTGTGATTTTTTTTTTGAGAACCGTTCGAAAATTCTGATTGTTTGTATGTGTATTTCTTGTCATTTTTTAGAGAAATAAACTATGTATTTCCATTCAAAGGAACCCGGGTGGGTCTTTATGACTATATCTAATGTCTATTTTCAATATGCAATATGTTCTCTGCCTCTAGTTTTATTTAAACTATTGATTTTTGCAAATCAAATACATTTTAATTTCACCAATACTATGTTTTCAATGTATAAGCTAACATCAAGCTACCTATCTCGAAATTTATTACATTAAATCCTGAAATTTTGGAGTGAGTCTGCTTTATTTGGTATGATAAATTAAGTCTTGGTTGAACTTTAATTTGTACAAGTCTATTAGCAATTTTGGAGTTTCTAAAATCAAAGGTATCAAAATAAAGTGCTCCAAAGCTGATATAGAAATAAAGCGCCTTTTTTTGGTAACTAATTTTAATCGAAAATTACTTGCAATTAGTTCTTTACCGATATATTCGTTGACAACATTCAGTTTTAGACGAAATTTACATAACGCTCCACATTAAATTTTCTTAGACTTGGCGAGTGTCTGTTATCTTGCTAAAACTAAAATAATGTTGCCATCACCGTGAATCTGTCACCAATAAATCAATCAATATGTGGTCTCGTAAATTCAACTAATGGAATTTTTTTAATGGTGAATACTATTTTAAGTTCCAGATAAGAGAGCAAAAAGATGTTATACCGAATCAAGAATGGATTTAAGCAAGTTTTTTGCATGGATAAATGTATAAATGTAGATTGATTTTCATGGAAAATATATATAAATAAGGCATCCATTATATATTTTTTCAGTTTTAATGTTTTGTTAAAACATATATGTTCAAGCCTCGACATCTCGTAAGTTTCATTGGGATGCTGCTTATTCCTTTCACTTCAGTACCTGTAAATGTATTTCTCTGCATTAGACCTCTAACTGCGGGAAAAACGCAGCACATTATAATACCGCAAGATTTTCACTATGGCTTGGAAAAGATGTACATCTCAGTGAAGACTGATGAGAAGTTGTACGAAGTTGTCGGGATAGGCCCTGATTTCATATAATTGGAAAGGCAACTTAGGAGATATTCTTGACTGTATTAAAAACAGATGAATTATATATTAGCATGCATAACTTCTTTTTATGTGAATAATTTTTTTTTTTGGCGAATTAAGTAGTGGATAAGTAGATTAAAAGAATATTGTGTCTGTGAACAATTTTCCTTCATAATTTATGATATTATAGGACGGGAAACCTTTAGTAAAAACTTATTTGAAAAATTGCCTTTTTTTAAAAATTATTTATTTCTCTTTTTATTATTTCTGGACTATTGGGATTAAAATAAAAGCAAACTAGCTTTTAACTTGTTTTTTTCTTTGAGAAGACCTTCTTTTTAATGCTGCTGTATTACAAATTCTTCTTAAATGTGTTAGGTGAATAGGACCAATGTTTTCATGTCTTTCAAGCCATTTCGTTTCCACTTCGAACATTGAGATGCTTCATTAGGTCAGCGGTTCTCAATCATTTTTCGTCAGCATACCATCTACAAATCCTAACATTAATAATCCAATCTAATAATTTTACTCTTTTCAAAACGCGATATAAATAAACGACCTATTCTTTTAATATATTGAATTACAGAATTTTTATGAATAAAACATCTATTTGCAGTAGTCGTCGCTTGCTGTAATTTCCCTTCCCAATTTACGCTGCCATTAAAATATGTCAAATTCATGCTCTCTATAGATAAAGTTGTCATTATTAATTTGAAAATAATTTTAGAATAAGAAATTAAAACAAAAATGCAGCAAGAAACAAGTTTCAGTCACGAGTCCAAACAACTGGATTCGTAAAAACTCATCGATGAGTACGATCCGTTTGGGAATGTAATGCTGCCGTGATTTGATTGGCTGACGGCTGTGGTAAGATGCGTGAGCAACCAGAATGGATTCGGGATTTCGGAACGAATCCTCTGTCTTTTCCCCCGATAGATGGCAGCACAAGGAATGTTAGATTTTAAAAAATAACTTAATCATAGAGGAACTGGATAGCGGATAGCGGAAAAAGTAAATTAATTTTCAGGAATAAATAAGTAAATATATCTCGTGCACAGGTTAAAGTGCAATTCAAGGTTTCTCGTTTTTTAATCAATGTCCATCACCGCATATGCAGAAAAATGGACGCTTCGCCACTGCTTTTTCTCTGAAATTTGCAAAATGCGCACGTTTAATTTCTTCATGGATGCATTACATCTGAAAATTACATTACTCGAATGCATTACATTACGTCAAAAGTCACATTTACGTTTTAGGCTATTTGTTCGGTTACACGATTTGAATATTTTATTTCTATGTTGATTTTATAAAATTTCAGAACCAAAAAAAAAAAAAAACCCTTTGATTCTTTTTGCTTATCACCTGTGAACTTTCCAGGTACCACCACTTGAAAACTGCTGAGATAAGACAAGTCTTCATCTTCTTGCTACTGCTCCTAATGATACTCTAACTGTGGTATACAGTCGTCCCCACTTATTGAGGTCACATTCGAATACCCCGCTTATTAGAATAAAAGCTATTGGAACCAAAATTATTCCTATAGGATCAATATTAATTTTCCCCGTTTTAACGAATAATATTCCCAGGCGCTCCTCGGATAATCGAATAAATTTTGCCCAACATTAGCATTCGAAACGTGTTCAAGCGAAGTAAAAATGTGTGCAGTTAATGTGTAATAAATGCACTCTCTCCTTCTCCTTAGACTGAAACTAATTTCTGAATCTTTCTACTGGAAAAGTGTGACATACAATAGCCCCCTATCATGAGCCACCTCCCTCATGTTCTTTTGAGTTTTTCTGCTCACATACAAAACCCCCAGTCAATGGTTGTGCGTCATTCCATTGAGTATTTACAGCATTTTATTCAGAAAGAAATTTATCTCGAACCCCAATGAACGCAAAATGTAAATATATTTTAATTTATACGAATTTAAAGTTATAGAACAAAATAGATATCATACAACGCAAAACGAAATGTCCAAAGAACTTTCGAATTTCACAAACGCAAGTGTTTAATATTAATCGCAATGCGCAGAAGGTTTTAGAAAACTGGAAATTTAATACTTCTTATAAGCAATATGAATTATAAAACTCAGCAGAGATAGATTCAGAATACTTTTATAGGAAGTGTGAACGCATTACGAACTTTCAATTACAATTAAATTAATTAAGATAATGTAATTACTATGTTTTACTATAATATTAAAAGGACAAATTTTTTACTGGTTTTACACTAAATACTTTCGTTATTTAATCCTATAACCACACTCCTTTTATCCCCACATGTGCCTATGTTTTTTCCCCGCCTAATCGAATAATATAGGCTGGAACCGTTGATATTCGTTTAAGCGGGGCGGACTGTATTTTCGATTTCGTAAATATATGCCACATAAAAAAAAAACAGATATCGTTCGGATAATTGACACTGCAATGTAATTTTAAATCGATTTTCACCCATTTGTACACCCAATTATATCTACAAAATTAAAAAAAGAACGCAAAATCAGTTAACCTACTTCTTTCTGCTGCATACCACAGCAGTCTGTTCAAATGACTCTAAACTCCTGTCTTCATCTAAATTTCGTTAAGTTGCTGTACATTAGGGCGATTAGAAGAGACTCTCTTTCTACCAAACAAAGCGAACTTATTTGGAACTCACTCCCCAGACCATCCATTAAAAGTGAATTTTACACTCGAGATGAATTAGCCTACCGCTAATTGCCGAGGAAAAAGATACAAAAATGTGCGGGGAAGTTTTGTTAATTATTTTCTGGACACGAAGCCCATCCTTCCAGTGTAGTGGTAAGAACGGAGCAATGAACTGGGGCAAAGCAGGGAAACTTTTTGGGGGTGCAGTCCTAGGGGTGATTAAAGAGCTGGTGTGAACTAATGGAAGCAAACAGTTGATATAGAAAGAGAGAATGTCTAATAAATGGCATATGAGATCTTTCCCAAAGGGTTGCTTTATTAAAATTTCCACTTACTGCGCGCGGCCTAAAGTGAGTCACGTGAGCTTTCGGATACTGAAACTGTGAGGCGGAAGATTGCGTTCTCCTAATGAAACTGGATAATCTTCTACCTTCTACCAGTAAATTGTGCATAACTTCTTACTATATCGGACGAAGAATATTGCTGATTTTTATTAAAAGTTTTTGCGTAATGGGGAATCAATAACATTTAATTGTTCCCCCTTTTCGTGTAGCACGTAATGAAAATTTGCATCTCTCAGCGGGATTTACTAGGTTTTGATATACAGGGAGATTTACTTTTTTATTAAAATATTTTCCTCTCTTAATAATCTTCCCCACCTTTTCCCTTAATTTTTCTTTTTTCTTTCAATAGATGGCGCTAGGTGTCCCATGAGTCATGTTTATTACGCCCGCCTCTGCCCCTTCCCCTCTCTTCACAGGCTATAAAAGACCCTCAGCTCATTCTTTGGATTTTGGTTCTGCACTGAATACGAAGTTTCACTGTGACTTCGAAACAGCTGTCTGCTCTTTTTTGTGATTTATTTGTGCTTTATGCACATTGAATTTTTTGCTTTAGTAAACAGGGAGGGTTATCCGCTTGTTTGTGCTTAAACAGAAGAGAAAACAAATCTTAAAAGTTAAAGTCGAAACTGGAAAAGTGGCTGGCGGCAATTTTTCCCACTCCACAGCAGCAACCATTTTTCAATGGTTAACATAAATAAAAGGAAATAGAAAAATAAAGCTGACGGCAATTTTTCCCACTCTAGAGCAGCAACCATTTTTCAACGGTTAACAAAAATAAAATAAAATAAAAAAAACGAAGCAGAGGTAAACGAAAAGTCTTCTAAAATAAAGTAATTGACATAAGAATACATTATAAGCAGAAAAATGTTATTCAATTTTCTGAGATAGAAATCTTATGAAACTGAAAATACTTCTTTCAAGGCTATCGCAAGGAAAATTTAAATTAAAGGGGGTCTATCTTTTATCAATTTTGAAAATTAAAGTTAAAATTGCCATGTAATAATTTTGGGAAGAGTTGCAAATCTTGCCGCCTCACAGTCAAGGCATCCTTATGGAAAAGAGATGTTTACAAGCAACCCGACGTTTTAATGGAATAATGTCATAATAACATAACGGAACATGTAATAATAGTGACTTAACAACATATATACAGCGTGTTCACGTTAAATCTTCGCAACGGTTCGTTATAGGCATATATTTCCAGTTACAAATGAAGTACAGTAGTCTCTCTCAAATAGGGACAGCTATGGGACCAGATAATTTTCCCCTTAATTAGAGGTGTTCCTTTTTCGGAGGGGCAACCTGCTCTCTTATATAGTTTTCTTAGTTCAGAATGTAACTTGATAAGCTAAGTATGAAGACATTAAATTACTGAACAAAATAATGTTAAAAAATGCATGAGCACTCTATACCTCGCTGGGAAACATGCACAAATTAATGTGAAGTTTAGTTAGTTGTTTTTCTGTATTTTTCATCAATAATGAAATTTGGCGTTCTGGGTGGGAAAAAGTATGGGGATCAGAGTTTTAATTGTTTAAATTAGAAAAGAGATAATTTTTAATGCAAAATTCTGCTACTCCATCTAACCACAAGGTTCTCAAAACTGTTAAGTCTTTCATGCTATGGAAACGGTTTTGTTTACGATAGTAGGAGATGATAATTTAAATCAACACAGAGTTTAGACGTATCTCTGTATTTTTCATTGTAAAATATCTTTCCGTCGGTTACAGCTGAAAACACCATTTTCCAATGGTTAAACTGGAACAACGGCACCATGATGGTTCTAAGTTTTTTATTAGTTTATCCGAATATTATTAGTCTATTCAAAACAATAGGGCTCTGCCTTGTGTTTAAAAAAATGATACATTTTTTTGTGATTGATACAATAATATTGTAACACGGAAAATGTTTATAAGCTCAATTAAAACTTTAATGACAGTATTTCAGATAGTTTAACATACTATAATTTAAAAAAAATATTAATTTTAATCTGTGATGGAAGGTTTTGCTTTAACAGATTCGGTCTTCCAAATTCGTTTTTATAAATTAATGAACCTCTATTTTATTAAATCTAAAGCACATTGGTTTGAAATATTTTTTATTATGTTTAGTTAAGAATATACAGCTGAAAATCAAGCATGAGAACTATGCAACTTTATTGGAGGGGGGGGGGCTCCTCTCTTCATGTGATATTGAGAGCTGTAACATCTCATAAACTGCAACTGCTACATGTTAAAATAGTTACCGATAATTATTAAGGCAAGAAAATTATCTTAACAAAATCACAATTATTAACACCATTATTAATACTATCAAAGAATCATCAATAACTTTGAACAATAAGAAGTGAACAAAAATAGCAAAAATAAGTGAAAAGAGAACGAAAAATTATTTGCTTTCCCTGTTCATTTATTATTGTCGTTAATCCCTCCCTAGTGTTCTCTCAGAATAGCACTTCCGTCAGCAGACGATTCGTCATCCGGCCCTTCCTTCGATCCACCTCTGCAAGGTATCTCAAGTATAATCTGGAAAATATTGGCGATGATGGGAAAATGATTTTCTCTGATGGACCTTCTTGCTTTTTCCCTCTAATATCTCCTATTTTTAGAATGTACTTATTTCTACATTAGAAGAAATTCCTCTTTTTCTACTCTTGGAAAAGAATATTGATCATATCCGTATCTTTGAACGGCAAACTAAAACAGATCTTGTCAAATTCTGTTCCATTTCTAATTCTATTTCAATTCTACATCTATTATATCTCTAATTTTATTCTAATTCTATTTTAATTCTAATTCTATTCTATTTCTTATTCCATTTCTAGTTCTATTCTAAATTTTGTTATCTTTTTTTTTTAATTATGGTTCTATTCAAATTCTATTCTTACTCTAATTCTACTTCTATCTATTAATATTCTATTTCTATTCTGATTCTGTTCTATTCTATTTCCTTCCATTTGAGTAAAGGAATAGATTTCTAATTCAGTTTCAATTCTACATCTATTATATTTCTAATTTTATTCTAATTCTATTCTATTTCTTATTCCATTTCTAGTTCTATTCTAAATTTGGTTGTCTTTTATTTTTATTCTAATTATGGTTCTATTCAAATTCTACTTCTATTCTATTTTTATCTATTCATATTCTATTTCTATTCTGATTCTGTTCTATTCTATTTCCTTCCATTTGAGTAAGGGAATAGATTTCTAATTCAGTTTCAATTCTACATCTATTATATTTCTAATTTAATTCTAATTCTATTTTAATTCTAATTCTATTCTATTTCTTATTCCATTTCTAGTTCTATTTTAAATTTGGTTGTCTTTTATTTTTATTCTAAGTATGGTTCTATTCAACTTCTATTCTTACTCTAATTCTACTTCTATTCTATTTTTATCTATTCATATTCTAATTTTATTCTGATTCTGTTCCATTCTATTTCCTTCCATTTGAGTAAGGAAAGAGATCAAAGGATTTAGTGTTAAGAAAAATTAGAAAAAGTAGAGGAAAATCGAAAGATAGTTGCGTCTACTCAATGATTCTAACTAAAAGAACTGAGCAAATTTCGTTTATTGCACTAGTGGCCATCGACTTCTAGATTTATTGCTCTCTGACTGTAGAAAAAAAAAACTTTTAGTTTACAGCGAATAAAATGCATGCACACCTATACATTATAATTCAAAAATCAAGGAAATTTGCGTGAATTTAATTAAGAGAAAATGGGGACCATTGCTCATAAAAAATGCTTGTTAAACAATGAATCAAATAATAATTTGTTTCGTTACCTTTAAATAATAATAATGGCAACGACTGCTGCAACAATAAAGTAATAATAACTTCTGTTAATGGTTTAATATTTATAACGCTAATTAATTAATCTGCAAATGGTTTTTTAAATGACACAAAAATTCACGAGCTTAAACTGTATGCTTCTGAAGCTAATAATTTAATATTTCGATAAAAAATGACGTTTAAAACTAAAAGCACATAAAATTTAAATTTTTAAAGTTAAAAAATGTAATTAATTAACTAAAACTAATTTAAAAAAATGAAATTCTTGGTTCAAAATAACAGCTTTTTACCTATTTTAGTGAAAAAGTTTATGATTCTACTGAAAATATGTTTTTGCTCACAGAGCAGCCAAGCCAGTTCTCGAAAAGACTAATTTTAGCATAAAAGGTATTAAACTACTTACCGGATTGAAACGTTCTTTATTTATTCCGCAAACATTTCTGTGCAAATGCGCAGACTCTTATATTTCTGTGCATTGTAGTTTTTACGATGTGAGCAAAAAAATCGGGATTACTCGTGAAATTCCTGAAACAGTACCAGCAGTTGCGAGGGTAATTTCTTTTAATAGAACGATAAATTGTAAGAAAATTTCCTACTTTTTTTCTTTCTTACAGCAGCAATTTTAGCTTGCTAATACGAGTTTTTTTTAATCTATTTATTTATTTTTTTTATTTAAATAAGAGAAAGAAAAGTCTAGAAGTTGGTGGGAAGGGCCCTGGTTGCTATGCTAATTGTTCTTTGAAATTGATCGTTGGTAAATAGTATTGCAAAATTTGGAATTGTTTTTGCAAAGCGTTGAAACGCTAAAAACGATCCTAAATAACTAAATAAGTAAAATTTCAAAAATGCATTTGCCATGGTACTATGATGTAAGGTTTTACCAAGTTAAATGTTTTTTGAAACGTTGTCTTTACAGTGTGTAACAAAATTATAAGACCACCCAAAAAATTACTCATTTTAATATTACACTGCATAAAATGAATAATTTTAAAATTTGAAGCAATTAAAAAAAGTTATATTTCCTCAAATAAATCGCTTAAAGGTAAAAAAAATTGAGTTAATTTCACACAGCAAACGTTTTGTTGAAATCTCGGTGTAACTTAGATATAAGACCACTTACTTTTTTATTTAAAATCGTCTGCGTTCTCAGAAACTATTTCATTTTTTTCTTTCAAAATCGTGGATGAACTGTAATTTTACATCATAAAAAGTCCAAACGATAATAATGTAAAAGAAAATAGAATTTCATTTGTTTGTTTTTATGAGGAAATTCACAATGCCGCGTGGAAAAGAATTATCTGAACTAGAAATTCGAAAAATTTGGTTTT
>Ga0068630_1000443_pt1 | contig 12965 bp, 2 predicted proteins | sample InSIn4gowninarea_FD_77433 | JGI IMG/M metagenome (GOLD analysis project Ga0068630, IMG submission 77433) | Clean room microbial communities from NASA Spacecraft Assembly Facility at Jet Propulsion Laboratory, Pasadena, California, USA -... ... | reverse complement strand
TGTTTCTATTGAAAATAAAAAAAGTTATAGCACGTCGAATAATGTAAAACTAAATCCAATTTTCTCTCCTTTAAGAGTCGTATGTCCCCAAGCTGAAAATTAAATGCAGTTATAACGGCCATATATAAAGGTCAATGCCAAAGGGCCTTGGCGACAAAATACATCGCCAACTCCGCGCTCTTTGCGACATTGGTGACCAAATTTGGTGCCAAAAATTTATCTAGGGCAGACCAAGTCCCGAAGCTCTAGGACTGAAATTAGCGAAGTTACAATAGGATTACTAAAGGGAACCTTATAGAATCCTCTAGACAGCAAAAATTCCAGTAAATCCCAGCATTCCTTGCGGAGGAATCGAAGGTTATATAAGACCCGCTTTTCGGGCCTGAGTAGTACTTGTCGGAAGACGAGAGATTTGGTCGAAGTGTGGAGAAGTCTTAGCTGCGATACCTGATTGCGAAGAATTTCATCTTTATTTTCAATCACGTTTTTCATCCAAAATATTCTTTTCGTTATTGTGCTTTCACGTACATGTCTGACTTTAAAGATCATTTCGTTTTTTTACACTTTTCTGATAAAATGTTTTCTTTTGTCGCCTTTTTGTTAAACGATTATCTTATATTTAAATTGTATGCGCGTAATTTACAATAAATAAAATTTATCTGTAACTCTACCGACAACTGTTTCTTAACCTGAAAGGTCCAAAAGTCCCAAGGCAAGTGATCAATAATCAGTGCCATTTTTGAGAGTGGGAAGGTCTTTTGTTTGTATAGTTCTCTTTATTGAATATAGGATCTTGTCACATGAGAATCTATCGATTTGCATTAAGAAAGAGAAAAACAACTTGACAAAGAATGCTTTACTTGATCGACTAGGCATGATGGACCTAGTCTAGGTGATTTGGGGGGGGGTGTGAAACAACAACAGGGGAAAGACTGTAAATGAATGCCTTTCCCTACTTTGAACAAACAGTGTGGTAACTATCTTGGACAGCGTTTTCAAGCATCCGCCAATGGGAATGGTGAATACCTCTCGTGTTTCCTTAACCACCTGTCTGGGTTCGAGTTCATGGAGAGAAGTGGATTTTTTTTCTGCGTTTTCTGATTAGAAGTAATAATGATTCGTCCACCTGCTGTCTCTTCACAAATAGTCATCAGATTTGGCGATCCCCACGACTACCTTTGCAACGCTAAGTTCCAATCCGTTAGATTAAAAAATATTCATGGGCTGTTCTAAAAAGTTTCGAGATCGTATTTTACAGAGCTATGTGTCCTTGCACTACAACACCTAGAACTATGTTATCTTTTATCATTTACAATGCACAGGCGGTTTATATTCTTTTATTTTAATGTGTGATATAATTTAGTCGTACTTGAAGTCGGCTTTATTTATGTTTCGTATGTAACATGAATGTCGGTATGAATAGAAATGAAATTATGTAATTAGATATTAAATATGATAATAATTACAAATGGAACCAAATGGTAGATATATCGAACAATTGTAGTCGACCGTTGGAGTGTAATATAACGGGTTTAACTGTATATCACGACATACAGAACTCGGCATCCCCCAGCCACGAAATACGTATAATTCACTGTTATTGCATGTAGTCTCATACCGGTCAAACACAAAATATTTATAGAACATTTTCCTCCAAACAGACCCATTTTTGGTAATAGGTAAAGTTCTAAATTTATGACGCCATTAGCGCATAAAAATAGGCTACCATTCCGAAGATCATACAAGCAACAGGTATAGGAACTCCTACCCTCATAACCACCCTGTCAAATGATAAATGACGCTTTGGAGCGGCGTGCACCTTATCTCATAAAACGCCCGGCCAGTGCCTAAGTTACCCGGGAAAGAGTTAGGGTGGAATTAAGCGAATGGATTTGATAAATCACTTCGGGGGTTGGCCTTTCGATAACCGATTCCGGCGGGGCCGTCAACGGTTCAATTAACTTCAAAGTCCAACGCCCTTCAGTTATTCATTGAAAGAGTTATGATTATTTCAGGCAGTGAATGGCCTTTATTCTCCACTGAAACGCCTTAGGATTAGTATTGATTTGTTGCGTGTTTTCTGCACGAAGTATTTATCTGTGATACTCCGTGGGATGCCAAGTAACTCTAGTTATGTAGAATTCTTTAACGTGCATACCTGGAGGCAAGATCAAGAAGCGGCCGTTGCTCCAGTTTTAATTAGAGTGTGAGATTAAGTAACGATAATTATTTAATTTATATAATTACAACATTGAGTTTACGAGAACATACTTGACATTTAAAAACATATTTCCCTGAAGGGGGCCGCTGCAAGCTATATATCTACAGCAATAAAATTATAATCATCCATCAAGTACAAGATAGGACGATTTACATACGAAAATCCATAGAGCGTATATATATATATATATATATATATATATGTATGTATACATTCTCAAAATAAACACCATCTGCATATAACGAAAGTAAAAGAAACCAAAAATAGAAAGAAAATATGGTGTACAAAAATTGACAAATCTGAAGGTGAAGATTATAAAAAGCCTTAAAACCTTTTGGTTACATTATCAAGCGGAACTAACAAAAAGGAAGGCGAAACGTAAGAAGTTTCTTTAGGAAACTGGGCATTTCTGCCAAACAGCTCCAAGTCTCCGACCTCATACCTAAAGAATATGCAAAGAAAAGAAAACGAACAGAACAAAATGTAAGAGCAATCCAAGAAAAAACGTATATACCTAAAAATAATCATAAATAAAAAACAGAACAAAACTATACGAAACAATGAAAAAGTTACATCAGAAATATTAAGAACGAATGTAAATTGAGTATTTAAAAATGTCTACTTTCATAATAATGTTTGAAAATGCACTTAAGTGCACTCAAGTGTATTTACAAACTTATATTTACATTTTCATGAAAGTAGATGTTTTTTAAATTCTGACATTATATTTTTGTCGTTACATTTTGACTTACTTGTGCATAACCGTGATACATTTTCAGATATCTTTCAAAAATATTTATCCTAATGTACTCAATTTTAAAAATAAACTTCAAATAACAATGTTATTAACTTTCTTGATTTAGGCATAAAAATTGTTAACAATACTTGCCTTTTGATAAAAGCTGGCCTTTTTGATAAAAGAAAAGAATTTAATTTTAACGTGAAATCTCTAGCAAATTGGAAATTAAATCTTAGTAACAGAGTTTTCAGAAATATTATTGTTTCTTTATCTAGAATTATTAACATTTATAACAGTAATGAAGAATTTGGCAAAGCTGCTAAAACATTATAAAAGACTGCGTGTAAAAATGGCTATTCGTTGAAATATATTGACAGTATGTAAAAAGGTAAGTAGATCCTTTGTGCTGGTGAATCCAAATTTGAAAAGCCAACGTAAACAAAGCACTTTTTGCTTACATTTGTGATTTGTGCGCATTTTTTGCTTACATTTGTGCTTTGCGCATTTTTTGCTTACATTTGTGCTTTTGTGCATTTTTTGCTTACATTTGTGCTTTGTGCGCATTTTTTGCTTACATTTGTGCTTTGTTGCGCATTTTTTGCTTACATTTGTGCTTTGTTTACGTTGGCTTTTCAAATTTCAAATTAGTAAACAACAGCAATCAGCAACGAAGGGTACCATTAACCGCTACACACAGGATTATTTGCCTGACGTGGTATCGTCGCCAGCAGACATGAACCATAGAATGACATTGGGTATCGTTCACGGATGAATCCCGCTTCTGCTTGTAGGGGTATTGGGACGTATTGGCGTTTCAGCCTTTATCGCCGAATGGTCAAACGCTGGGCATCATGTTTACGAAGGTGCCATGTTCAAGAAGCTTAATTTTGAAGTATACGGTTAAGATTTAGACAGCATTTTAGAAATCATGAAGCAAACTAATCGATTTTTAACTAAACTTTGGCTCGATCATGAAATTTTGCTGTTTTTTATGTTTTCCAAATTATAGGTTACAACAGGGTTCATTTTTCTAGCGATGAATGAAATAAAATAAAGAATTCTTGTTTTATCAAAATATTTTTCTTAACAGTGTTACAGAATAAAACCGAAAATCTATATTACAGCTTAACTTATAGAGATAAAAATTTAATGCTTCGTTTTTAATAAAATTGAACATTCTCAAAGCACTCATATTTTAGCCTCATGCAGTAGAATTTTTTAATATATTAGTTTTTGTTTTAAATTAGTTAAAATATTATATAAGTAAAAGAAGGAACTCCCATGTTATAGGAAACAGAAAAACGTAAAGGAATGAATCTAAACTTTTTTATTTTTCTTTTCGTTTGGCAAGCGAATATTATGAGTTCATAATGACTTAAGTGTTTCATAAAATAATATTAAAAACAACTCTTTTTAAGTCCTATAGAAGAAAATCATAACTATACTTCAATTATAGTTTAAACTTTGATATTTTGATTTACTGAACAACATCGCCAAATAAAGTTTTAAATAGAGTGAACTATAGTTGGCGTTTTTTTAAAAGAAACGAATTATTGAAATCCTATTTAACATGTTTTCAAGAATGAAACGCAGACAAGTTCTTAAAAAATTAGCACAAATTAAAAATATCCAGTTTTGTGAAAACTAAGTTTTATGTGGTAAAATGTGATTAGTTTTTCTATTTATCTAAAAATATATCCTCATGGAGTTTATTTTTTTTGACTATACCATTTCAACAAACAAACGCTTAAATTTTCGAAACTTCAAACGATTTAACGAATCAAATCATTAGGCCTATAAAAGAACACGAAATTTAATGATTTCTCAATATGATCATTATCTCTATTTGATATCACATTCATCGTCATTCAGTCTTCCAGGAATATCTTCATTAAAGTCTTCAAAGATTTCATCGTCTCTTTCTTTCGCATGCAACGAGTTTTCTAAAATAATTTGTTCTCCAGCTCGAGTTTTGTACTCTTACAATCAGGTTCTTATTTCATGCATTTATATTATTTCTGCAAGAGAAGTAAAACAAACGATGAAAAATAATTCTCTAATGAGAAGTTGATTCTATCATGAAGCCAAAATAATTCCAGTTATTATTGGCAGCTGAATTGCTCGTTACGAATTGTAAACAGAATCTGTTATTCACAGAATTTTCTACGAAAATTTTACGTTATTAGATTAATCAGTTTTCAAAAACATGTTGTGTTTACGGGTACGTTATGAAACTGAATAAAAAAATCTTTTTCGAATTCTTCGGTTCAAATAAATTGGAGTTCAGTGACTTGGAAATAAATTTTAAATATCCTGAAACCCCGCATCCCAAATAAATATATTTTCCAATAGTTGGGTTTCTATGTTTTCGTTGCATGAATATTTCATGGATAATTCATAGATTTTCATTTTATTAACACCTGGAAAATGACTTTTAATCTCGGTGTGTACAATTGACGTTGAGCTTTTTCACCTTGATGTCATAGCAACTTTTTTGTTATGATGAATGAAACAGAGGGAAAAAGTATTACAGAAATTAATTACTGCACAAATTAATGTGTTCAGTTTTTCTATATAATATTTCATAAATTAGGTTTTATTTTAACACGGCGGAGGCTCGAAATTTGGCATTCTGGTGAAGAAAAATATGGAGATCTGAATTTCGGTGAAAGATTTTCAATTTTTTAATTTAGAAAGAGATATCAATTTTTAATGCAAAATTCTGCTAATCAGTCTGGAATCTGGAATATTCCTATTGTTCATATGAGAGGTTCCTGGGGAAATGTGGGAAACTCAGCAGCAGCCTACTTCTTCTTAGAATTGTTCCAGGAGTTTTTTACAATGCTTATGTGCATCTTTCGGTTAGTACAGAAAAGAGTATTGATTAATGTTTACAAATTGCAAAATTATTTGTTGATAAAGACGTGCATATTAATATGCTGATAATGGCAATTATTTTTCTGGATACGCCGGATTTTTGTGACAAAGGACCTTGATTGTTTACCAGCAGTGAAATTCCGCTTCACAGATGGGTTATCAACTTTCGTAGAAATTGTTATAGCTGAGGGTTCAACAATGTTCTATGTCTTTTTCTAACTTTTACTGCCCGTTACTTTAACACTATAATACAGTTTTCTGACGATTCGAATCGTTATTGTTTTTAAATATTTCTGTTGTTTTCTGGAATGAAGTTAAGAACGATGTATAGTAAAACCTTTCAGCGTGATCTAATATATTATGTTGTATACGGCGATCGTTCAAGTGGTTTGCCAATTATCTTTCGAGGATTTTTATGAGTTTGATGTTTTGTTTTGGTTTTGGAATAAAAGCTTTCGCACCAACTAACTTGTGTGTATTTTATTTTACATCTTCTTTTGTCACATCAATGAAACACATTCAAGAATAGAGATAAACATTTTTAAACATATCCTGATTAGCCTGACTGCAGTAAAACAAATCACATTCAAGAATAGAGATAAACATTTTTAAACATATCCTGACTAGCCTGACTGCAGTAAAACAAATCACATTCAAGAATAGAGAGGAAAATTTTTAAACATATCTTGACTAGCCTGACTGCAGTAAAACAAATCACATTCAAGAATAGAGAGAAACGTTTGAAACGTATCCTGACTAGCTTGGTTGTAGTAAAACAAAACACATTCAAGAACAGCGAGGAAAATTTTTAAATATATCCCGACTAGCCTGACTGCAGTAAAGCAAAACACATTCAAGAATAGAGAGAAAATTTTTAAACATATCCTCACTAGCCTGACTGTATTAAAACAATGAGTAAAAACAAATGTGTATTAAAACAATGAGTAAAAACAAATGTGTATTAAAACAAATGTGTCAAGAATAGAGAAGAAATTTTTAAAGATATCCTGACTAGCCTGACTGTAGTAAAACAAAACACATTCAAGAACAGAGAGGAAAAATTTTGAATATATCCTCACTAACCTAACTGTAGTAAAACAAAACACATTCAAGAATAGAGAGGAAAAATTTTAAACATATCGTCACTAGCCTGACTGTAGTAAAACAAAACACATTCAAGAATAGAGAGGAAAAATTTTAAATGCATCCTCACTAGCCTGACTGTAGTAAAACAAAACACATTCGACGAACATTTTATTCAGAGCACTCAAGCATGAATATGAAAAAAAAATTACAAAAACGTCCAGTACCCCATCGTTATATCGCCATCATCAGGGGACAAGCAAAATGCAAGATTATGTATCAATTATTATTCTTTTATGAACACATTTTTTATGAAAATGTTTCAGTTATTGCTCTTTTATGAACACATGTTTAAAAAACCTAATAAAATTAATAGTTAAAAGTGAGTAATAAAACGTAATCACGTAAATAACAAAGACCTAGAAGTTATATTTGCTTTTAACCATTGGATAATTTTTCTTACGGCTCTATTTGAGAATCGGGTGCCCTCTTCATTTGGCGAGGTTTTAATCCAAGCTTGGCGAGTTCTTGGGCGATTTGGCGCCAACCCTAGAACACCTATTTACATTTATTACATTTACCTGCTAATTCAGCTGCCCCACCTGGAATCTTGCAACATGTTCCTCAAACCGTTAAGACTTTGGTACTATGGCGAAGGTTTTGCTCACGATAGTAGAAGGAGACGATAATTTAAATCAACGCAGAGTTTAAATGTTTTTCTACATTTTTCATTAAAAATATCTTTCTGTCGGTTACAGTTGCAAACACTATTTTCCAATGGCTAAACTGAAAACCCTGCACCAAGATGGTTCCAAGTTTTTTTTTATCGATTTTTCAAATTTTGACTAAAATTACACCAGTATATTCACACTTTTCATTTTCAGCCGAAGATGGTATCACAGAAAGGGTGTTCATATAAGAACATTCATATGATACTCTTAGCATCCTATATGCTGAAACAATCAAAATGAAATTTCAGATATTGTGTGAGATTAAAAGGTATGCGCTCACGCACGACAAGACTGTAAGGAAAGTCTTAAAACAATATATTTCTCACAGTTACGGTTACAGTGAAAGTAATTTGAAATTTTCGAAGACATTACCTATTTTCTTCCTGCAAAAAATTATTATCGTATGTTAAAACCATCAAGGCCATGTTGGAACGGTACAAGTATGAAGAAAATTGGAAGCGTAAAACATTCGCTAATACAATATTTGAATTTTTTAATAACAGCAAAAAAAGCAACGCACTCTGCATATTATATGTGTCAAGTGAAGCAAACCTCCTCCTCTCGCACTTCACGAGCCATTGTGGGTTCAATTCCCACTTCGGCATGAGATTTTGTAGTGGTTCGAAATCTACTTTAAACAGTATATCTCGGTCTAGTTAGTTCTTGTGTGCAAAAACTTACCTTAAACTGATAAACCAATCTCTCAACTCTCACACTTGCATGATTCACATAATTTGCATAATGCTGATCCCTTATGAAGTCAGGCACCAGGAAAACTCATAAATCCAGTGAACCTTTTCTTCTCATGATGTCATTGGTCCCTTCAAATGCTGTATTTAGAAAATGTTTTACGTTGCCAGTTTTCGTCATGCGTGCATCGCTCCAACTTCGTTGAGACGTTTTAAATGCGCAGACCCATTCAGCGCAGAAAACCGTACGTGCCGCTATTCAAATGTTTTCAACGTAACTGTAACTGTGGGTGATAATTTATTTTAAATCATCACAATCTTGAGCGCATACCTTGAAATAACGTTAACTGAAATTTCATGTCAATTGGTTGAGCAGATATAGGGGAAGGACTTTAATGATCACCCTTCTATATTTAAGAATCCCATTTCAAATATTGTAAGATTTCTTCTTATTTTTTAGAGTCATTTTCATTATGTCGACTGTTTCAATACATTATGAGAAGTAAAAAGTGCAAACGAAAAATAATTGAAGGATATGGCAACAGCGCGATATGCTCAAAAACGCAGCATATCGAAACGCGATATAAAAATGGTCTAATGTGTTAATTTATCTGGACAATTATATTTAAAAAAACTCCAAATGGTTTCACATCAAATGTGTGAAATTACCAATAGTTTTCCAAGAAAAAGGTTAAAAATTAATTACTAATTCACAATATTCGGGTAACTCAATAATGAGGTTTATTTTTTAAAATGACATATTAGTAAATCGATAGAATTACTAAACACGTTCGATAAAGCTTTAGATCAAGGATTTTCAAACTTCGGCCTTTAATATTTTTTTCCACAGCCTGCCAATGTGCATCCCATTCCGTATAACGAAAATACTGCAAGCTGAAACATACCTTCATAACAAAGCAATCGGAGCAAAGTTGAAACTTATAAAAAAATAAAAAATATATATAACTCTGTACACATGCAGAATTGTATTAAAGAAATCAAGCGCAATATCCTCTTTCTTATTCGCAAATTCAGTTATTTCAGATTTTCAAAAATGTCAGTAGAAATTTTCTGATTTGGACCCCAATACCAGTGATATAATATTTTTTCAAAATCCTTTTGATTGCATTATTATTGAATTACCGAATCAACTTCTAATCGAAATGACTGACTCTCAGGCGGGTAAACATAATAAGTGTAAAAATACGAGGAAGGAAATTTTATCTTTAGTTTTACAAATCTCTAGAACTCAAAGCATCATTTGAACTGTTTTCCATTTGGTTAATTCTTGATCATAAAACTTTTGAAGAAATTACTGGTAATTTTTCACTAAACATCGTTATAAAGCAGTAAAGTCAGCCTATGTTTTGCGATCTCAATTTTATCAATAAAACACTGAAATTTGCCTTTTTCTGCACTAAAGCATTCTATTGCAAGAAACCAACATTTTCAGACATTTTTATTGCGTATTATCAAATCAAAAAAATAAATATAGTTTAAAAAAACTAAAAAACACGCTTTTATAAATAATATCGAACTAAAAAGTTAAAAATAATTTCCAAAATAAATATGAAACAATAGTATATAAAAATACTAGTATAATTGAGGAAAAAGCGTGGGGCGCTCGATTTACGAAAATTATGGCACAAAGCGCCCCACGCTTTTTCCTCAATTATACTAGTATTTTTATATACTATTGTTTCATATTTATTTTGGAAATTATTTTTAACTTTTTAGTTCGATATAATTTATAAAAGCGTGTTTTTTAGTTTTTTTAAACTATATTTATTTTTGTATGAAAAAGTGCATTTCCATCAATTAAGTAATTTTTTTTCATTCTCCGGTTTAACCGGATTTTTGCTTAACCGGCTTACCCCCGGTCCCGTTTGGGGCGGTTAAGCGGGAGTCTACTAATTTACAAAGAGTTAAGATTAAACGTTGAAGTAATAAATTATTCAAGAAAATGTTTCATTTCTTTTATATATTACGCATTTACTAAAAATGCGTGACGAAACTATGTTATATATATAAAAAAAGTTTTTCAGCACGTTATTTCATTTATTGCATATAAAACGGTATGTGATTTCGGGAACATTCAAATGGAGCAATTCTACTAAAAGTTAAATAAATTATTCACAACTCCCGACATTTAGTTTAGCTATACCTGGATATTATATTTATCACCAGGATAGTTAACGTAGAGACCTGCACAGGCCGCGTACGGGCCTATTTTATGAATCTGTTGTTGACGGGCCGGGCTTTAAATCTTGTCGAATCAAAAGAAAAATGACATTATTATTGATATTGTGGGGTAATTTTTTTCACTATATATTTATGGAGATTTAAATTTTTCACGAATATTCATTTTAGTACTTGAAAATAATGTGTTGAATTTATTTATATAAATGTGTTAAACGTGTAAAAAATATAAATATATAAATTGGTAGGTATTTTCATGGAATATGACTTTTGCTTATTTTTATGGAAGCATGTGAAACTGTTGCTGTGATTTTTATTATTTTTCTTTAGCTTTTAATTAATAAGTGAAATTTCTATGTCTTTACTTAACGAATTAATATCTAATTCAAAAAAGCACTTTTCAGAATGTATTATATGTAAGACTCAAAAATATTCTCAAAAAGAATTAATAACATTCATTTTTTATTACTTACAGAAATATAGACATAAATAAATGGTTCTTATTTTGAATATTAGTACCAATTTAATGTAATTATCAATAGTTTTTATTAACATAAAATGTTTGAAAAATATTTATTTGTCGACGTATTCGGTCTTTTTATGCTGTATAAAGCTTATGGAAATTTCTAAGTTTTACTCTGTAGTTACGGGCCCGTGAGAATTAAAATCTATTACGAGTCCAGGCCGGGACTACAAATTCAAAATCGATCGGGCTCGGGCCGGGCCTCAAATTTCAGGCCCGTGCAGGTCACTAAGTTTGCGTAGTTATACCTGGATATTATATTTATCACCACGATAGTTAGCTTAGTTACATCCGGACCCCATGATGGGGTCACATCTGTGAAATTTACAAAAGAATTTTACATTATTACTCATTTATTGTTACTAAACGTTTTAATTATTATTGAGGAAGGGTCTAGACTTCCCTGCGACATTCACAACATTTTGGTAGCCTCAACAGTGTCATTCTGATGTGAGAATATTGCAAAATATAGTACGTACATATATTTGTAAGAGAGATTGATATTTTTTGCATAAAGGACGGATGTAATTCTTTAAGTTAGAACCCACGACTGATAACACCAGCAAACTGTCGTGAAACAGACAAGTAAAGTGTAATACTAAATCACATTATTAATGCATAGTCTGCGTCATTTGGCTTACGCCAGTAATGGCTTATTTTTTTGTATTTGTACTTATAACAATGTAAATAGGCACATCCCATACTGCGAAAATCCTATACAGTGGACTCCGCTTAATGTGATCAGTCTGGGACACCGTGATTTTGATAACAATAACCGATTGATAACAATAAATGATATGCAAAATTAGATAAATTAATTCCCCTACTCTTTATTTAACACGTACTAAATTTCAAAGTAAAATGAAAAAACTGACCTTATATTTACTTACTGTAAATTATCCTTTAAAACATAAGAATTGTATACATAATTTTAAAAAATTGATCAGTTGTTGACTGTCTAAAATGTTTTGACATTTAAAACGTGTACAGTGCAATTATCCACAAGGAAAAGAATATCTTGCTTTAGATTATCGTCCCACTTACGTATCCAGTTATTAAAAATGACTGTTGTCTTTTAGGAATTCTTGTTGACTCTGTTTTTCTCTAGAATTTCTTTAGTTCCGATAAGAATGTGTTGCCTTCTGCTTATCTGACAACCATTGACCACCAGCAGGGTGTGCGTATTTCTGAAAAATTCCAGGAACGTGTAATTCCCCACTCCTTTGTTCATTTCCCATTTCCCTAGGTGAAAGAGGGAGATTTCTCGGAAACTCAAACAACAGCGAAGGGAAAGAAAAGAATGGGTTCTTTCAGAATACATTGTGAATATTCCTTTGCCAGTTAACATGAGGTTCGAAAACTGATAACATTAACCGATGTAACGATCACATTAAGCGATAATTTTAACATACAAATGAATAGAGAAAATCGGGACCAAGTGATTTCGATAACAATAAGCGATTGATAACATTAACCGCGATCACATTAAGCGGAGTCCACTGTACTTATTATTTCACCTGGAATTCATTCCAATATGTTTCGTTCTTTATTCGCATCAAAACGAAAACTTGCGTTCCCCAGTCGGTACAGTGGTCATGGCAATCGTCTCTTATGGGTTCGTTTCCAAGTCCTGAATAAGACACAGTCGTCGATAATGGGATATGGCTATAGTCAGAGTCCCTGCCTGCAAACGCTTATCTTGAGGCGTGAAGCCCTGCTAAAAAAATCTTCGTCCATCGTATTAAGTCTATGTGTATTCTTCGTCCTTTGCGCGTCTGTTCTTTTCTACCAGTGTTTGGAAAATTTTATTGCACGTATATATTTCATAATATGCGTCAAATTAAGGTAGCTTAATAAAGTGTCTTAGGGACATAAGTAGGGAGAGAGAGATGCAAGAAACCTC
>Ga0068630_1000440_pt1 | contig 13007 bp, 5 predicted proteins | sample InSIn4gowninarea_FD_77433 | JGI IMG/M metagenome (GOLD analysis project Ga0068630, IMG submission 77433) | Clean room microbial communities from NASA Spacecraft Assembly Facility at Jet Propulsion Laboratory, Pasadena, California, USA -... ... | reverse complement strand
TATATTATATATATATATATATATATATATATATATATATATATATATATATATATATATATATAATGATATTGTAGCGTCGTGGGTGGGACCCAAAGTCGGGTGACTGCGGAAGAGCGACACATGTGTGGCCGGGGGATGAAATAGCCACCCACTGCAGGAATGCGAGGGGTCCAGCGTGGTCATGGGCGGGACCCGAAGTCGTGCAGAAGGGCGACAGATGTGTGGCCGGGGGTGAAACAGCCACCCACTGCAGGAACGTAATGGGTCCAGCATGGGAGCGAGGCAGGCGGGGCTGACCGTGAGAGCGGGCCAGTGGCCGCGATGGAGGGGTGCGTCAGCCTGCAGAAAAAATCTGCGCTTGGGTATAAAACCGAGCCAAGATGACGTGGGGGCGGGACTCTTGGAGACCTCTGTCGTGCGTACGCACGTATCCGCCCAGGCTGGTGCAGAGTGGTTGATTTGCCACATGCAGTAACACGGCATCACCGTACACTGCTAAGGAGCAGGGCTGCGGATGCGGCAAGGGCTCCTGTTGTACTGAACGCCATCTGCGTCAGTTGCGGAACGTAGTCTCGATCGCGGCTAAGCGACATGAGACGGGTAACCTGGATTAGATCTTGTACAGTGTAAATATGTAAAGTCTTAATAAATGTTAATATTGTACAGCTAATCTGAGTCTGTGTCTATTTATTTACCCAATACGTCACAATATATGCATGTTATCTAGATTTAATTTTGAAATTCACTAAAGCGCTCTGATCTGCCACAACTTAATTATTTGAAGACGCCAATAAAATGAATAGTTTTGTAATTATCGAAAATTCAGTTCCCAAGAAACTCGAACTTCAGCTGCTTTTATAAGAGCACGATATATGAGAAAAAATATAGAAAAATTTGGTGCCATTTAAAAATGTTTAGACATCAAGTACAATATCCACAAAAGTGAAAATATTTACTTCAAATTCAAGAGCACACGACATGATCCAGATCGATTTAGGAATACGAAAGTTGGCGAAAATCTTGTTAACGGATTAGCCGACAATGTTCGGCTGCCGGACAGACAAAACGTTTCGCGACGCAATCCCCTGCACTCTACACAAGGATGTTACAGACTTTACAGGTCAAAATAGGTTATAAAAGAAGGAGAAGATTTGAAAGTTTCAATTCCAATTTTTTTCTGTTTGTTTCTGATGTTCCTTCTCCGTAAGTAAAATCTATTTGTGTTATTTTAATCGGCTTGAAACATATTCCCGTGGAAATGAGACTCAAAATCAGTATGAACCTACTCTTTTAAACAATATGGCATGTCGGCAAGATAAAGTTTGAAGGGCTCTTTGACTTTCCACAGAAATATTTGAGTAAATCATTTCGACAACCGCAAATAAACACTCTCGAAAGTCCTTCAATTAACGCACGTGTTTACAAATGTATGTGTGGGACTAATTCGCCTTACGTAAATACTGCTTCGAAATCATTAAACGAAAGTGTAGCATATAACCTCTGGCCTGCCTCTACATAAGCCACTAGAAAAACGTGGTAGAAGGATGGTCTAAATGAGTTCTTTTAAATAAAAACATTATTTAACTATTTTTTATATCTTTGAGATAAATGTCATCCTTTGGAGAGATTATTTAAATGTTTAATATATAAATTTTATGATAAAAGCAAGAAAATTAGATTTACTCTACACCAAAGTCTTCTTAAATTAACACTTATTTTTCATTTATATTTCATGCTATATTTTATAAATTAAAAGCCATATCACGCGTCATTAGTTTCAAGTACAAATATTTACTTTACATTCTGAATAAATATTAATGTTATTTTCTAATGTGATAATATTGCAATTTCTATTTGATTCATAAAAAAAATTGCAGAGAATTAATTTTAACGTAGTAAAACATATTTCACAACGTGTTTTGTTGGAAAATAGAATTTGGAGAAAATTCTACAGAACCCGAAAGCCATACTAATGTGTAAATGCTCAACCGAAACTTATTAGTTTATTTTCATATTTTTTTCTCATTAATTTCTCCAAAAAAATTTCTTTTTACTTTCTCGCACACGTATACTATAGTCAATGTATCGTAATGCTGCGGGAAGAAACGGAGATTTTTCGACACAAAAAATCGTTCTATGGGGCCATAACAACGAAAACGTGGAAAATTTTAGTTCCAGTATGTAGCAAATAACTCCCTCTAACACATTGTGTAGTGAGAATTAACGATTTTTGAGTTCTTGACAACGAAAAATTAATCGACGGCAAAACAGCTGTCCGTATGTCCGTGTGCGAACAAGGCTAACAGCTAAACCACAGGCACGATTTTCACCAAACTTAATATTCCCCGATCAAACTGATTGATGTCGCGGGGCGTTAGATCTGAAAAGGAAAATATTGATTTTTGGAAGTACTTGACATGAAGTCCCGGAGAAATTTTCAGATTTTTCTAAAAAATGGCCCAAATTTTTTCTTTAAATTTCATGTAAGAATAGAGAGAAATACACTTATTAAGATGGCATGGATTGATCTGATTTCCACCCTTACGCTTTAATTTTCGAAAATTACCGAAACATGAAATTTTTTGACCTCCTCGTGCAACTATATTTTTGTAGATAGACATCTTTTTCATCAAATAAAAGTTGTTCCCCAGAAATAGTTGTTTTCTTAATGCCATACACAATTTTCTGAAAATATTAACAGTTTTCACGAAATTTCGAGAAAAAACTCGCTCTTTTAAAAGAATAATAAAAACATGATTTTCTCAAAAGCGACTCAAAATTTTTTCTTTAAAATTTATGTAAGAATACAGTAAAACCCACTTAAAACGATGGCGTAGGTGTGGTTTTCACAGTCTCCTCAGAATTTTTAAAAAGTGGAATGATTTGAAATATTTTATCCCGCCATTTCAACCACATTTTTGTAGATACAAGCTCTTTCTTGATATGAAAGTTGTTCCCCACATACAAGATACACAATTTTTCGTCAGATAAAAGTTGTTCTCCATAATTATTTCTTTAATTAATGTCATGTACAATTTTTTGAAAATATTAATGGGTTTCCCGTAAATTTGATTCAAATACGGGAAATTTTAAAGAAGCAAGATTTCCTCAAAATCGGCAACAAAATTTTTCTTTAAATTTGTTGAAAGAATAAAGTTAAATGTATATACACACATTTGGGTACATATCCGTACAAAAAATTGAAGAAAAAATATAATTATAATTATATATGAAATGTAAATAATTATATATATAATGAAAATAATTGTAGAATTATATATACACACACGTGCTTAATATTTATATTCTTCATACATTACTTCATTTGTAAGTGCAAGTACTGTAAATGTTTTCAAGAGAAATTTCTCGAAGACTCAAAACTGGTTTGTGAAAATGAACTCAGAATCTATCGTACTGAGAAAAGATCAAACATATTCTTAAAACCTTACCAATTTTTTTAAATGAAAATGTACACATGTGAAGTGGAATTACTTTCTGTAAAACTGTAAATGTATTATTTCATTTCTACTGTAAGGAGACGGAACAAATGAGAGAACGTAAAATATGTATATTTTAGGCACCGATCGTAGCTGGGGAGAGCGGGGATATGAGTGAAAAGGTAGGTATTCACGAGAGAATAGGAAACTAATTAGTGTGAGACAGTACGTGCCATTTTATAGCACCACTAGTTCATGTCTATATTGGTATTATTTAAGGCATGCATATTATTATTTCATGAATTTATTCATCCTGGAGCATGAAGAGTATTTTGGATTTCTAACTTTTCTAAAGAAGAATTAATCCAAAAATATATTGCATCTTCCCAAGTTAAATGGCAGAGTTATTCAAACATAACTTACCCACTAACACCCTTTTATTATAGATAAATCTCTCGATCTATCGACAGACTGCAGCCAGCAAGTGTCGGTGATACGAAAGCTATTTCTTTAGTATGTATGTGCACGAAAGAAACCGATAAAATAAACATCGGAAAAAAATATGTAGTTGGCCAGCTTGCTAACAGATTGCGCTGTGTCGCACATTGTAAACGACGGAGTTCATATTTTCGCCGCTATCAACTTGTGAGAGCGCCACTTGTCTGTTATCGTCGCTCTTTGCTACAGTGCGCGCTGTGCATCCACGGTAGCAGTTCAAAGCTCGAGCAGCTCAATATGTATCTAAACTCCTACTACTTTGATTACGACCTTTCTCCGAAAGATCAGAAACAAATCATTGCAACAGTTTTCTCCCTACGCTCTAATGTGGAATATTCTTTTTTCTATTTTGCAAATTTACAATCTGTTCTTACATATTCATAAGTAAAATTGTGTAGCCAATATTTGTTTGAACGCAGAAGTACAAATTTTCTGAAGTACACTTCTCTGAGGAAAAAATTATTGGAATTACAAATTATATTAAGTTTAAATTAATGTAAGTTTAAATTAAAGGGTAAAGTTTAAGATTGCTATTTAAGTTTTAAGTTTAAATCAAATTAAATTAAATTATCCGAATACAAATTTCCCGAATTTTCTGATGTTATATTTGATGTTTTATTGTTTCTGTTTGACCACATTAATTCAATAATTACGCATTTCATCTGAAAAATTTGTACAATTCGATTGATTGCTTTTAATAGATTATGATATTTTTAATGAAGTGATGTAGCGTTTTACTGTTGTTAGAGCGACTAAAAAATACTGGACAAGATAATATTAAAAACAAAATAAACATTGTGATTCTAGTAAATGTAGTGCGATTACATTCTTCAGTCATACAACAGCTTTTTCACGGAAATTATTTTCAAAGATCATCACTTTCCTTCACTTATCAGAAAAATATAAAGACTTTAAATTTAACCTTACTTTTTCATGAGACATCTATTCCTCGAACGCTTAGAACTGCAAGAATAACTCTCACAAAATACACACTCTCCTTTTGCAGAACCTGTGTTCTATATATTTTCCTGGCAAATCAGCACGCAAATTAATTTTCTTGCCTCTGAAAGCACTTCCAATGCCTATACTGCATCTCATAAGAGCTACAGTTAAGAGGCTTTTGACATTAAAAGGCTGAAAATTAGCGCGCACTTTTGACATAAAAAGTATTTCCTCTACAGAATTTTTCATGTACGATCAATGGAAAAATCGAATCGATTAATCGCATAACCAATGGAATAAAAATAATCCATTGACGATGAGGTGAAAATTGTTTCATAATATGTGTGCATAACTGATTTTCCTGCTACATCATTGCAGACTGAATTACCACACCACATTATTTTCGTTTACAGAATTCTTTTTTGCGAGAACATAAAATAGACATTGACTGTATTACAGAAACCCACTTAGTATTAAATGAAAAATTCAATATCCTAAGTTACAAGATACATAGACAGGATAGAATTTCAAACGTAGCCGCAGGAGGAGTAGCAATTCTTCTCTCAAATCGAATAATACATCAACCGGCTCCTTGCCCCAACTCCGCAAATTTTGAAACGATAACAGTTACTGTAACCATAGAACGAAACGACTACATAATCATTGCAGCCTATAAACCCCCAAAAAAACAATTTCCGCTAAACGAGTACCGAGAAATCTTTAACAACAACCCCAACGTCATTCTTCTGGGAGATTTAAACAGTAAAAACCAAGCATGGGGCTGCAACTGTACAACACAGCAAGGCATTAACTTACAATCGATTGCAATCAGCAGTAGCGTAGACATAATCGCTCCATGGCAACCCACGCATTACCCTTACAATAGCAGTGTAATCCCAGATATCTTAGACATAATGGTGTCCAAAAACTTCCATCTACCCATAATTCAAACAGTACTGCCAGAACTTGACTCTGACCATTGCCCTGTATTGATATAATTAAAAAATTCAAATCCCTTACAGTACCAAAATCCTTTCGCTGTCATGGGTAATAAAGGTCACGTAAACTGGAACAAATTTAGAGAGCTTTTAGAAGTCAATCTTCAATACTCGAGTTTAATCCGAACAATAAATGAACTAGATAACCAAGTAACCATAATTACTCATAAAAATAAATAATTCCTTAATGCAATCAATAACGCCCTTCACAAGACCATTCATAAGACATAAAAAACCGATACCAATAAAATATTAAACCTAATAAAAAGTAAACATTATATACGTCGACTTTGGCAAACGAGTCGCAGACATGACCTCAAAACTAAAATCAACAAACTAGCCAGAATAATTAAAAATAAACTAAACCAACATCGCATTAATAAATTTCAATCAACAATTGCCCAAATTCATCCAAATAGCAGACCACTCTGGACAACAATTAAAAGATTATGCAAAGAATCCATTGACATACTTACCCTTAAAAATGGCGTTGATATAGCTTACTCAGATGAAGCCAAGGTCAACATGATAGGTGAATATATTCAAAATTCATTTACACCAAACCAAGATAAAAACCCAAATTTTAGTAACTACATTTCAAATAGCCTACTCATTCTAGACTGTGCAGTTCCAGATAAAATCAAAAACATATCCCCATCCGAAACTTTACAAATCATTAAGAAATTGAAAACAAGAAAATAATTTCGTTATGACAATATTAGCAACAGAATCCTAAAAGAATTACCCAAAAATACAATATCAGGAATAGCCGCCATATGTAATTCCTGAATTAGACTAGGATACTTCCCGAAAGACTGGAAAATAGCAATAGTTCTACCATTCTGCAAACCTGGCAAAGATCCACGTTCTCCATCAAACTACCGACCAATCAGTCTTCTGCCCTCATTTGCAAAAGTATTTGAAAAGCTAATACACAACAGATTATCTTCGTACCTTACAAAAATTAATGCAATCCCGGACACACAATTTGGTTTCAGGCCCCAACACAGTACCACACACCAAATTCTCAGACTAGCAGAATTTATCGCGAAATCTTTTCACAATAAGAAACACACAATAGCGATTTTCCTTGATATAGAGAAAGCCTTCGATAAACTATGGCATGAAGGCCTGGTATACAAGTTGGATCAATTAGGAACTCCCCAATACTTGCTTAATATTACTAAAAGCTTTTTAAAAAACAGATATTTTGCAGTACGCATTAACTCATCCCTCTCAAAGACATTCGAAATTAATGCAGGCGTCCCGCAAGGCTCTTGTCTTTCTCCACTACTATTCTCAGTATACATGTCAGATCTACCGCAATTAAACAACTCTGAAACCGCACTGTATGCGGATGACACAGCACTTTTTACTTCTCACAACGATATTAACTACGCTTATGACAACATACAAAGCCATCTAAATAGATTCACGAAATGGACCGAAAACTGGAAAATAAAAATAAACTCTTCCAAAACACAAGCTAAAATTTTTACGCTCCGTAAACACCCTCAACCACCCCTTCTTTGCATCCAAAACACGAACCTACAATGGGTAAACAGAGACACACCTGCGAAGTACTTAGGAGTCCTCTTGGACACAAAACTTAACTGGAAACAACAAATTAAATCAATTGCAGATAAAGCATACGCAAAAACTTATAAATTATATCCAATCATAAATAAAAAATCCGCTCTCAGCATAGACTGTGGTTTAGTTGTCTATAAAGCTCTCATCCTACCAACCCTCACATATGCATGCCCCATTTGGAACAGCGCAGCTCGAACTAACTTTAACAAATTAGAAATTGTACAAAATAAATTTCTCAGAAGGATTATAAAGGCTCCGTGGTTTGTAAGCAACAACCAGATTCAACACGAACTCGACATCCCCCCAATAAAAGAATATATAAATCATCTGGCTCAAACCTTTTTCTCTTCTCTTCCACAATCCCCTAGTACATCTATATTCAAACTTGGAAAATCTTACACAACACCAAGGCGGATTAAATCGCGATACCCCAAAGATTCCCTGAAACCTCCATAAACTGTTCTTGTTTTTCTTTTTCCTCCTTCACAATTTACTATCATTTATCTATCTGCTACTAAAATAAATCACCTCTGAAAGTTCCAATTATCATATTTCGTGCTGACAACACTTCATTGATTAAATTCATCCAACTCCTGGGAAAGGAGGAACTGCGTGCGGATGTCCAAACCTAAAATGTTCATGAATGTATATGTAATAGTGAACATCCCTGAAAGGCAGAGATGCCGAGCAGGCAGAAACAAATGGAAAAAAAAGAATTCTTTTTTTTCAGTCAACAATACATGTCTTCCAGTAGAATTTTCGGTAGCCCATTTTTCTGTACTTAGCAATTCTCATCTAATGTAAAGCAGAGTATTTACGACTTATTCAGTTATTCCAAGAACCATTACAACAAAAAAAGTTCTAAAATGCAGTGTCCGACTGTGAAGAATACAGTAATAATGTCACATTTTTATGCGTTTTGCATTCTATTCACACAAGAAATTTGAAGAAAAAATTTGATGTAAGGAAATTGTGAAAATCTCGTTCCTAACAATTTTCAAAATTCCATTTTTCTCTCAAAATTTCGCAAAAACTAGTAATATTTTTTAAAATAATTAACATAATTTTAATTAAAGCTCTTGTTGTGGGGAAAAACTTTCATTTGAAGAAAAATCTGTATCTTCAAAAATGTAGTTGTAGTAAGGGGTTAAAAAATTTCAAACTTTTACAATTTTCCAAAATTCTAAGAAAACTGTGAAAACTGCATCAACGCAATTTTTATAGCTGTATTTTGCTCTATTATTTCACGAATTTTAAAGGAAAAACTTGAAGCCGTTTTTGAAAAAAATCATGTTTTTATTACTTTTTTAAAATACGCATTTTAAACTCAAAATTTCGCAAAAACTATTAATATATTTAAAACATTGTGCATGATATTCATTTAAGATCTAATCGTGGGGAACAACTTTTATTTAAAGGAAATATGTCGATCTTCAAAAATGTAGTAGTGCGACGAGGCCAAAAATTTCATGTTTCGGTAGTTTCCGGAAATACAAGGGTAACGGTGGAAATCGGACCTATACCATGTTTATAAGTGTATTTATCTTTATTCTTACTTGAAATTTTTTTAAAAAATTGGAGCCGTTTCTGAGAAAATTTTGAAAATGTCCCCGTTATTTGTTTGTAAAAGACCCCCCAAAATTAAATCATTCTATTTCACATTCAATTGCGCTTTGACATCACCCACATCGATCACGGAATGTCAAGTTTGGTGAAAATCGTGCGTACGGTTTAACCGCTAGCGTTGTTCACAGACGGACGGACACACAGACAAACGTTCTGCAGTCAACTCATTCTCCGGGTTCAAGGACTCAAAATGCAGACTAGACAACGTGTTAGAGGGAGTTATTAGATACACAACCGAACTAATGTTTTTACGTTTCCGGTAAAAATGGTTCCATTAAACAATTTTTGTGTCGCAAAATCTGTTTCGCCGCATCATTACAATACTTTTTCTATACATATACATATGCGAGAAAGTAAAAAAATGTATTGGTTACTAGCTAGAAATTCAGTGTTAGCACTAGACAATAAATTACTCATTTACAAATCATTTTTAAGGATTTATTTGGACCTAGTTCATACAGCTCTGGGGCACTAGTAGTAAACCAAACATCCAATTCATCCAAAGATTTTAAAGTATTAAGAAACATTGCTAATTCCTACGTTAAAATTAAGGTTAGGTAAGCAAAATTTTGAAAACTTAATGACATATTATTCTTAATATTTTTCAGAACTCCCATGCAGCTCCAAATTTGGGTCTTGATGCTGGGCCAGTTGCTCAATGGGTGCTCAAGAAAATCCACTACAAAGGTGTGGAAAGAATTCATTTCATCGTAAATAAAATAATGAAAATGTTTATTTTACCTCCATTAAAGATATATAACTAAATTAATCGCATTTGTTTCAGGAATTTGATTTTAAATAAGCAAATTTCGATGCTATGCAAAAGTGCAGAAATCGTCGGCAAAAAAGACAATGCAGAGCATACATGCGAATGCATTGCATGCAAGAACAATTGAAAGGTCGAGCGCAACCCTCCTTCATTAGAATCTCAGATATTGTCCTTCAAAGTGGAGTTGCTCCAGGTTTTCATACTTTTCCAGAACTGGAAGCGTTGTAAACACTTAGGTACTTATTATATTCAATATTAATCTGTTTTCACATATAATTCATGGTTAATGAAAACAGATTGCACAATTAACTCAATTTCACCATCATAGAGGGTTAGACCTCTGTTGCGCTCGACCTTTCAATTGCGTTTGATGCGCCAACAACATGCTGTTCTGGAACATGATAAAATTCTTCTAGAATTATTGAAAGAAAAATTAAAAAATAAAAGGTAAATTTTTAAGAAAAGTTTTATTTAATCCCTTCAATATCAACTATTTAACAAACATTATTATGTAAAAGTCAAAGAATTTTTTAACGAGCCCATTTTATAGAATACTAGCACAAGTACTCGGCGTTGCCCGGGGTGAGAGTAGACTGAAGGAATAGTAAACGGAATTAATATAAGTTCATAAAAAATTACTTGCTTATTACTTTACAACTTACATATTACTTTTCTTCAGTACCTTTTATGTAAATAAAAATACTGTTCTCATCATTCATTGAAAAATCATTTATTAACCTAATATAACCATTCATAAAAATAAAATGATAACAATCACATTAACTGGCCAACACCAAAACGCTCAGAAAATCGGAGTTGGAGCGGAACGGAACTGCTAAGCATGTGTATTTTACATCAATAATAGATGATCCACTGAACTCTGTGCCATCCATTATGTGACCTTACTGCCCTCTGACGAAATACATTAAGAACCAATCTCCTCCTGGCGACAGGCAAAAAATATGACAGTGGTACATCTATCAATATATTTTTTAATTATTTTTTATGGCATATGTGTTGTATTAATCTTTACCAAATTTGGAAAGGCCCTATGACAATCGCTCAAGAAGAACCTGTAAAAATTTCGTATCTTTTCGCGGACTACTTTTTGTGTAATCGCTGTCGGTTACACGTCGTTGAATACACATTTAATAGTACAGATAATTCAAAAATTGTTTTGTATAAACGCTGCTCGCACAGAACCGCGAGGATTTTGTTCTTCTGCTACTCTCAGAGGCTCTTGTTCTTGCTCTTCAATGACCTGAATAGTAAATTCTCTGTCCTTTAGCATAATTGCAATATTATGAAGCACTGACAATGCCACAATGCTAATTTTTGTCAGCTCCAGAAAAGTTCTAAACCCTGTTGACAATCATTCTAATGAGCCTCATCACAAAGACGGTTCTCAGTTGAATATAATAACAGCATCTCTAGGTTCAAACCAGCTTCCTTACGATAGCTTAGGGTCTGTAGGTTCTTCTACAACACTCTGTGCAAATTGAGGGGTGTTTCCCATTTCGCTATATCTTACATTTGGTTTTAATGTTTTGAGGGCAATGGTTGAGGGTTTATCTCAACCTTTACAACACAAATATGAATTAAAAGGTACTGTAACGTTTCTCTATTTTTGATATATGATGATCTTATTCTGCCCAAGTTGGCGTGCCACTGAAACGTTCTTACTGATATATTCTTCAACCCTGATATTGTCTGCTAGCCAAAACTATTTTCATCAAATCCTCATAATTTCCGTGGATTCTCACATCAATACTTACGTGTTGTGCAGACGGGTTGTCCGTACGGAACCACGCTGACCCTTGGAAGCTCGATCTTGAAATTTAGAAATTTCAGAACTTTAAGAACTACAACTTTAAGAACATTTAAGCATGCTTTTAAGACTGTCTATGGCCTTTAAGATTTTTATAAAACACTTTCTTTTGTGAGCTCACATATCTTCTTCTTCTTTTGGATCGCCGCGTGAAGACCTCGTTACCGGTGTCAATCTTCCCTTTTCTCCCGTTCGGTCGATTGATTCTCGATCATTGCAATTTTTAATGTATTGTCCAACAAAAAACACCCCAGATCCTATCAAAAGAAATATTAACCTCTGACTTCCCTACGCTTCGCCGCAAATGGGCGACTAATTCCGACGTGCTATCCAAATAAGACTTGTAATTTCAATTTCCCCAATTACGGAAATCCTTTCTATTCTTTATATTCCCACGAACCTAATTTTAAAGAAAGAATCCCTAAATAATTTAATCCTTCTCAAAATAATTTGATAAATAATTCCCTTTTCTAAAAACACAATTCAAATATTTAGCCCTATGACATACGTAACACCTACAACACGACTTGGCTTAATTAACCCTTCACGATCCGAACGCTACGCTGATCTCGGTCAGTGACAGAGTAATACATCTTAAAACACCGCCTCCCAATCACTTCCTGCATACATAAAATTTACCAGTAGGCTTTGACAGAGATATCCCGTACATGCTTATTACTGTGTGGTTGTTTACTTGACAACGACCAAGCCATGCAGCAAAGAATCTACATATATCTGTTTCCTTTCAGACGTATTTACAATTTATTGAATTATAAAAATACCATATTGTTGTATGTCACAGTACATGCTGCTAGAAAATTGTATACAGTTGCGCACAGCAATAAACTTCATCAAAATTGAATATGCTCGATTACAAATTTTCGAATTTAATTATAGTGAAAGATAAACAGTATAAGATTGAAATTTATTTGGACGTTGGTATTTGTGTTTCATCAATTATGAAGACGAGTTAAACCTGGGTGTGTGTTTTGTAAGTGTCGCGCTACAAAACTCAGATACTGCCCACAGATATTATTAACGATGATCTCACGGGAAAAACATTAAATGAAGGAAACGTCATGAAAGTTGAATAATATCAGAATGATAGAAACAGTTCTTTTATTTTAATATCATTCGTGGAATTGTTTTGAGAGATATAATTATTTTGCTAATAAACTTGTATACAGAAGTCACTAGTTTTTCTTTTAACAATATCAAATGAGGTATCTCATTAGCGCCATCACGTGGTTCTTGCACGCCTCTCTTTATTAAGCTAGGAATTCTACCATTGACTCGCCTCCTGATATACAAAT
>Ga0068630_1000439_pt1 | contig 13008 bp, 11 predicted proteins | sample InSIn4gowninarea_FD_77433 | JGI IMG/M metagenome (GOLD analysis project Ga0068630, IMG submission 77433) | Clean room microbial communities from NASA Spacecraft Assembly Facility at Jet Propulsion Laboratory, Pasadena, California, USA -... ... | reverse complement strand
ATGACCCTCGTATTCTTCTACTAAATCAATAACGTTACTACGCGTTACGATAAGATTGTCTAAATGATCATCGTTCTCAGAGTTAGATTTCGTGTCAGTTGGATCACCATAACTTGTTGATTCTGAAGACATTAGCACACTAATTTGATTAATTTCACTATCACTAGCATCATATAGCTTCACTGTTTGCGCTTCATCGATAATACGTTGAGACTCTTTTTTTGAATAATCTGCACTACGCCAACTACCTTGAAATTGTGATGGAAAATTATAAATTGTTATTGTACCATCTCCATTATTTTTATAGAAAACTGCTCCAGCAGCACTCACACTTGCTGATAATAATTCCGTACCTTCTGGAAATCTTGCTGACTCCTTAGGATGATATGGGTCAAGCAACTTTCCTGATGCATCAGCATGTTGGATTTTTAAGTCATCAAACTGAATGTCATTATTATTTCTATAACTATCTAGCGCAGTTAACCAGACTTTAGAGTAATATGTATCTGAGTAAGTATTTTGTTGTTCAGAATTGATATTATTATCTTCGTTACTTATACCTTTATGTTGTGATTCATTGTTCTTCTTAGAGCTTTGATGATTATCATCACTTACTTTGGAACTCCCTTTATTATCATTGCTATCTCCTAGGCTACAACCACTTACTAGTAATGTTGTGACTAAACACGCCCTTGCAATCTTTTTCATTGCTAACATCCCCTTTTTCAAAACAAATATATAATTATATAAAATTGTACCATTTTATAAATTAGTTATAAAATAGATTGTCTTAAAAACATACATTTATTTCTCTTTTAAAACACAATCAACTTTAATTAATGTATCATTTATATCTATATCAATAAATATCCAAAGATTGTGAACAATGATGAGTGTTTATTAACTTCTTTAACATACCTTAAAGTTTATTTGTGAATTCATTTAAACCGGTATACTGATTAAATTCAGGTGGTACACTAAAACTGTAAAGGCGTACATTCAACTTCTAAATTCTTATATTCGAAATGGAGTTATCATTGTGAACAAGGTTTCTCTTATTGCAACAACTGTTTTAACTGGAACATTACTGTTTACGAGTACAAATGTGACAGAAGCAAAAGCGGATGAGGTAACAGCTAACAATGCAAAAGATATAGCTATGCAAGCTATGAAAGATAGCGGTGGCAATCCCAACTTACAAAATTTTAAAGCCGTGAAAGATAAAGGGGACTATTACGAAATAGGTGTTAATAATAAATCTGACGCTGACATCGGCACTTACAAAGTTTTTAAAGACGGTGAAGTACAATATAAAAGTGGTCACTTTGGAAATTACAGTAGTTTAAGTACTGGTAATTGTTATACAGGTCAAGGAATTACCACTAAATCTTATCACGCACCTCAACATGCCTTTCATAAAGAACCAGCAGTTGATTCAACAAGAGAACTTAATTCATTCTACGTGGGAGATGTGCAATCTACCGATTTACCAGAAGAAACTCAAAATACATTGCCAGACACAGGTAAACAATCAAATCAACTTTTCAACAATGTGATTGCAGGTTCATCATTATTAGTTGGTGGATTATTGATTGTTCGACGTCGTCATTCAAGTAAAATCTCATAAAAACATAGTACAATTAATCAGAAATGAGCCTGGGACATCAATCATTGTTCAGTTATTTTTCGCATATTGGTAGTCGATGACTTGGTAGTCGATGACTGAATTGAAAATACGCTTATATCAAGCTTTTTCAACTATAGTCTGAGGCCCTAACAAAGAGAATTTCATCCAGAAATTCAACAGACAAAGCAAGTTGGGGATTGTTGCCGGGGTGAGACAAAGAATTCAATATGAATTCTGTCTCACTCCCATTTTTTTGACGATTTATTGAAAAAGAGAGATACTCAAAGCTTAGAATGAATAGATGAAAAATACCCGGGTAAATTTATGAGTACAGATATTGATTTAGACATAATGCTAAAGCATTGATATAAATGAGGAGGAATAGCATATGAAATATATTATTGTAGGTACTTCACATGCTGGATATGAAGTGATTCAAACATTACTTAAAGAAGACACTAACGCTGAGATTCAGGTGTTTGAAAGTGCTGATGAACCATCATTCCTATCCTGTGGTATTCAAAGCTATTTAGAAAATGTTTCTCCATCTCTTGATTCGTTGCACTATGCCTCTGCAGCATCATATAAAGAACAAGGTGTCGACATTCATACAAATAGTACAGTTACAGACGTCGATACCAATAATAAAACGATTACTGTTGAAGAAGAAGGTCAATCTAAAGAATACACATATGATAAATTATTCCTAAGTCCAGGAGGCAAACCTGTTACTCCACCAGTAGAAGATATTGATCAATACGATAATGTTCTATTTATGCGTGGTCGTGAATGGGCAGACCAAATAAAAGAACGTATGTCTCAATCTAAGAAAGCTGTTGTCGTAGGTGGCGGTTATATCGGTATCGAAGCTGCTGAAGCGTTTGCTAAAGCCGGTATTGATACAACAATTGTTGATATTACAGATCGCATTTTAAACACGTATTTAGATGAAGAATTTACTAATATTCTAAAAAAAATGCTGAACAACATGGTTTACAATTTAAAGGTGGAGAAACAGTTCAATCTCTACAAGGTGACAACAATGGTAATGTCACTACAGTTGTAACTGATAAAAATAAATATGAAGCGGATACGGTATTATTTGCAGTTGGTGTCACACCAGCTACTGAATGGTTAGATGGTAAAGTAGACTTAGGTAAAAAAGGTATTATTAACATTAATCATCGTCAACAAACATCTGCAAAAGATGTGTATGCAGGTGGTGACGCTACACTTATTCCATTTGCACCAATTGAAGAAGATCGTTATATTGCATTAGCAACGAATTCTCGTCGTCAAGGTGTCGTGGCAGCTAAAAACATGGTTGGTAAAGATATGACAATGCCTCGTGTCTCTGGTACTTCTGGTTTACAATTATTTGATTATAAATTTGGTCAGACTGGTGTGCATGGTTCAGAAACAGATAGCTATGATGGTCATTTAGGTCAAAAATATGTAGAAGAATTAATCCATCCTAAATTCACGCAAGATGGAACGACCATTCACATGAAAATTATTTATGATGAGGATAGTCATAAAATTTTAGGTGGGCAAGTGATGTCTATTGAAGATGTAACAGCTTCAATTAATACTATTTCTGTGGCAATATCTGCTGGATTTACGTTAGAACAACTAGCTGTGCAAGATTTCTTCTTCCAACCTGACTATGATCGTCCATGGAACTATCTCAATGTACTTGCTCAACAAGCTTTAGGAGATACATTTGGTAGTGACAAAATGTTATTTTAAATTGGTTGCTCTTCATCAATGATAAAAAAAAAGAGTGGTACAGAATTTATAATGAATTCTGTACCACTCTTATTCATTATTGAAAAACTACAATCTTTTAAACCATCAAATATTGTTCTCAGAAATCTTATTCATTTTTTATCTGAGTCATCTCGTTCATAATCTTTGACCTTTTCTTTCTTAGGATTAAAGTTAGGACCTTGTGTATAATCATTCGCAGCGTTCCAAATTAAGAACTCATCAACATCATTATCTTTCAGCGCTTGAACTTGATCTGAAATTGCTTGAGCATCATATTCTTTATACTTTCCTTCTCCTAAGTAAGAAGCAGTAAAATCTTGAATCCATGGTCTTGTTTTAGGCTTTTTGTTACCTAAATCATTAAGAATATTGTTTTCCTTTTTGATATAACGATTAACTGTTTTATATGGTTCTGTATCAGGATCCTCAAGACCAAAATCTCCTGAACTCCAGTGTGATGGGTAAATCACTGATGAAATAGCATCCACATTTTTAGAAATTTTAGGAAAACTTTGTCCAATACCTGGTGCATTTTTTACTAATGCAGAATATCCAAAAACATCCGCAGAAATTTTTACATTGTATGGTTGCAATTCTTTTTGCGCATATTCAAGATATTTTGTTACAGTATCAACACGTTGATCTCCTGAACTTAATTCACTATTTTTATAATCACCTTTAGAAAAATCAAGGTGTTCAGCTTCATTTTCAAAACCTTCAGGGAAACGTACATAATCAAATTGTATATCTTGGAAACAGCTATATTGTATTTCCAAACATCTTTTATAAATGGATTAACAAAACTATCGCCCTTGCCATTTTCCCACACGGAACCATCTTTTTCTTTGAAAGACCATTCAGGATGTTCTTTAGCTAATTTACTATCTTTAAACGGCACTATACGAGCGATTGAATAGATATTATTTCTCTTCAATTTCTTAAGCAATGATTTAGCTTCTTTTAAATTCAACGAGTTTTTATCAATATCTTTATTGCCAGTATTGAAGTTCATTGTGACATTTCCATTATCATCTTTAACATCGATAACCATGGCATTTAATTTAGAATCTTTAACATACTTAATCAATTCATCCAGTTTTTCTTCTTTGGTAGAACCTCTTGCAACATAAATACCTTTGACACCACCTTTTGGATATTTAACTTTATCATGATTTTGAGATTTATCAGTTTGTGATGACTGTTGTTCCTCTTTATTATCTGAATCACTTTGTTGCCCTCGATTATTACTACAAGCAGATAATATTAATGTACTTGTCGCAATCAAAGCTAACATTTGCTTTTTATTCATACCCTTTGCCCCCAATATTTTCAATAATCATTTTTATCATTAACTCGTGTGAATCTTACTATTTTATTTACCTATTTAATAATAAAAATGTTATTTTGTATATAAGATATCATAAAAATATAAAAATTAAAAAAATTAATTATATTCCTTTAATTTTTTTACATAATATAGTGAGTATCAAACAACTATTAGAAGCAAGTATACGTTTACATTTTATGGTCACTTATTGAACTATAAAGTGAGGTTAATTTTACACCCTGAAAATATGTTTTTTTACAACTAAAGAATTATTTTTCATATTTTTCGAGTAGAAAAACTTGAGATGAATGATAATTTTTATCATACTATACTTGAAAGCTATATTAAGGAGTGGAAAGTATGAATAAAGAACAATTAGAAAAAATGACTAATGGTAAAGGATTCATTGCTGCATTGGACCAAAGTGGTGGTAGTACACCTAAAGCACTTAAAGAATATGGTGTGAACGAAGACCAATATAGTAATGAAGATGAAATGTTCCAACTTGTTCATGATATGCGTACTCGCGTTGTCACTTCACCTTCATTTTCACCTGATAAAATCTTAGGTGCAATTTTATTCGAACAAACTATGGATCGTGAAGTTGAAGGTAAATACACTGGAGACTATTTAGCAGATAAAGATGTTGTTCCTTTCTTAAAAGTCGACAAAGGTCTTGCTGAAGAGCAAAACGGTGTGCAATTAATGAAACCTATTGATGACTTAGATGAAACATTGGATCGTGCAAATGAACGCCATATCTTTGGTACAAAAATGCGTTCAAACATCCTTGAACTCAATGAACAAGGAATCAAAGACGTTGTTGAACAACAATTTGAATTCGCTAAAAAAATCATCGCTAAAGGTTTAGTACCTATCATCGAACCTGAAGTTAATATTAACGCTAAAGATAAAGCTGAAATTGAGAAAGTTTTAAAAGCGGAAATCAAAAAAGGCTTGGATTCTTTAAACGATGATCAATTAGTAATGTTAAAATTAACTATTCCTACTGAAGCTAACTTATATAAAGAATTAGCTGACCATCCTAATGTTGTACGTGTAGTAGTATTATCTGGTGGTTACAGCAGAGATGAAGCTAACAAATTATTAAAAGACAATGACGAATTAATCGCAAGTTTCTCACGTGCATTAGCTAGTGACTTACGTGCTAGCCAATCACAAGAAGAATTTGATAAAGCTTTAGGTAATGCTGTAAATTCTATCTATGATGCATCTGTAAACAAAAACTAAGTTATCCATTCAAAGCGAATGTTGTAACTAAACAACACTAAATTGTTTAGTCAAATATAAAAAGCCGTGTGTTGTACTAATTTGACCACACGGTTTTTTGATATTATAGACAAATCTTAATCCTTAATTAATCATCGAATGACATACTACTTTCTATAATTTTTTAAATACGCCAAGTTGATAATATGAGAAATCATTTTGAGCATTTAAAAATGGCGCTGAAGCAATTCAATATATTTATGATTATCATCACTATCTAATTCTGTTGGTGAAAATAGATAATAGGCTAATATTGCATCAGATATATCTCCTTCTTTTTCAGAACCACTTCCTAATATCGAAACTTGCGTATATGGCTTTACTTCATATTTTGTTTGTAAAATACCATAAGATGTCGCTTTGGGATCTTTCAAACAAGTTAAGTCTTCCAGTATTTTAACTTCTTCCAAGTCCTTAGCTTTAACCATTTTCTTTTTATCTAAAGCAAAAAAGCCTGGTTGAATATTAGTAGCTATTTATTTAACATCTTTGAATGTTGCTAAAATTTGAGCGTAGGACATAGGTAGCTTATTATCTCCCGTTTTCTTGCCATCACGATCTACATACATATAATTGATATGCTTAAAACCTTTTTGCCCACTCTTCATTCTTTTAGTCTTGACACCTTTTTTATCTTTAAAAAACTTATTGACTTCTTCGATAGAGGATCCTTTAGATTCTTTAGTATATTTGTAATCTGCGAGTGTCACCTTATCCATTAATCTTTTATAGTCTTCCCAACCTTGCAATCCAGTCTTGTTAGTAAAACTTTCCTCTGTTATAAGAGCATCGATTTTGTTAAGAACTGGCTTTTGTTTAAATTCCTTGACTTTCTTTTCTAAATCTTTATACTCGTCTTCTTTAGTATATTCAGTTGCTACATCCGTCTTATTTTTTGATTTTTCTGATGAAGATTTATTACCGTCAAAACTATGTGAACAACCTGCTAATACAATAGTAATCATAATAAATAAAATCTCCAAATATTTTCTCATTTTCATTCTTCTTTAAAGTTTTTATAAATAAGCTTCCCCAATAAATATAAATATATATCAAAATATTTATAAGTTTAGTATATACTAAAAACTAATTATTTTATATATTTTCAATAATATTTTATTAATTTGAATATATAGATATCTATGTATTTAAAAAATGGCATTTATTTAAATTTAGACATAAAAAAAGTGAGACAGAATTCATATTGAATTCTGTCTCACTCCCACAACGACCCTCAACTTGCTTTATCTGTTGAATTTCTGGATGAAATTCTCTTTGTTAGGGCCCCAGACTCATATAATGATTTAATTATTTTGTTTTATCGTAGAAACCTAATTCAAGATCTTTAGAGGTTTGCTTACGGATTTTTCTCATTAATTGAGTATCGTGAATTAATGATTCACCATAAGATGGAATCATTTTATTAATTTTTGGTTCCCAATCGTGAGTATATTCAGGGAAGTTACGTTCTATTACTTCTAATGTTACAGAAACAGAAGTTGATGCCCCTGGTGATTCACCTAATAATGCGATAACAGAGTGATCTTCAGAGTTGACAACTTCTGTACCGAATTGGATAAATCCTTTACCGTTTTCTTCAGTATCCTTAATCACTTGAACACGTTTACCTGCAGTATACACTTGCCAATCTTCATCACGAGCTTCAGGGTAGAATGTACGTAAGTGGTTCATACAACCTTCTTTAGTCATTAATACTTGATCGATTGAGTATTTGATTAATGGTAAGTTTTTAACTGCAGATGCAAGTAAAGTTGTGATGTTATATGGTTTAATTGATTTAAATAAATCTAAGTTAGAACCATTTTTTAAGAATTTAGGACCAACGTTTGCAAATGGTCCAAATAATAATGTTCTTTCGCCATCAATATAGCGTGTATCTAAGTGAGGTACAGTCATAGGTGGTGTGCCTAGTGGTTCTTTACCATATACTTTGGCATCGTGTTGATCAATAACTTGTGGGTTAGTACAAACAATAAATTGACCACTAATTGGAAATCCACCCAAATGCTTGCTTTCAGGAATACCAGTTTTTTGTAATAGTGGTATAGCGCCACCGCCAGCACCGATAAATACATAATCAGTTTGATGTTCAAAGACTTGACCAGTGTTACGATTTTTAATTTTAACTGACCATTTACCGTTAGATAAACGTTCAAAATCTACAACTTCATGATTGTACTGAACTTCTACATTTGATGAATCTTTAAGATTTTGAGCCATTTTACGAGTTAATTCGCCATAGTTAACGTCTGTACCTTCATCGATTTTACTTGCAGCCATGTAACCGCCATTATTCTCGCGGCCTTTCATCATTAAAGGAATCCACTTTCTTATTTCTTTGATATCTTCAGTATATTCGATATTATCGAACATTGGGAATTTCTTCATAGCTTCGTAACGATCTTTTAAGAATTTCACATTATTCTTACCACGAACGAAACTGATATGTGGTAATGGATTAATGAAATCTCTTGGATTTTTAATTGCTCCAGATTTTACTAAATGAGCCCAAAATTGTTTAGAGATTTCAAATTGTTCATTGATTTCTTTAGCTTTTTCAATATCAATTGAACCATCAGGTTGTTGAACTGTATAGTTTAATTCACATAAAGCTGCGTGCCCTGTACCTGCATTATTACGTTCATTTGAACTTTCAATACCAGGACGATCTAGACGTTCATACAAATGAATATCCCAATCAGGCGCAATCGCTTTTAACATAGAACCGAATGTTGTACTTAGTACACCGGCACCAATTAAAACGACGTCTTTCTTGTCAGACTTAGCCATGCTGTTCACCTCTTAAGTATTATTTTTCACACCAGCTTATTAAAGAGCTATTTATATCAATTGCATCAGTACCCAACTCTCTAAATACTAGAATATTAGTGCTCTTCAATAGCTACTACATTACTATGTTAAAACAACACCCATAAAATGTAAATTACTAAAACTGAGATTTTGACAATTTTATGACACTTAGATCCATCCTTTTTTGAATTCGAATAATTATCGTTGCATTAAAAATTTCTCTATATAAAATGCAGACTCTTCAATCGATTTATATTCAGTGTTAATCACTGTTGCGTTTAACTTTTTAAAAATTTCTTCTGCATATGACAATTCATTTTTTATTCTCTCTAAATTGTTATACGTAGATTCCGGATATAAACCTAATGTTTCTGCACGATTACGTCTTATATTTGCAATATATTTTGGACTCGCAGTTAATCCAAATACTTTTAAGCCTTTTTGTTGAAAGACATTATCTGGAATCGCTACTTCAGGCACGAGCGGAATATTTGCTATCTTATATCCTTTATTTGCCAGATACATACTTAATGGCGTTTTAGATGTACGGGATACCCCTACGATTAAAGCATCCGCTTCACCTATATCAGTAAAGTGTTTACCGTCATCGTATTTAACAGAATATTCAATAGCCTCAATTCGTTTAAAATATTCGTCATTGAGTTTACGCAAAGCACCACTTTCCATTAAAGGTGTCTCATGTGCATGTTGCTCAATAATACTTATTAACTCTGACATATAATCCACATAAGGAATATTATGTTCTTTAGCAAACAAGTGGCCTAAAGCATTAAATGATTCGCTCACTAATGTTGTTGCAACAATAGCATGTTGTTCCTCTGATAATTGTAATATATTTAGAAATTCTTGTTCATCTTTAATGTAAGGGAATTTCTTAATTTCTACTTGTGTTAAATTTGGGAATTGTGTCAATGTTGCGTGTATCATACGTTGTGCTGTTTCTCCAATTGAATCAGAAACAATAAATAACTTTAAAACTTGATTATTACCCTTCACCTTATCGCTCGCTTTCCTCCGCTTGACTTTGAGCTGTTGCTAAAATCGCACCTGGCACTCTAAATGGTGAACATGACACATAATCAATATCCCATTGATTAAATTGACGTATAGATTTAGCATCTCCACCTAATTCTCCACAAACACCTATCTTAATTTCTGGTTTAGTACGTTTAGCTTGTTCAACTGCTAGTTGAATCAATTGACCTACACCTTGCGTATCTAGTGTTTGGAATGGGTCAAGCTGTAAAATGTTATTTTCAGTATACACATTTATGAATTTTCCTGCATCATCTCTTGAGAAACCAAATGTTAATTGTGTTAAATCATTCGTTCCAAAACTAAAGAAATCACAGTATTGTGCTAATTCATTTGCAATAAAGCAAGCTCTTGGTGTTTCAATCATTGTCCCCATCAAGTACTCTACGCGTTGATGAGAATCATTTTCTAATTGAGTTATCATGTTAACTAAGCGTGCTTTTAAAGTTGTAAATTCTTCTACAGATGAAACAAGAGGAATCATAATTTCTGGCTGACACGTCACACCCTCTTGTTGTAGCTTTAAGACACTTTCTATAATTGCCTCAACTTGCATTTCATATAACTCTGGATACGTCACTGCTAGACGACAACCTCTGTGACCTAACATTGGATTCACTTCGCTCAAATCTACAATACGTTTACGCAATAATTCTGGTGAAACATCAAGTTGTTGAGACACATTTTGAATATCTTCTTCAGATGATGGTAAGAACTCATGTAATGGTGGATCAAGTAAACGTACTATTGTAGGACGATCTTGAGATAATTTGAAGATTATTTCAAAATCTTCTACTTGATATGTTTTAATCTTTTCTAGCGCTTGAACACGCTCTTCATGATTTGAAGCTAAAATGAAACGACGCATTTCAATCAATCGTTCTGGTCCAAAGAACATATGCTCAGTACGAACTAATCCTATTCCTTTTGCCCCGAAATCGTATCCTGCTTTAATATCTTGAGGTGTCTCTGCATTCATTCTTACTTGAAGACGTGCAGTATCTTCTGACCATGACATAAATTGATCGAATTCTTCACTATGCTCAGCATCTACTGTCTCAATTGCACCTAAATATAAGTCACCAGTTGAGCCATCTACAGATATAGTATCTCCCTCATGCAATTTACCATCTGGATAATAAACTGTTTTATTCACTGTATCAATTTCGACATCTGAACATCCAGTCACACAACATTTACCCATACCTCTTGCTACAACTGCGGCATGTGATGTCATTCCACCATGTGTTGTTACTATTGCTTCACTCGATACCATTCCTTCAATATCTTCTGGAGATGTTTCTGGTCGCATTAAGACCACTTTGTGGCCTGCATCTGCTTGTTCTTTTGCTTCTTCTGCAGAGAAAACCACTCTACCTGTTGCAGCTCCAGGGTTCGCAGGTAAGCCCATCTTAGATATAACGGTCGCTTGTTTTAGTCCTTCTTCATTAAAATTAGGGTGTAACAATTGATCGATGAATTTAACATCTACGTTTGATACGGATTCTTTACGACTAATTAATCCTTCGTGAACTAAATCAACAGCGATTTTAATTGCTGCTTTAGCTGTACGTTTTCCATTACGTGTTTGCAATAAATATAATTTGCCATTTTCGATGGTAAATTCAATATCTTGCATATCTTTATAATGCGTTTCAAGTTGTTTGGTTACTTGAACAAACTCTTGATGTACATCAGGCATTTGCTCTTTTAATGTCTCTGTATCCTTGGGTGTGCGAATACCAGCTACAACATCTTCACCCTGTGCATTCAGTAAGTACTCACCGAATAATCGATTCTCTCCAGTCACTGGATTTCTAGTAAATGCGACACCTGTTCCACTTTTTGCTCCACTATTTCCAAAGACCATCTCTTGAACGTTTACAGCTGTACCAATATCATGCGGAATGTCGTTTAATTCTCTGTAAACGCGAGCACGATCGTTATTCCATGATTTAAATACTGCTTCAACAGCTTCTTCTAATTGTTTTAAAGGTTCTTGTGGAAACGGTTTATAAGCCTCTTTTCGATAAATCTCTTTATATCTCTCACAAATTTTTTTTAGTCCTTCTGCAGGTATTTCTGCATCACTCTGATAACTATGCTTATTTTTAAAATCATTAAAATATGTATCAAATGCCATCATAGGAATACCGTAAACCACTTCCCCAAACATTTGTAATAATCGTCGATAACAATCATAAGCAAAACGAGCATCATTGGTTTTCTGTGCAAGTTTCTCTACATTGTCATCATTTAAACCTAAATTGAGAATTGTATCCATCATACCAGGCATAGAAATTTTTGCTCCACTACGTACTGAAACTAATAATAAATGATCATCAGAAGAAAATGATTTTCCAGTTCTCTCAGAGAAAGCTGCCAAATGATCAATTAATTGTGTTTTAACTTTAGTTGGTAATTGTTCATTATGTTTTAAATAACTCATACATGCTTCTGTTGTAATAGTAAAACCATCAGGAACAGGCAAACCTAATCGTTTCATCTCTGAAAGATTAGCCCCTTTTCCTCCTAATAAATCTTTCATTGAAATATTTCCTTCATTAAATGCATAAACGAATTGTGTCATCGTAATCCACCTCTTCGATTTATTATGTCACACTAATTATTTATAAGTATGTCATAATAATGATATGATTACAACATATTTGAGAAAGGGGTTTCATTTTTATATTCGAAATCATGTCAAAAAGCCAAATTTTTAAAATTCTTAAGCTTTTATTTCTTCTTAATTAAGCAAACCATGTATTAAGACTCAAGAATTAAACTATGATTATTTTTAATATGTCAAAAAAAGAGTAGATTGAAATTTAAACATTTCAACCTACTCTCAACCATACATTAAACTTAATGTTGACGATTATATTTTTCAAATTCTGCATCACGTAATTCTACGCGACGAATTTTACCTGAATTCGTTTTTGGTAAATCTTCTACAAACTCAATTGCTCGAGGATATTTATATGGTGCGACCTCATTTTTACAAAACGTTTGTAACTCTTTAATTAATTGATTGCTCGCTTCAAAATCATTCTGTAAAATAATAAGAGCTTTAACGATATTACCACGGATTTCATATGGACTT
>Ga0068630_1000433_pt1 | contig 13119 bp, 15 predicted proteins | sample InSIn4gowninarea_FD_77433 | JGI IMG/M metagenome (GOLD analysis project Ga0068630, IMG submission 77433) | Clean room microbial communities from NASA Spacecraft Assembly Facility at Jet Propulsion Laboratory, Pasadena, California, USA -... ... | reverse complement strand
GTGAAATAATCTGGTGCGCGTGAAGTGTCAGGCGCGATTGCGAATGTCTGCCTGCATATGAGAAGTGCAAGTGCCGCGTCGTCCCCTATCCTGGAACATGTTCACATTTCGTTTGTAAACAAGAACCCGGTCGAGACATCTGCCTAGTCCTCCGCCATGAACAAGTCGTTCATTGAGCGAATCTTCCCGCACGCGCCGGGAATTGCACTCCCGCAGTATGAATACCATGACTCGGCCTCGCCTCGCTCCTCTTCGCCGCAGTCTCCTCCACGTATCGCTCTACAAGACTCTATAGCTTCGTCCTCCCGCTTCAACGCCAGCGCGTCAGCCATCTTACATGGCCAACCGGCGCAAGCACTTGGATCGTCCCTTGTCCAGCACAATGATCCATTTCTACCGGTCGAAAGAGCAGCAAAGAACCTAGAGAGGACGATGCAGAGCCTCCTGGATGCACAATCAGAAGGTCTAAGTGCTGGTGTGGGGGCAGACGACACTTCCTCCATGGGTAGTCTCACGCCCACCCCGTCTGTTGCAACACCGGCCAGAGGAACGGCAGGTCCAAAAACTATACCCGTGCGACAGCCAAAACAGAAGAAGATAACACTGCGCGAGGCTCGTCGAGGCCTGTCGAAAGCCATGAGCGAGTTTGCGGCGCTGAAGGACTGGGAAGTGACGCTGATCGATCGTCAAGTCCAGTCACGAGACGACGCCTTAAAACAAGCCTCTGATCTTGGGAGTCGCAAGCAGTTGCTGGACGAGGAGGTGCAGAAAATCCAGAGCGAGAGTGTGGCCGATGGTCTACGCTCCGAGGCGCAGAAGGTGCACCAAGAAATACAAGATCTGGAGGCCAGACTATTTGAGCTTAGGAACAGACACAGACACCTGCTCGATCAGGTTCAAGAACTCGAAAGTGCGAGAGATTCCAAGCTCAGTTCGTACACGGAAGCATCGACCCTAAACGAAAACAAGATCAAGGCATTCCTGCGGCGGCCGCCGGTCCCTCAAATAGGGTCTGGGGACGCTGCTGACCCGGGCATGTATGCCTTGAAACCGGAGAGGCGGACTTTGCAGATGGCGCAAGACCAGTGGACTTCGGAACTGACCCTGCTGAACCTGCGTAAAGCGAACGTTGAGAATGAAAAGGTGGCACTCCAGGAGGGTTCAAAACTTTGGCGGGGCGTGGTGCATTGGGTCAGGGATTTTGAGAAGGTCCTACGGGCGCAGACTCAGGACTTAACACTGTCGCAGATGCAGGCAGCGGATCATGGTCAGGCGAAGGCTGGGGATGGCTCCGCGGACGTGATATTCTCCCAGGTGACGGCGCTGGTGGGTTACCTCGAAGAGGCGCTCGCGCAGGCTGAGTCCAAGAGTTGGAACTTGCTCATTTGCGCGATCGGGGCTGAGCTGGCTGCTTTTCAGGAGGCGCAGGAGGTCCTGCGGCAGCCGTCGGACGTGGACAACGGCAACGATGGCATACTAGGTGACGAGCATCAGGGTTCGACGCATGAAGATCTCTTAAGTGGTGGTCTGATTCGGACGATTGGATCAAGGACGCAAAGTCCAGGGGAGAAGAGCAACCATAGCCTCGAAGACACGTTGCGAGAGTTTGGGAATGGGCTGGATAAAGGCAAGCAGAAGGACCCGGAACCAGCACTTGAGACTGATCTGGGCTCGCTCAACAATGGCTCTGGGTTCGAACCTGAAGCTGAATCACACAAAGCCGCTGGGCCAGCCTCGGAAAGCGAGGATGATGATCCAGGTCCCGAGTTCTTGCTCTCACATACTTAGCTTGCATAGATTGGGTCCAAGAGCGCTGTAAGAATAGTCAATACCCGACTGAGCGTGGGGGTTTCATGTTATAATTCTTTTCATCACTGAGAGGCACTTGTCTGTGCCTCTTGTAACCGCCTCCTGATCTCTGTACTACTGATCTTGCTTTCGAAGCTCTGCTTCTCCTGCTTGTCTTCAATTTCGGATTCATCGAGTCCCACGCCAGCGTCGAGGACGTCAACCTCAAAGACCTCAAGCTCTTTCCAGCCTTTCTCCTTGCGTTTTTCATTGACTGCTTTCCCGCCCGCTCGTGTCTCGCCTGAGATGACTAGTGCGGTGATACTCTCGTCGGTGATCGTCGGACCAAAAGGGTCTATAATCTCAGTGTAGGTCATAGATATATCGTCGCCGTACGTGACTCGTACGACCTTCCCATTGGGACCGGGTTCGTTTATATATTCCGTTTTCTTGATCGAGCCGCTGTCCCTGTGGAACACCAAGATGGATTCGACGAACTCGGCGGCGCGCTCTTGACGTGTGGACCAGGATTCCACAACTGACCCGTATTTCTTGTTGACGAGGAGGGCGTCTCCTGTGATACCGATTGTTATATGTCGGGGCTTCGTGTCGCGGGATGAAGCTGGTGGAGATGGCTCGGCTAGAAGAATGGTAGCGGTTAGGAGTAATTTGTGGCCGATGTGGAGGTGGTCGAATGTGCCGCCTACAGCGACGGACTTGTGGACTTCGACTGGCCCGTCGTCTGCATAAGGGGATACTGTGCTTCCAGGGTGGATCACGGCAGGGCCAGAAGGGAGTCGATGAACTGGTGGTGCTACGGCGCCTTGTCGGGACTGCCAAGCTGTGATGAAAGTCTTGAGATGTGCTTCTGCCGTCTCACCCTCGACGGAGTAGATTGTCTGGTATGGCCGAGATGCTGACGTGAAGGTCTGGATGTCGACGATGGGCCCGGAGAGGTTTTGTTTGCCCACGATCGATGGGGAGAGTAAATCGTTCCGGGGTTCCAGAGCGAATACACGTACGTCTAGGCCGCCTGGGAAGTCGAGGTCGACTTTCGTTAGGGCGCCGACAGAACAGATGAGGCTGTAGGTCTGGGCTAGGAGAGTTTGGATTAATGGGAATATGGCTGTGCGTGATATGGATGGCGTGACTGGGTATGACGGAGAGAGGACGATGGCAACGTCTAGGCGTGAGGTTGTTTGGATGTCTGGTTGGATAAGTTTAGGTAGAAGAGCCTCGAAAGTGGTCCTATACGAGGATTTTAATGATGCTGGTGTGGAGGGTAGTTGTAGAGCTGGAAGAAGGAGGAGGGATACTGGCTCTTGCGGGACAGGTGCCATCTTCTCTTTTTATGGTCCGGCGTAGTTTAGGTGTTGACGACCGGGTTGATGCTATGTAATAACAGATTCTTGTCGGTTGTTGAGGGAGTATGCTGTTCTTATGGCTGTGGTGGTGGTTGTAGGTTGTGCTGGTGGAGATGCCGCGGCGCTTTCTCCGTAAGACAGTCAGTCGTGGATACTTTTATTTTGCTGGGCCAGCAACAACCACGGTAGCCCACTTGCGCGATTCAGCGCCTGTCAGGCTCGATAGCGATTGCAACACCCTCTTCGACCTTATATTATGTCCTCCCAAGGTCGTGGCCACCACTATACCCTCTCCGACTACCAAGCTGCTTACGATAATTACTACTCTGCGGCCAACGCGAATCCCGCAGGTGGTCAGAGCAGCAGCTCCTCGGGCGCTCCAAACCCTCAGTGGAACGACAACGCGCACAACACGGCCTCCGAGCACACACAATACCAGCCAGAACCGAACATCAACGGCAATGGCACCGTGATCCCCTTTCGTCCCGGTCCGAATGCATACGGGAGTTCTCAGTACACGCAGTCAGAGTCGCAGCAAGGGGAATACCAGTCAGGGTTGAGGAGGTCACTGACAATTGGGCGTCAGGAGGGATTACAATTGAACAGTCAGCAAGGCAGCGCAATGAGTGATGTACACCATTACGGCGCACCGCCAGCATACGGAGGTGAAGCGTTATCCATCAACATTGAGCCTTCGACGCCTCAACATCCGGGAAGTGTTGCGAGTAACCCTGTCCCGGGAACGTTACAACCAGGCCTCACGAACAGACCTGCTCCCCTAGCTGCCAGCAACACTGCACCGATCTTGCCCACCCTACCTCAGATATCGACCCAGATGCAGCAGACTCCTACATCCTCAAGACCCATGTCTCTAAACCATACGCACAGCTACTCGAGATCAAGTCCGAACGTAATGGACCAACCAAGATATAAACCCTTTTCCAACACTCCTGAACAATCCAGGTACACGTCTGGTGGACCTGGAAATATGCCAAACACTCCTCAAGGACCGCCCTCCTATTCTCCATTAGGCCTGGCAGATATCAGGCCTCGCTCAGACACAAATGCGACAGACATACCGTTCAGCCCGAGTATAATGCAAGAGACTGAGAATCAGCCATACCCTGACACGAGCAATTACGTTGCGCCATGGCCCATCTATGCCGTGGATTGGTGTAAATGGCCGCCGCGGTCAAACGGCCCCTCGACAGGCAAAATTGCGATTGGAAGTTATCTGGAAGACAACCACAACTATGTGAGAATGAAGGGATCTCAAGGATTATGATATAGAGCTGACTCCTTCTGCAGATTCAAATCCTGGACACAATGCGGACGCAGATGGACCCAGACAATCCACATGGGGAGCGAGGTCTGGAATTCGTCAAGACCGCAGAGGCTACACATGCATATCCCGTGACAAGAATTCTTTGGGAACCGCCTTCGTCGAACAAACAGACGACAGATCTATTAGCGACATCGGGCGATCATCTACGGTTATGGTCCTTACCAAATGATCAGCACAATTTCCAGTCCAGCTCTATAACCCGTTCAGCCAACACAAAGTCTCCTCCCTTGCAGAAACTGTCACCACTGGCCCTGCTATCGAACTCGAAATCTCCTGAACACACCGCACCTATCACATCGCTGGATTGGAATGTCGTCCAGCCATCTTTGATCATTACTTCCTCGATTGACACAACGTGTACGATATGGGACATACCAACGTTGACAGCCAAGACGCAACTCATCGCGCACGATAAGGAGGTCTACGATGTTCGTTTCTGCGCCAACAGTGTTGATGTCTTTGTGTCATGTGGCGCCGACGGCAGTGTGAGAATGTTTGATCTTCGAAGTCTGGAGCACAGTACCATTATCTATGAACCTTCAGAAAAGCAGCAGGAGAAGAATGGTAAGGTTTTGTCGCCCACTTTGCATCTATTGACTGACAATCTCAAAAGCACAATCAGATCCTCTATCAACATCACCTACACGTGGCTCCGGCGCGCAAACGCTGTCCTTCCCTCCTCCGCTCCTGCGCATAGCCGCATCACCTCACGACGCGCATCTCCTTGCCACCTTCTCTTCAGACTCGAGTACCATTCGCGTTTTGGATGTTAGACAACCTGGCCAAGCACTTCTTGAGCTCAAGGGTCACAGTGCGTCTGTCAATTGCGTCGACTGGAGCAGTACGCAACGCGGCATCCTGGCGTCCGGTGCTGATGACTGCTGCGTCTTGCTTTGGGATCTCATGGGATCTACGGGCTCTGTGCAGGGATCTTCCGGTGGTCCTGGCCAAGAAAGAGGCCCCTCAGCGGTGTGGGAGTCTAGATATGAGGTCAGCAATTTGAGTTGGGCGCCCACGATGGGAACGCTGGGTGTTTGTAGTGGGAAAGGATTCTGGGGTGTGCAGTTATGATCGCATATGCCTCTTTGTGCCATTTGTGAGACCAGACCAGACCAGAAATGTTACGAGCATTGAGCATCGGAGTAAGTTGCATATAGCGGAGTTGCCCTAGGCCATTCGATTATACAGTGGTGCTAAGAACATTCAATGTGAGATATCTATGTCAATGAAACCCCTAGCAGATATGAGCACCAAGCCTTGTAGACATGTGGCGAGTAGTCAACGACGACATCGCAGAATTGGTACCTAGGTAGATGGGATCATCATGCTGTATGATACCGACATCGAATCGTAGAAGATTGTGTAAACTTCGTTCTAAAGACTTCGTAGCGATGGCGTCGCGGTGTTGGATATCAATGACACGGTTTCATGCAACATTCAATTCTCTTCTATTTTCTATTCTAGCTGGCTTACAGTAACATCTCTTGGGTATCTAGCAAGACCACCACCTAATTGGACTTGACCTTGCCATTAGCCGCATATCCATTGCTTTGGACTCCCATCGGCCCTGTGGAAGCATGCATGAAGAAGCTCCGCTCAAAGAACTTGAGTACCTCATCGATCAGAATGACCGGTGCCGAGATCCACAGCACAGCCGACCACTCCGCCCAGTTAAGCGGCTCGATCGAGAAGAGCCCCTGCAGGAACGGAATGTACAAGATCGCGAAGTGTAGCACCATGGACAGACAAATGGCGTAAATAAGCTTCATGTTCTTCCACAGGGGCATGGTCAACAGCGACTCCGAGCTCGAAAGCGCGTTCATGGCGTTGAACATCTCGATCACAACCAAGATGGACAGCGAGACCGTCGACGCGGTGCGCGTGGTAACTGCGTCAGGAGAGAAGACACTGCACTTGACGTCAGCGTACAACGGGTTGAGGGCCGAGCACTTGTGGAAATTGGCGAGCTGTTTGAACGAGATCTGCGGGCCGCCGCTGTAGAACATGAACCACCAGACGTAGCCAAACACGGTGGCCACGCCCACGTACGTGCCGACAACCATGTATCTGAAGAACAGCCAGCCGCCGACCAAGGGCTCGTCGCGCTTGCGCGGGCTACGACGCATGACATCGTGGTCGGCTGGGTTGAAGGAGAGTGCTGTCGCGGGCAGACCGTCTGTGACAAGATTGACCCAGAGCAATTGTACCGGGATCAAAGCTTCTGGCAAACCCAGAGCCGCCGTCAAGAAGATGGACACGACTTCTCCAATGTTCGAGGAGATCAGGTACCGGATGAACTGCTGGGTGTTGCTGTAGATGGTGCGGCCTTCCTCGATGGCGACCTCGATTGTGGCAAAGTTGTCGTCAGCAAGAACCATATCGGCCGCGAGCTTGGCCACGTCGGTTCCCGTGCCCATGGCGACGCCGATGTCGGCTTTCTTCAACGCGGGTGCGTCATTGACGCCGTCGCCTGTCATCGCCACGACTTCGCCGGCCGCTTGAAGGAGGTCGACCAGCTTGGATTTGTGAGTGGGTTCGACGCGGGAGAAGAGGGAAGCCGTCTTGACCGCGTTCAGCTGTTCGGCCTCGCTGAGCGAGTCAAATTGACGGCCTGTGAAGCTCTTGCCTGTAACGTCTTCCTCGGGACCAAACACGCCGATCTGCTTGCAGATCGTCTCGGCGGTGTTCTGGTTGTCGCCAGTGATGACTATAACTCGGATACCTGCGGCTCTGCATTTCTTGATTGAGTCGGCGACTTCAGGACGTGGAGGGTCGAGCATGCCCACGAGACCAATGAGGGTCATGTTCTGCTCGAGCTGTGCGTATTCTTCCGTCGTCTTTGCGGACTTGAGCAGTGCGTTGCTACCGACATTTTCGACGCTAGCAAGAGCGAGAACACGGAGGCCTCTGCGACCGTACTCGACAACTTCCTCGCCAATGAGGCCGAGATGTCCTTTTGTGATTGGGACTTTCTTTCCATTTGGACCTAGCAGAGCGTGCGAGCATCGCTCTAGGATAGATTCAGGGGCACCTTTGACCAGCAACTTCTGGTGCTCGCCTCTTCCGGCCAGAACTGACATGCTCTTTCGGTCTCTGGAGAACTCATAGGTCGCCTGTACGGGGAGTTTGTTTTCGTAGTATTTGCTGGCGAAATGCACTCGTTCGGTGGGTTGCAGACCAATTTGGGTACGGTTAGTTGCAACATCGTCGGTACCGATCTTCTCCACAAGCACACGAAGAGCACCCTCGGTAGGCTCGCCAATGCTCTGGTAAGAACCCGTCTTCGAGTCGTAGGACAAGCTGGAGTCGTTACAGAGGGCCAAGACCTCGGATAATTGTTTCACAGTGTTGGAGACTACTGCTGCATCTTCAATCGTCTTGCCGTTGAAAACAAGATCTCCGACAGGCGTGAATGTGGTACCCTTGACTTCAATCTCGTCCAAGTCGCTGCCGGTTTCATTGAGAAAGACAATCTTCTCGACACTCATTTGGTTTGTGGTCAAAGTGCCGGTCTTGTCGGAGCAGATAACGCTGCAGCTTCCCAAGGTTTCAACGGACGGCAGACTTCGGACAATGGCGTTCTTAGCTGCCATTTTCCTCGTTCCCAAAGCGAGACACGTTGTGATGACCACGGCCAGACCTTCTGGAATTGCTGCAACACCCAAGGAGACGGCGATTTTGAGGTAGTAGATAGCGCCCTTGGCCCAGCTACCGCCGTGAGACGGGTCATTGAAATGTTGGATGTTTATGAGCCAGACCAAGATACAGATGACGGTGATGACTTTAGCAAGAGTGTCGCCGAAATCGTTCAATTTTTCCTTGAGTGGCGTTGGTTCCGAGATTTGTGAAGTGATGCTTTCGTGGATATCACCGATAGCAGTGGAACTCCCTGTGAGAACGACAGCCGCTGTAGCGTTGCCATTGACGACTGTTGTCCCTGAGAAGAGCATGTTCACCTGATCCTGTTTGACCGCCTGGGCATCTTTTATGGAGTTGCTGTCTTTGCTGACACTCTCGCTTTCGCCAGTCAAGATGGCTTGATCAACTGAGAAACTGTTGCTGTGGATAGAGAGCAGACGGCAGTCCGCTGGTATTCGGTCCCCAACCGCCACATGAATGATGTCTCCCGGAACCAACTCTTCGGCCTTGATCTTCTTCACTTGGCCATTTCGAACCACCTTGGCTTCGTTTGCGGAGTATTCTTGCAAGGCTGCAATGGCCTTCTCTGCGCTGCTCTCCTGTGTAACTCCGACAACAGCGTTCAGAATAAGGATTGTCAATATCTGTGTCCATGTCAGACGTGTCCTGGTCACGAGTTTCTGCGGTCACATACCACCACTGGATCCACAAAAGCAGTCCAGTCATCCGACTCTTCAAAGAGGGCGAGAACAAACGATATGGCGGCCGAACCGAGTAGAATCAGGACCAACTGGTCCTTGAATTGTTCGAGGACGAGTTGCCATAACGGCGTTGGAGGGTCTTCTGGCAAGGCTGTGCATCTGTCAACATGTATTCTGGCAACTTGGAATATTGACCTTACAATTGCTTCCATATTTCTCTCTCGCCTCTGTGACTTGTGCAGATGATAGACCGGCTGCTTCAGTCACCTCGAAGTACGTGAGTACGTCCGAAGTCGTACGCACATATGCTTGGTCCATACTGGTACAAATGTATCCGTACAGGTCTCAAGCGAATAGTCTGTTCGACGACGACGTGAAGGAATCAAGGGTATTATCGACTGGCCTGAAACGAATCCATGCAGCACCGTCTTCTATCAAATATGCAATCTACGTCAAAAGAGTGACTTGTTCGATGTGACGCCCCACGTGCAGGAGTCGATATGGACACGGTGGACTTTGTTTTCTGTCGAAAATTCCAGACGCCGCAACGGCGCAGCCAAGGGTTTACCAAAGCGCGACCTATTATGGTTCGCCCCCAGAAACCCGTAGTGCCACTGGATAGGATGTTAGTCGCCGATTAATAAAGCTCATGGCCTACAGGATTGAAGGACACAGTGGCTACAGTCATAGAGAGAAGAAATCCCCAGACATACGAGACTTCTGGTGGTGTCATCAGTTCTTTAGTGAGTATATCCCGTAGACCGGGGGTTTAACGCGTAGGCACACTGGCTTGTTCATCAATTCGAAAGTGAGCACGTGAAAGTCCAGTCCATGGCTTTGTAAGGTTTCCATCGGTACCACAGAGATGCAGGTTTACATGTGACGAAAAGCTGTATACGTGGCTCAGATGGCATTGTTTGTGTACTGTGTCCGGAGCGATTCAAGTCGTGATTGGCAATTGTGTATCGTTCCGGTACATTCATCAGCCACTGATTTGTCGTCGAGAAGATGGAAGAAGGTGAGGCTGACGAGGCCTCCAGTTGGCAGAAGCGAGCAACCCGGGAAACTTGGATGACAGGTCACAGAGACAGACGGGGGATAAACAAACTGTGTAAAGTTTCAGATCACCTGCAATCATGGCGGATCAAGGTTGAAAGATCCTCAAGTACGATACAGTGACAGGCTGAAACAAAAATCCACGCAGCTTGGCCCGGCCTGTTATTTCTTGCCGGTATGAGGTGATATGAGCGTGATGAATGAGGCGCCGCTTTCTCTGCCAGACTCTCCCAAAAGCTGTTGCGCTCCCCCCAGTAGCCTAGCCACTAGCCCATCTTCTTACAAGTACAAGCCCCAAATAGACCAGCCAATTCACTTTAGAGTGCAGCACGCTCATTCACTCCGAAACCAACTGCACTCTCATTTCCATCACCAAACAATTCAACTTCTTTCTCAATTTCCATCCCACAAAGCTCCCAAACCTAGGCTCATCTTCATCTCAGCCCTTCCTCCCACACAAGTCTCTTATCCATAATACGCACTGCTTCAAGATGTCTTCTGATGTGAGTCTCACCTGCTTCCGCCCGGAGTTCAGGCACAGCTTGCTCTGTCCGACTTCCCTCTGCACTGCCACCTCGATAAGACATGATGCTGACTGAAATGCCACGACACAGCGCGAGAGGTATTGGCAATCCTTGTAGGCTCGAACGATCCCGGTCTCTGACAACGTCTAGTAAAACCTTTCTTGCGCGGCTCTGTGAGCAGGCGGAGCGCTACGATGAGATGGTCAACTACATGAAAGAGGTTGCCAATGTGCGTTCACTTCATGATCCATTTGCGCCTATCGCAGAACTGACCCAGTCTAGCTGGGCGGAGAACTCACTGTTGATGAACGAAACCTTCTTTCCGTTGCATACAAGAATGTCGTCGGAACAAGACGTGCTTCCTGGCGCATCATCTCCTCCATTGAGCAAAAGGAGGAATCCAAGGGCTCGGAAAAACACGTTGGCATCATCCGCGAATACCGCCAGAAGATCGAGAGCGAACTCGAGAGAGTCTGCCAAGATGTCCTCGATGTCCTCGATGAGGCCCTCATCCCCAAGGCCGAGTCTGGAGAATCCAAGGTCTTCTACCACAAAATGTATGGATAACAACGCTTGTGGCATGTCAAATCTAACGGAGCTGCAGGAAGGGGGACTACCACCGATACCTTGCCGAGTTCGCTTCCGGAGACAAACGCAAGACCGCTGCGACTGCTGCCCATGAGGCTTACAAGGTATGATGGCTGTGGCCCGAATAGTCAAGCACGAGCTCACCTTTCTCCTAGAACGCCACCGATGTTGCACAGACTGAACTCACCCCAACGCACCCCATCCGCCTTGGTCTCGCGCTCAACTTCAGTGTCTTTTACTACGAGATCCTGAACTCTCCTGACCGCGCTTGCCATCTCGCTAAGCAAGCTTTCGATGATGCCATCGCTGAGCTGGACTCTCTTTCCGAGGAATCCTACCGTGACAGCACCCTCATCATGCAGTTGCTCCGAGATAACTTGACCTTGTGGACATCATCTGATGGCGGTGAGGGAGAAGCCGGCCCAGCGGGTGAGACATCAAAGGAGGAGAAGCCTGCGGAGACTGCGGCCCCGGCTGAGGAAAAGACTGAGGCTGCTCCTGCTTCGTAGATGGCCCTTTCCGACATGTGGTGCATCCCCTGGCTTCTCTGGTGAGAGATCTTGCGTACGAGTCCCCATGTTTATCTCGGAGGGCTATCACTTCAATTGGCAGCACGTGCAGTGCTGGCATCAGGAGCAGGGATTTACGGGTTCAGCAATGGAAGGCGTGTGGAGTGATGGAAAGGCAGAGCAACCTATCTTGATGATGGAGGTCGATGCCTCCCAACAACCGTTTCCCCTATGTGTGATTCAAAACAAATGCTGTTTTTCTGTCTAGTCTCCTATGATACCACATAGCCTATTCGCTCTTGGTGGACTGCTGGGGGTAGAATTAGCAAGCGTCAAGTTCACCGATCATAAACCGTCTCTTGTGTTTGTATGGCTAACCAGCTCAACATTGTTCTGCATATGACAAGATTAGTGCTTAACCCTCAACCTTGATGCAGATCCCCAGAATAATCAATCACCTTATATCGACTTGAAGACGGAACAACGATCTTCCGGACTGAGATTACTTTGACATCGTCCCTCAACACTCAAACACTTCTTTACACGATCGCACTCGTAAGACATCAAACGCTGAGTAAATCGATCTCAGGTGATGACTCGGATCATAGTTTTTCCTCTGGGTACATCGATGCTCGTACTCCTAGCAATGACCGCCTCTTATGCGTGGTTGGGGAGTCTATCCGAAGTGATGACTTCATTCTCCAAATGACTACATCTATTCACACCTCTTTTGTCACAATGATGGACCGATGGTAAAGTGAAATGCCCATAAGCCCCGGAACGTGCCTGCCACGAATTTCGCCCTGATCCTATTGCAGCTTCAGATGCGTCATAGGCGCTCTCTGTTTCGCTTCAATCTCTCAAACTGGAGGAAGGTATTTCCGTAGTACTGTCAGGAACATCCTTCCACTGAAGTCATCCTCTCTTGATTTTCCAGTATTCATATTGTGGTACTGCACTTTCTCACTTCATCTGAATCCCTCAGTGCAACTTGACCTACAGGTTCTCCAGTGTCCTGCATAAGACAAGTCTTGCGGACTCGATCTTTCAGTCCTAACTCCGCCCAAAGCTCGAATACCTTGAAATTCAATCACCATGTCTGCTGGCGGCGGCGGTCCTGGCCCTGCCCCTCCGAATCCGACAAGACCCAAACGACCACCCGGGGCTCCTCCGCCAGGTCATCCTTTGGGTCCTTTGGCGAATCCCTGGGGTCGCCGAGTCCTCCTTGCTGGTACGCTACTGGCCGCAGTCTACTTCGTAGTGCCGGGTAAGCCAAACGCGCCCGGAGCTTCTGCGGATACTTTCAAAACACCTGGCGTTAAGAACATCGAAAGAGCTTACCAGAGTGGAGGAGCTACTGCAACGCGAACAATAGCATATGGAGGCACGAAACAAGGTGAAAGAGGCGGAGAAACACCAAGGGAGGGAGGTGCTACCGGAACACCAGGAGGACACGACCAAGAAGGCATAGGATTCGACCAACGTCCTGGGCCAATGTCGGGTGTTGGTGAGAAGTGGAACGAGATACATTATGGAAGTGGAAAGGGAAAGTGAATGAGAACAAAGAGAGTGCGTGGGTATCTGTATACCTGCCCAAAATCGTTC
>Ga0068630_1000432_pt1 | contig 13127 bp, 16 predicted proteins | sample InSIn4gowninarea_FD_77433 | JGI IMG/M metagenome (GOLD analysis project Ga0068630, IMG submission 77433) | Clean room microbial communities from NASA Spacecraft Assembly Facility at Jet Propulsion Laboratory, Pasadena, California, USA -... ... | reverse complement strand
CAGGATAGGGTGGAGCATGAGTTAGTTGAGGAGGAGGATGTGCACAATATGCAGGATGATGATCCTTTTGGGGTGAGTCAGTTGGAGGTTCATATTGAGCCCGTGTTGGATGAGCAACCACCCTTGGGGTCAACCATTGATGAGGAGTAGACAAATGTACAAACATATAGTAGGGGTGGCAGTGTTTGTAGAAACTTGTCTTCAGGAGGTGCTAGAGGTTGACAGGGTAGTTTTGCAAAAGATTAGTCAACTGGAAGGTCATGGAGTTTTCGGATAGATGAGAGAGGATTTTCTGGAGATGGTGGTGCATCCATCTTTGGGCCCGCCCATTGATGACACGCAGATAGGTGCAGTGGCAGCCAATAGAGCTGTGGTATTTCTAGGCTGCAACCATCTCCAAGATAACATAGACAGGGCTTGTAGCACATCTTGCCCACTTTTGCCTGTTATGGAGAGATGGGCAGGTTTCCTTGGACATATTTTTTTGGTTGACTAGGTAGAGCATCAGGAGTTGAGCATGGACCATTATCAGCCCAGTAGACGTATTCCTTGCACATGTGTCCATACATTAGATTGGCGAGAGATCATGCGTTGGTATCCTCTTGTTGGAGTATCATTTTTAGTCAGGAGCATTGTACTGCAGGAACCCTTAGATGTGAAAGGTACTATATGTTTAAGTTGGCAATAGGATGTAGGCTAGTCGCTCATTAGTATTTCAACACATCATCAGCGTGGTGAGATACATCTTGGTCTATACCAAGGGTTGGATTGAAGAGAGGTGATGAGTTAGTATTCAGTTGAGGGAGAAACAACCATAGCTAGAGACAGAGCACAACTAAAGCCATGGGATAGGGGTGTTGATGAGTGGCCATGGTGGCATTGGGATCGGAGAGGATCTGTTGATGGCAATTTGAGTCAGAGTTTAGTCTGGGATCCAGGCATTGAGGGATCTGTTCTTGGTTGGGTGGCACGGAGGTATGGCATCACCCAGTGGTTTGTATGGGATCCAGGTTTTGATTCTCAGTGGCATGGGACTGCCAGATTTTTTGACAGATATGGTTACTTGAGGGAAAGCATCTTGGGGTAGAGAATTTGTGATGTTCCTTTTTCTGGTGTTCCTTATGGCATGGTTAGGATGGACTTTCAGAGTTGGGGGTAGACAGGTTACAAGTACAGGTTGGCGTCATCAGTGGGCCTAGGGGCCTTTGGAGGAGTTTGAGGAGTTTTTATGAGGTCCGATGGCATTCACTTGGTATATTCCATCATCCTCATAGTTTTCCTTTTGTTTTATTGCATTCTGACAACTTTCAAAAAACAGAGTTATTAATGGGCTTGACTCAATTAGTTACACTTAAGGTGGCATTTTGGGAGGGATGCTTGGCAGAACACCTTAGCGTAATAACTTGGATAGTCAAAAGTTATTTTTAGTGGCCTAACGAAGCATGGTGGCCAATTTACCATTTTCCCACATTAAAAATAATATTTTAATTAAGGGAAATGTGTTCAATGATTATAACAATAAAATAAGAGCTTCTAGAGGGACCCATCAGATTTATAAAAAAAAGAGGAAACCATTAGAGGACATTTTGGATTTGATATCTCTTATTGTATGAGGGGTTGAGAACCCAGTTCTCTACTTCATTAGTAGCTGTAGGATGGGAAACCTCAAGTGATTCAGTGAGATTGGGCGAGTACCCATCTCCCCTTGGTGAATTTATCCAGAATTCACAGGAGAGCTTAGCAGTTGCATTTCAGCTCAATTTTGGTGGAGGGCCAATGAAACATTATAACAGATCTTTAGATGGTCATCATTGCAACTATCTTCTATGGAGGGTTTATATGTAAATTTCTTAGTAAATAAATAAAGCTACATTATTCTCATTTCTTGCGTCTTTTCAATTGTCACATTTTTGGGTTTCTTTGCAAATTTTATGTGTTGTGCTATTGATTTCACTGCGGAAATTTGAGGAGTAATTTTTGTAAGCAATATCTGGTGAAAATTTATATTTGGGATATTATAGCTAGTACAAGAGCAAGAATATCGCTGAGATGATGGCCCCAGAAAGATTTATAATAATGCTGCAATTGTCCTCCAAAACAAACTAAAAATCAATAAACTGCAACCTGGGAACCCTGAATGGATCCACCAAGGGAAGAGATGGGTGCTCACCCACTCTCACTGAATCAACCAAGGGTTTTCGTCCTAGGGATACTGCTGAAGTAGAGAAACAGGGTCTCAAACCTCTCCACAAGAAGAAAATACAAATCCAAGATGTCCTCTAATAGTCTCCTCCTCCTCTTTTTATAGATCTGATGGACCCCTATACAAGCTTCTATTTTATTATTAGTTTAATCATTGAGAACATTTCCCTTAATTAAAATATATATATATATATATATATATATATATATTTTAATGTGAGAAAATGATAAATTGGCCACCATGCCTCCTTAGGCCACTGAAAATCACTTCTAATTATCCCATCATGTAGATATTCTCGTATCGGTTCCAACAAGCTATTACACTAAGGTGTTCTTCCAAACATTCCTCCTGAAATGCCACCTTAAGCATAACTAATTGAGTCAGGCCCATTAATAACTTTGTTTTTTGAAAGTTGTCGGAATGCAACAGAACAAAAGGAAAAACTATGCAGATGATGGAATATACCAAGCGAATGCCATCGAACATCATAAAAACTCCTCAAAAATCCTCCAAAGGCCCCTTGACCAGCGATTGATGCCAACCTGTACTTGCGACCTGTCTGCCCCCAACTTTGAAAGTCCATCCTAACCATGCCATAAGGAACATGAGAAAAAGGAACATCACATTGGGACATAACAACATCATCTCATACACAAAGTTCACTCAAAGGCTTATTGAGCGCTTTTACAGGAAGGAACCAGAGATACATTCTAGAGAGCTGACACAACTCAAGCAGATGGGTAGTCCGGAGGCTTATATGGTAGAGTTTTAGAGACAGGTGGTCATGGTCACAGATATTTCAGAGGCTAGATTGGTGATGCTATTTGTAGAGGGGTTGGAAGAACCTCTACGTGGATGGGTCAAGAGTTTTGAACTCACCACACTTCATGCAACAATCAATAAAGCCATGGACTTGTAGGATGCAACTTCCAAAAATAAATTCACTCCTAAGGGTAATGAGGTCAAGCCCTTTCAAAAGGAGTGGACGGAGAAACCAAAGTTGGATTAGGAGACCCAAAAAGAGTTGATGAAGAAGAAACTTTGTTTTAGTTGTTAAGAACCTTGACCACCGGGGCACAAGTGTGTGGGCAAGGCCCACTACATTGAGGTGTGCTCAGAGAGTGACAATGATGAAGAGCAATCACACGAACCAGTACAGGGACCAACACAAGGAAAAATACAAGGGAAGAAGCACCAAACCATTGGAAGTGAGTCCTCACATGCAGAGGGCCAAGCTCCTATTCTTGCCTCTATGTCCGGATTCCCTAGATACCATACCTTAAAAATTAGAGAAATTATAGCCGGGCACAAGGTGACATTACTGGTTGATGGTGGGGCATCTCGCAACTTCATAGATGCAGAGCTGGTGGAACGAAGGGAAATTCCTACAACTGAATTTGATGATTTTACAGTCATCATACCTGGGAAACATTAGATGGACTCCAACAAGTACATCCCCAAGCTATAACTCACCATGGGAAACTATACAGTGACAGATGGCTTCTTTGTAGTGGATGTGCCAGACGCTAATGTGGTGTTGGGGTGTCAGTGGATTTATTACATATGAAAGTACAACACATATCAGTGGAACATGGAAATGGAGTTCAATGATCCAGTAGATGGCAAGAGGGTAGTCTTGAGAGCCATGCATAAATACCTGTTGAAAGTCGTGTCATCCAACCACATGGAAGTTGTATTGAAACACAGTGATATCGAGTGGGCAATAGAGTGCCTCATTACAAATAACAGACAGTTAGAGTAGCCATGACCACACTCAAATGACATACAAGTATTACTTCATAGACATCATAAAGTTTTTGTTGATATTCCTCTAGGTAGACCACCAGATAGAGGCTCTGAGCATGTTATAGAACTCGAGGAGGATGTGCAGACAGTAATAACCACTCCTTATCAACATCCCGAATTGAAATTGCTTGATGACAAGCAATCTTGGGTGGGGAAGACTGTAATTTCCCCCTCCCCATAGGAAGCTTATGACGAAGTCCACTAGCCTAAAGTGGTTCTTGTAGGCTAAAGCGGTGAAATAATTAATAAAGGGACTTAAATTTGCCTAAGGAGACTTTATTAAAGAAGGAGAAAGGATGATATTTCCCCGCAAGTTGGAGGTCACTTTAACTTTATAAAGTGGAGTATCATAAAGTCACTTTATGAAAGTGGATTTAATAAAAAGAAAAAAATATCTAATAAAGAGAGAAAAGGGAAGGTGAAGATGAAAAGACAAAAGGGAAGGCAAAGATGAAAAGACAATCCTAAACATATTAAAGAAGGGAATTGAGGAGACTCTAATTCATTCATGCATTGTGTGAGTTTGAAGAGAGATCTCTTGGAGAGAGTTGGAAGAGGACGCTGAGAGATTTCGAGCCCTCACTGCCATATCAGACTTCGGTGTTGCAACAAGACCCCCTAGTCTGAGAGTGGAATCACTCAGATTTCATCGTAGAGCTTCAATGGAGAACAAATTTTCTGAGAAATATTGAGGTAGTCAAGCTTATCAAATGTTTATATCCTTATACTGCAATTTCATATTTCTTGTGACAGGCTGAAGGCTTCATGGAGAATGAAGAGTCAAAGGCAAATAAATATCAGTAAATACTCCAGTTTCATGGGACCCACGAATTATTGAGAGAGCTGCATATTTTATGGTGGGGTTAGTTCATATCTCTTTTTTAAAGAATTTGAATGGCAGAGGCTTACATGCTTGAATTTGGAGGCAGAAAAGCAACACGATTTGTTGGGTATACGAACAAAGTCCCACATTGACTATAAGTGGGAAGGATCATGGGTATATAAGGATGGACAAATATCTCCATTGGTATGAGGCCTTTTGGGGTAAAGTCCAAAAACAAATCCATGATGGCTTAGGCCCAAAGTGGACAATATCATACCATTGTGGAGATATGTGGTGTCCAGAGTCCTAACAAGTGGTATTGGAGCCAAATTCAAAGTTAGCCAAGTGGATGAATCCTCGGAATGCCGAACGAAGGTGGTGGCCATGGTAATATCACGATGGGATCCGTGGATGAGCTCGGTTAGAGCAAGCTCTTGAGGCAGGTGGTGTTCCATGTAAGGCGTGTGCTTCCAACGCATTGGAGCGGAGAATCCTGGTTGGTAGAGAGTGGACAGATGGATAATCGTTTGAGGGGAGGCTCGATGGTCCTTTGTTCGAGGGGAGGATTGTTGGGTATACGAACAAAGTCCCACATTGACTAGAAGTGTGAAGGATCATGGGTATATAAGGATGGACAAATATCTCCATTGGTATGAGGCCTTTTGGGGTAAAGCCAAAAAACAAATCCATGAGGGCTTAGGCCCAAAGTGGACAATATCATACCATTGTGGAGATATGTGGTGTCCAGAGTCCTTACATGATTCGCACAAATAATTTAATGATTTGGTCTCTCATTTCTTGGAGGCTCACAAAAAGAGAGACGGGTTGATTTTTTTGGTGGTTGAGCATATTTCCAATTGCTGGGCCATATTTCTTTTGCAAGGACGAGTTTTGGTCTTACATGAGTCACATTTCTCACTTAAATCACACCGTGGTCACTTCCTTCTATTGTTGAACAAGCTTCATCATGCTTGGGACTGCGTCTTGGTAGCAAAGTATAAAGTAATGACCGTGGGGACAAATCATGACACAGCCAGATGAAGTATTAAATTTTTGTGTTGCGTGTTACACTTTTTGTTTGTGCGCGTTAGTTGTGGGAGACTCAAGGTCGAGTTCGCTCTGTGTTGACAAAAAATATCACTCTAGTCACTGCATGGGAGATGGTCTAATACCATAGTCGGGTTCTAGAGAAAATATACATTTGCGTGGTAACTTTTGTCCCTGTTAGAGGAACCACTACCTTGGGAGCTGGCCATGGACTAAATTATGATTGAATGAAGGAATTATTTGTGCTGAAACGAGTGGCTAAGTCACACACATTATCTCAAGTCAGCATGGTGTTATTTTCTCTCTGTTAGGAATCATATTGTGACATTTATTGGGGCTGATAATTCTGAATCAAGCAACATATTCAAACTTCCTCTTTGACTGGTATTCTAAGGCAAACTCACTCCCAGGTTCATCTATTCCCTTCTTTGTGTATATCGTATATTGAGCATAAAAATAAATAAAGGAAGAAAGATGTTCCAATTGTTTCTATTCCATGTATTAGCTGCAACTAAATTTCTGAGTGTAGAATGAAACTGTCTGAACCTTTGGAAGGTGATATTTAGTTGTTGGTGCCTAATGTTATAACTTTATGGAGATAAAATTATGATAATCACCTAACGCAGTGTATAAACAATCTATTTGAAGAGACATTCCACTGAAACTCAAACTAAAATCAGAAATTTTTAAGATGAAAATCAGAAATTTGTGAAGAAGGAATCTTGCAGTGGTATTAGAGCTTTAATCTTGGCTCAACCTGTGGGTTTGGCTTGAAAACAGTGGGCTCGAAAATTCATGACAAAGGAAAATCGATACACATGGATAACATATAGGAGGAAGCATACTTACAAAGAACCAACTCCCCTTTTAGAGGAAGATATCCTTGATACAGAGAGTGAAGAGACACCAGAAGGGGGAAAGGGGTTAGAGAAGACACTTGAAAGACAAGATATGGAGGATAAGAAGGAACAAGCTTTTAATAGCTTACATAGGGCCATAAATAACTTGGCCAAGGGCCAAAAAGAGATGGTGGAGGTGATGAAGGGCGTGACACACACAAGGGCTTCCACTAGAAAAGAGCCATTGAATGGAGAAGGGTCCAACAGTGCTGAAAGAAGTCATGCTCGGACTTGTGTGTAGAACCATCCTCCACTGATAGAAAAATGGCTAGACCCATTATGCCTCAGTTTGTGCAGTAGGTTGTAGAAGACTTAACAAAGCAGGATGATTTTTGAATCCCTTATGCAAATTGCATGGGACAATATCAATCTCTAGGACAAGATTTTCGCGTTGCCATGATCTTTACTGATTTCTGCCAACTTCAACTGAAGAGCAGACCCAAACCATCTCAGAGGTTTCCAAGGTAGAATTATGAGCTGTAGAAAGCAATGGGGAAGGTGCCCATCCACTATTTTGATGGGTCGTCTAAATGCTCAGCGAGATCATGGGTGAAAAAATTGGACACTTATTTTTAGTTGCATCATATGACAGAGGAGGAGGCTATCAAATTGGCCACCCTGGACTTGTATGGCGAGGCCCATGAGTGGTGGTACCATGGGTTGGCGACGTTGGGACATAACAACATCATCTCATACACAAATTTAACTCAGATTCTTATCCAGTACTTTGGTAGGAAGGATCTAGAGGTACATTTTAGAGATTTGATAAAACTCAAGTAGACATGTATTCTAGAGGCTTATATTGCAGAGTTTCAGAGACTGGCAGTCATGGTCATAGATATTTGAGAGGCCATATTGGTGATGCTATTTGTAGAGGGGTTGGCAGAACCTCTACGTGGATGGGTCAAGAGTTTTGAACACACCACACTTCGTGCAACAATAAATAAAACCAGGGACCTATAGGATGCAAATTCCAAAATAAATTCACTCCTAAGGGTAATGAGGTCAAGCCCTTTCAAAAGGAGTGGATTGAGAAACCAAATTTGGATGAGGAGACTTTATAAAAGAAGGAGAAATGATGATATTTCCTAGGCAAGTTGGATGTCACTTCAACTTTATAAAGTGGAGTATCATAAAGTGACTTTATAAAAGTGAATTTAATAATGATAAAAATATAATAAAAAGACAAAAGGGAAGGCAAAGATGAAAAGACAAAAGGGAAGGCAAAGATGAAAAGACAATCCTAAACTTATTACGGAAGAGAATTGAGGAGACTCTAATTCATTCGTACATTGTGTAAGTTTGAAGAAAGAACTCTTGGAGAGAGTTGGAAGAGGAAGCTAAGGGCTTTGGAGTCCTAACTGCCATAACATACTTTAGTGTTGCAATGAGACCCCTTAGTCTGAGAGTGAAATCACTCAGATTTCACCGTAGAGCTTCAACGGAGAACAATTTTTTAGAGAAATATTTAGGTTCAAGCTCGTCAATTGTTTATATCCTTATACTGCATTTTCCTATTTCCTATGACAAGCTTAAGGCTTCATGGAGAATGAAGAGGTAAAGACAAATTAATATCAGTGAATACTTTATCCAAAATCTTTTTCTTATAGATGTGTTAAAGAATTACATGCATAAATTGTAGCTTAACATAGAAAACTTAATGTGCACATTAGAAAATAGGAGAAACACATAAAGCATGAAAGAAGACAAAAAGACTTGATAATGGAGTTCATCCGACTTGGACTACGTCTCCGGGCCCTACTCGATCAATGGGGAGGTCTTTATTCATTAAGTGGCATGAGAAAGAAGCCTATAAGAATCAGTTACAAAAAAGGAGTTTTATACCCCCATACTGAAAAATGGCCGAAAAATGCAGAACTTTGATGGAGAAATGGATAGAGCCATTGCGTTCATGGTGTCGAGAAATGCTGAAACCATATAAAATTTGTCAAAATCAGACAAAGTGGAAATTAAGCCTTCCTAGAAAATTTTGTCTCGAACTACGTGCACTGCCTCCTCTCCTTGGCCGCACTGATAAGTTGCGTTTAAACAACAAATAGGTGGCAAATTTTTCAAAGAAACAGTTATAGCGCATTTGGTTATGGATCCAAATATTGTGGAGGAGGTCGGGCGGTCAAACCCAGCCTCCTCCCTTTTTTTACATAACAAAATCCTTTTTTTAAACTATGGGTTGCGCTGGGCCCGCCTCCCATAACTACCTCCGTCGGCCTCTTGTTGGTGTTGTTTTAAATGGTTGGTGGTTGAGGCTGGGTCCGTTCCCCAAGCGCCGACCCACCTTAATGGTCGTTGTTTTATATTGAATGGGTTGGGTCTGCACCCCAAGGGTTGGCCCACCCAACTTCTATTTACGTACATGGTGGTTCCGTGGGAGGGGCCGGTGGTCGTGGCCCACCCCTCCACCAATGTATATTGTTTTTTTATGTGGAAGAGTTGGGGTGGCAGGGTTGGTGGCCCACCACCCTTTTTTATATATATTTTAATTTAATTAAACAATATGTTGTTTGCAAAAATTTTGATTTTAAGCCGAAGGAGTCATTTTAACAAGGCAACGATTTCTTTCGGAATCTGGCCAGAGTTGGCTGGATTCCATCTGTTGGAAAAAGTCTAAATTGTGCCTTCATTAATCCTACCCAGTCATCAAAAAGTCAACCCAACTTTGACTACCTATATCTCCTTCATCCGGACTTGGATTGGAGTGTCGTTTGCACCGTTGGAATCAGAGTGACGGGCACTTCGATCGGATGTCAAGTTCACCATCTTTCCACCAATTTGAATTTGAGCTTTTTCCATGCCACTGGTGTCTGGAGATCCTCTTGGATCAATCCTCCCTACTGAGGAGCTTTTGGACCCCAAAAGCATTTACACTTAGCACATTGTTTGTGTCCTTTCAACCCACACTTTAGATCACCTGCACACAAAACTAGTACATTTTTTTGCAATCATGCACACCACACTACCTAACAACCCTTCCTTACGAAGAGTTTATAACACACACTCCTTGGCCAAGGATTACATAAAAAGTATTCAATACCTCAACTACTAGCAAAGAAAGGCAAAAATATCATCGTTGCATTTTGAAGTGATAGGAAACACACCATCACTTTTACATTTACTTGCAATGTATGATTTACAATGGTGGCCATAACAGGCTACTACCTTAGAAAAACCAACTTAACAAAGTAGACCATCGTGAATGGGGTGGTTTCATTTTCCGAACATGTTCACTTTTCGGCTCCTCCCATGATGTTTCCAGAGCATGGAGCATCGGACAGGCGGTTTGTTGGTGTCCCTCTTTGTTGCAATGGCTACAACGATTCCTTTTCCTCCAAACTTTCAAGGTTGCCTTGGGGAGCTTTCCCCTGGTGTTCCTCCAATAAGTGTTTATGGGGCCCCCACTATCGCTGGACTGTGAGGAGGGAATTTCATCATCTGTCGTTGGCTAGTTACTAGCTGTATTGGAGCTTTCTCCCATTTCCTTTTTGGTGTATTCGAGTCCTGCACAATGCAACAATTCCTCGACTTCGATGGGGTTTACGATGCCTTGGCATTTGATGCTGAGGCCCTTTCCCTGATACCCCATCTTCTTAAATAGTTTGGATCCAATCCCTGTAGTGTGTTTTTCAAAAGCAGCGAATTCATCATCATGAAAATCATATGAAATTGAGGAACTGCTTTCTACCTTCGGATAGCGATGCTGCAAATTTTCTAAGACCTCATCCTTGCAACTAGCATAGTAATCTTTGTTTTTCTTTCCTTGCCTCTTGTAGAAGCCTCCTTAGCTCAACATTCTCTGCTTGGATGTGGTGGTTGATCTCCTCAAGTTCTTGGAGTCCTGTTGCGGGGAGTGCCATTTTCGTAATGTCTATTGAAATCCTTGATTCATAGCCAGAATCAAACCCCACATCTATAGGTCCTCCTGCCGTGATCCCAAGGGCTGCAAACTTTTATTCATAATTGGAATCGGACCCCAAGTCAATGGGCCTACCTCGTGCAAATCCTACCGCTGCAACCTTCTCATCTTCATCTGACTCAAAATCTTGGTTTTGTTGCATGGTGGTGATAACCTTCTGCTTCCCCTTTCTATCATTCCTTTCAGGGCTTAGCTCAGGGTGAAACTTCCAACAATTTTCTTCATCATGCCCCTCTTTCTCACAATGTGTACAAGAGGGTTTTTCTCCCATTTTCTTGGCTGCTCGGCTCTCTTTGGGTGGTCATACCATTCAGGTGTTTCCCTGTTTTCCAGATGAATGGCCTTTACACTAGCCGAGTCAATGGTAGTAGGTTCAAACAATAATAATGAATGTCTAATGTAGCGACGTAATGATCCAATATACTTAGTTATTACTTCAGGTAAATCAAGTGCAATGCCCAAATTAAGTGCTTGTTTTCTAAACTCCTTAGTAAAGCTTTGAACATCCTGACCTCTGCCTTGCCTTAAGTATTGCCAATCCATTAAGGCTTTTTGCTTATAACCCAAGGGATAAAATTGTTCCTTTAATGCAAAAATGAAACTAGGCCATGGGGAAAGAAGATTACCCACACTGTTACTACTTCGCAATTTTCTCTCCCACTAGATGAGCGCAGTGCCACTCAATCGAAGAGAGGCCAACTGAATCTTTGCTTCATCCTCTTCGATCTGCTGAATCCTGTAGTAGATCTCCATCTGCTTAATCCAGTTATTAAGCTTTTTTGCATTACTTTCTTGTTATACATGGGAAGATTAAATTTGACATCTAATTTAAAGAAAGGTTTCTTAGATGCACCCCTTGAATTTCTACGATGATAATGATGAGAGGAAGAAGAGCTTTCACTTGTGGAAGGAGAAGGAGGGGGTTCTTCACCATTTCCATGCATTGAACCTTGTTCTTCTGCCTTTTTCCCTTCTGCTTTCTCCAATCTTGAAAGCAATTGACCTACATTTTCTGCCATTGTATATAAGGTTTTGCAGAAATTGAGTTCATCCTGATGACAAGCCTCTTCATCTGCCATGTTTTTCTTTCGATGTGCATGACCTGCTTCGGGATCGAAAGACTTTAGTTTCCCTTCGCCTCTTCGGAGCCTGTTTCTTGTTAGCATACGAACACAAAATTCACATCTAAAAAGATTGCTTTGATACCACTTGATCCAAAAACAATGTCAACTTTGAAACGAGCACTGATACTGTTACCCATTTCGTAGAGATAGCAAAAAAATGACCCAATTTTGAAAAGGGGTGATGCAGAACACACATGTTTTTTTTTAGAGCATAGTTTTTGGCACTTTAATTTTTTTTTATGTACATTGCGTTTTAGAATGGTAGTGATTTTCATGTTGATTTTAAAAAGTGGTAATTCTGCATCATATCCTTTTTGTAAAAGACTTAATTTTTGACTTTAAATTTTCTAATATATGAAATGTAAATAATTATTTTCTAAATTTAATAATTTTTGAAGTGGTCTTCTTCTTCATATATATATATATATATATTTTGGTAGTGTTATCACCCCAAGAAACTCTCCTAGATTGTATATCAGAGATGCTCAGGAACATTACAAACTCAACAAAAATGTTGGAAAATGGTGGATGAATGAAAGAAATGCTGCATGTTCAAGCCAGATAACCACTTCTACTATGCTTAACCCCAAACATGGGTGAACACCCCTAGACTACAAGGCTTTAGACCACCAATTACTCATAGTTTAAGGAAAATGTGATAATGGAGAATACTGATCACACTAGCAGATGCATAGGACCCTGTGACAGCCAGCTACAACCAGCTAAAAGGTCTGTAAATCTATTTCTTAATGCACAGACAGGATGACAGCTTTGTGGAATTAAAATAACAAAAACCTGCATACAAATTCAATGATACATGCTAGATTCAAACACAGAGGTGGAATGACAGCCCCTCTAATGCTAAACATCAACAGAACATGAATAAATGCATAGCAGGCACAACTTGGAACAAAAAAGAAGAAGTGGAAAGTGAGCACTTAACAACAAAAGAAACTTGTATTAGCTGGAAATGAAGACCAGACGCTGCAGGTATCACAGTAGTTACAGTCTCCAGAAGTTGAATCTTACATCAAAATAACATTCATCAACCATCAACCCCTATTACATTCTCTCTTCTCGATATATATAAAGGTTTATTACAAAGATATTTTTCCAGGCTATGAATGGAAGGTCATAGCTGACCACCAACCACATTAATTCTTTGAAATGGGCCTCTGCTACACTCTGCCTGCTTTAATGAACAAATCGACCTTTCTTTGATACTCTGTTGTCCTTCCCGAGCAGGTGGAATGATGCCTAAGAGGAGCGCCATAATTGGTTAATGCTGCTGACT
>Ga0068630_1000430_pt1 | contig 13133 bp, 18 predicted proteins | sample InSIn4gowninarea_FD_77433 | JGI IMG/M metagenome (GOLD analysis project Ga0068630, IMG submission 77433) | Clean room microbial communities from NASA Spacecraft Assembly Facility at Jet Propulsion Laboratory, Pasadena, California, USA -... ... | reverse complement strand
TCAAGATTATCATTTACAATACATGATAAGGTGTCTGACATTATCACATGCCCTTTTGTTGAGTGTAACTAGAAAATCTGTAAACTATAGACAATAGCTCAAACTACAATGATCTCCATGTAGCGGTACTTGGTGAACTTCTATATTTCACAAATACATAAACCTACAACACATACGCAGGCTCCCCAAATCTCTATAGGCACTTCACATACACCAACAAACTAAATAACCACTGTGAAATGTACACACAAACACTGTGCACCAAAAACGATCGATTTTGACTATTCTACAGACAAAGGTCTACAGACAAAGGTCGGTCCATAGTGTGAACCCAATCATATGAGCTAGCACTATAACTATGCCAACGCTCTACTAGCTCTCTCACCATGATGTAGTCCATTGGCATATAGCATAACCGTAATGTTTACCAACCATGGTAGTGACATAAGCGTAGAAATGTCACCCTAGCTATCCACCAATGTCCACACATGTGGAGCTCGATATCTCAACAAAGTAGGCTTATGCTCTGTCCTAATGAAGTGTGTAATGATCATTTTCTGCTTTTGGTTAAGGTCCTTGAAGACATTGGGTCAGGACACTATGATGGAAAGGAAACAAGAACAAAGAACAAGATCTTGTAGTTGGATATTTGAAAGGTAGGGAGTTAATATCCCTGTTTCGAAAGCATATTGCCTCTTTCACCAATGAACAACATCATATTTAGGTGGTAGGCTTAGTAATTTAAAAATTTCTTATTAAACTTTCCAAATGACATGGTGGTCTCTATAATTGACTTTGCAGAGAACTATTCATTCAAGAAACAAAATGAGTTATAGTCAATGCATTGGTATTCTTCTTAGGTCACTATCTTGGTTCACATCACATATGTTGGCATGGTTATTATAATACTAATCACATAGATGAAGATATAATGCTACTCCTGTCAAGTGTAGATTGACTTGGAGGGAAGCATACAAGGAGAACCAAGCCAAAACAAAATAATGAAAGAAAACAATGCAATGCTAGAGAGTTTCCACAAAGGATCACATAGATTTATCAGCACAAAGCTAAAAGATCAATACAACATGATCTCCACATCTCACATAGAGTATGCCACACACTCTCACACAAGTGTCACCACTATTAGATGATGATATAGGAGAGCTAGAAGGGTGTTCCCTTCTCTACTACTTCTCTAATAGTGTGGCCACTATTAGATGATGATATAGGAGAGCTAGAAGGGTGTTCCCTTCTAGTACTTGTCCACCTACCCTCCATGATGATGATATAGGAGAGTTAGAAGGGACACCCTTATCCATGTACTCTCCATGATCCACCCTCCATGATGATGATATAGGAGAGTTAGAAGGGGGCGCCCTTATCCACGTACCCTCCATGATCCACCTCCCTACATCTACTCCATCTTCCTTAGGTTGGTGGTGATGCCCCTAGATCAAATGACGGTAAAGGTAAAGTAACAATCACCATACTACCCTTAGGACTAAGGTTACCCACACAAGTACTAATTGCTATTTTTGTCACCTAGACTAAGATGCACACACAACACATGTGTGCACACCACTCATGGTGGATGCTTGATCACCCATAATTTCCAACACTCTCTCTTGATCAAGCCTCCATACCAAGTAGGGTGTGCTTGACCAAGTCTAGCCCACTAAGGAATCATGAAGATGAAAACCTTCACAAAGAAGTCCACGGGCTATGGTGTTTACATAGTCTATGCATAGTGCTTGCATAGCATAGTCTTAGGACAATTAAAAATTTATAATCCGTTTGAGCAATTCACTATCTCTACCTATGCACATACACCTCTATCTATTGTATCCTATATTAATCATTAAGCAACCCTTATTCAAATCTACATGGTATCATTCGTGCGCCAGGCCAGATATACTAGGAGAAAAGCGATCACATCTATATCTTAATCCTACCCTTAATTACACTTATATTAATCCTACTCTAAATTACACTTATATCTTAATCTTAATTACACTTATATTAATCATCAAAATAAATCCACAATGGTTTAGCAATCGCTATAATTCTTGGGAGTAAGAGAGCATCAATATAATAGCTGCCTATACCTTCATCACAGTAGTAGTCAGCACACTTGAGGATGCCATCATTGCACAAAACGTCGGCTTCGAAGGCCTCCATTAATGTAAAATTAGAGTGTGTCCCATTACCTCCTATCCAGGTAGTTTTTAGGCAAATATGACCAGTGGAGCTACCCCAGGTTTTCCTATTATTAATTATCTAGTCAAATTATTTCCTCCCTTGGAGGTCTATTTAGGTGACCACAGTCTTAAGTATGCCACTGGTTATGGTACAGTAACCATACGGTTACCCAATGAAGAATACAAACACCTACATAAAGTTTATCTTGTTCCAGGTCTGGCTAAAAATTTACTTTCAGTAAGTACTGCTATAGCTGATGGTGTTGTCATAGAATTTCATCCAAGTCATTGTGTCATCAAACAATCCTTATCCTTAGGGGCGTTTATTCACATAGCCTGTCCTAAACAAGGACGCTTATATCCACTTGGAACCAGCACAGTTCCTAGTATTACATCCGCTCCTGCCATCGCCTTAGCAACTACTACTTCTATCCCTAGGTCACATGACACATTACTTTGGCATTACCGACTAGGTCACCTTAGTCTTAACACTATGAAACACATGCAGTCATCTCATTTAGTTACTAGTTTTTCTAGTCCCTTAGGTCCCATAGATATTTGTGAGGAATGCATTTATGGCAAGTCCACCCATCAAAGGTTTCCTCATAGTTCCACCACATCATCCTACCCTCTTCAACTTATTCATAGTGATCTCTGTGGCCCTATGCCTGTCCCTTCTCTCACAGGTTCACTTTATTTCCTCACATTTATAGATGACTATACTAAGTATACTATTCTATCCTTTATCAAACACAAATCTGAGGTCTTAACCAAATTTCAGTACTATCACACCTATGTTGAAAGGCAACTTCAGACACCGTTACGAACCATTAGAATAAACAACGGCGCAGTGAGTATGTCTCTCAAGCCTTTGAGGAGTATTGTATTACAAAAGGTATAAGGCATCAGTTCACTGTACCTTATACTCCTCAACAAAATGGTACCGCGGAGAGGAAGAATCGCACGCTAATGAGCTCAACTCGTAGCATGCTTGAAGTTGCAGGCCTCCATCAATCCTTCTGGGAAGAGGCTGTGTGGCGACTTCTTGCTACATACAGAATCGAGTTTCAACTCGCAGCACACCTCAACAAAGAACACCTTATGAATTATGGTTCGGTGATTTACCTGACCTGAGTCATCTCAAGATTTTTGGCTCTCCAGCATATGCGTTTGTGCCCTCACAGCAGCGAATCAAAATTGGATCCTCGAGCCCGCTACACTCTGTTTGTGGGCTATGGTGAACCATATGGTGTCAAAGGATTTAGGCTCTATGATCCTCAGTCAAGGAAATTCTTCTTCAGTCTCCCAGTGTGACTTTTCATGAAGACTTTCTCATCTCATCTCAGCACACAGAATCTGCTCCGGCCCAATCTCCAAGCTTGTCCTCTGCACAATCTGATGACCTGCAGCCAGTCTACACGGCGTCATCTCTAACTGATGCTGCTAGCTTCTTTATAGCATGGCGAGAGCCTCTTCCTTCGCCATTCTTTCCACAAGCTCCTCCTCCGCCTGCACCACAGCATCCTGCTGTTCTTCTGGGCGTTGCTGCTCCTCCGGGCGCTCCTCCACACACAGCGACACCCCAGCTCTACAGGCGCCGACCACCCGACGAGCTCGGCATGCAACTCGCCCAATTCCTGAGCGGCTAGCTGTTACGCGTTTCGACTACACACGTGGAACCCATGCCCGTCCCTGGGTTTCCATACGTTCACCTGCCCGCCCAGTGGGCTGGCCACCGCCCATCAACGAATAGCTCGTTATAACTGGTCGACATGCTCAGTTCCCGGGCCATGCAACTCCCAATTCTTCCCTCAGTCTGCATGCTGACTCTATTGGACCGGCGGCGGCGGGCGCCTCTTCTGCAGATTCCCCTGCTTCCCCTGGCAAAGTGTCTCCTGCATCTACTCGTCGTACCCATCCTATTGCTGACGCCTCTGCAAATAGATCTCTTTCTCCTTGATGATACCATCAGTCTTCACGATGCCCTCTCCGGACCTGATGCGGCTTCCTGGCGAGCAGCTGATGAGTTTGCATCCTTGCAAGCTAACCACACTTGGACTCTGGTTCCTCTGCCGCCTGGCCGCCGACCCATCTCCTGCAAATGGATTCTTCGACGTAAGCTTCACTTTCATGGCACAGTAGCACGATTCAAAGCCCGACTGGTCGCCGGTGGGGCAGATTTAGGGACTAGACTATACTGAAACCTTCTTTCCTGTTCTTCGTATGCCTTCATTTTGTCTTTTAATTGCATTAGCTGCATACCATGACCTCGAAATTCATCATTTAGATGTTAAAACGTCATTCCTTCATGGGGATCTCCTTGAGGAAATCTACATGCAACAACCTGAATTGTATAAATCCTCCACTCATCCAACATTTGTCTATCGCCTGCATAAATCCCTTTATGGTCTTAAACAGTCTCCCCGCATGTGGTACCATAAGTTTCATCATTTCATGACCAGTCTCATGGGTATACACGCCTTAAATCGGAGCCCAACATTTATATTAGACATAGCAACCCTGTTTTGTTAATTCTTGCCATCTATGTTGATGATATTCCCATCCTTTCTAATAATCTTAGTGCATTAAATGCTGCGAAGACTGAGGTTTCTTCTGCCTTCTCTATGTCTGATTTAGGCCCCTTAGAGTTCTGTTTAGGTGTCCAAGTCCAACGTGACCAACCATCAGCAAGGCATTATCCGCCTATCCCAGCAGAAGTTCATTGAAGAAATTTTAATCTATGGGATGGCCTCATGCAGACCCATCTCTACTCCTCTTCCGGTCTCCAACCGTCTCTCCTTAGACCAATCTCCTACTTCCCCTCCTGAACTTGCAACCATGCAGAACATTCCTTACTCTCAGGTTCTTGGCAGTTTGGTAACCTGTACTAGATTTGATATCTGCTATGCTGTTGGTTTCCTTTCCAGATTTATGAAAGCTCCTATTCAAAAATTTCCACACAGCGACATATAATCCTTCGGGAGTCGGCTGTTCATTTTTAGGGGGGAGCTGATCACGCAGCTCAGGGAATGCATTCATATGAAGCAGAGGATCAAGTACCTCACGGAACGCATAATCTTGATTGGTGGACTTTGGCGGAGTAGCACCTTGGCTGGGTAATGAAATGTCACTGATGCTCAGCTTCGGTTCATCATCACCATTATGATTATGTAGAATCAGGTCATTGGTAGAATGATCATCATCATTTACCCTATACTGTAGATCTTTGAATGTCCCTCGATTATCGTCATTTACCGTATACTGCAGATCTTGGAAGAATCATCATTTACCCTATACTGTAGATTTTCAAATGTCCCTCGATTATCGTCATTTACCGTATACTGCAGATCTTGGAAGATTCTTGGATTCTCGTCTGTGACCTTCGTCTGATCGATGCTATCTTCGACCAGCTTTAATATATTACAGCAGAGAATTATACAATAAAAAGGAGACGAAATCAATGCCGCGAAAAACACCTAAAATTGATGATAACAAAGTGTTTACGGTCTGCACTGAATGTATAGAAGTAGTGATATGTGAGGAGGCACCTGTTGGCCAATATGCTTGTGAAGGCGTAGGAGGATCCGGAGTTCGACCGGAGAGAAGGGGCCGCACAAGTAATTCATCCAGTGCGATGCATACCTACATTTATATAAAGCTATACAAAATTTAGTTTTTATTATTGATCACCACCAATCCTTGTTGCTAATTATTAAGTTGGTGCTTTACCAGTGTTGCTAACCACGTTGTTCCAATTGGGGCCGCCATCCTGCTCCATGTAGAGCTGCAATATCTCGTCTTCTTGAGGACACCACAAGCTCTTGCACATACCTGTTTGCAAGATGAGCTAGTACATACCTATTTGTCTGTGTAACTAATGAGACGGATTAGAGTAACTAGTGAAATTTGCGTGACTGTTTGTCTGAATTCATGGAAGCACGGTGCCATAGCATGTCGGTCGGTGCTTATATCATTGTGATTAGAATCTCAGGCGTCATTATCCAACCTACAAAAGCACAGCCCACGAGGGAATCCTACACTCCATTGTCGCAAAACTTAGAAAGGATTCTGGACAACAAAAACAATCCTCTTCTGAACCACTCGTAAAGGTCCACCACACTGCACAGTGTGACTCCCTACACTGCACCGTACACACTACACCATGACTTCCCCACACACACTACGGTGACACTACACCATGACTTCCACACACACCGGCAAAAAGAAAACGGAAGGATTTTATCCAAGAGACACGAAAGCTTTTACTTCGCCCCATATGTGTTCGCACAACATAGACTTACCATGAATTTCACGCAAGCGAAAGGAAAAAAAGGGAAGCGATTGAAGCGATTCCGTAAATTTCATTACACTATCAATGATGTCACGAGTGAGTAGAACATCACACTATCAGTGATTGTTGCAAAGATTCTATTCCAAAAGAAAGAGGCCACCGATAGTGTAAAGAATAATCTTGTGGTTCTCACATGCACGGAATACGCATAGTACACACAAAAGAAATAAATATAACTAGAAGTAGTATGGAGAGTATGCACAAGAAAAGTAATAGCAAGAGTTCACACACAAGAAAAAAGTATAACTAGAAGTAGTATGGAGAGTATGTATAAGAAAAAAAAAGTTAAAAACTTATTCGTGATTGTGCTCCTCATAAAAGTTGTTTATTGTGGATGGAAAGATCCTCATACCCTAATGAGCATATTACCATAAGTTTCACATCTTAAAGGAAAAAAGGGAAGAGAGTATGTACAAGAGTATAGCTAGTATGTACAAGGGAAAAATATATATAAAACTTGATTCATGATCGTGCTCCTCATAAAGGTTGTGTTTATTGTGCATGGAAAGATCCTCACACCCTAATGAGCTACCACAAGATTCACACAAAGGAAAAAAGAGAAAGGATTTTAGCAAGTGACAGAGAGAACCTAAAATTTTGTAACAATTCCATGATGTTTACAATTGTAGTTCTCCTAGGGATTCCATGAAATAGCTATATAGAACATCACTCTACCATTTACTACAAGCATGTATGTGTCATTAGGAATAAGCCACCCAAAGAGTTCAAAGAACAATTTTGGTGTTTAAATATGCAAGGAAAAGGAAACTTGCATCCATGAAAGCCTACATCGTGAGGTGGCCTATGGACTGTGAGGTAGGCCATGACCCCATTGTCTCAGACTGTACCTTGAGTGTGATCATGCCCTCCCTCTCTAGTCATCTCTAGATTTGGCACTCCCTCCATCATAACAACCTAATCAACAAACTCTCATGCTACACCATCTCCTCATCCCACTAGCTCTTGTAACAAAAAGCAAATAGAAAACCTAGTATATCATAATAACATCCTACAAATAATATAACATTAAGACAACGAGATTAGTACAAATAAATAATTTTAGAACCAAACTCACCTAGTACACAAAAGGAAAAAGTATAGCCAAAATTAATAAGGTGAGTATTTACAAGAGCATATTTTTTAGAAACTAATTCACGATTGTTCTCCTCATAAAAGTGGTGTTTATTGTGCCTGTAAATATTCCCACACCCTAATGAGCATATAACCCAGTAATGGACAAAGCTTAATGAGCATATTACCTATTATTAGTGTATTAACTTATTATTCCCACACCTTAATGAGAATATTACATAAGAATGGACACTTATTATGATTTTCACGTAAGGAAGGATTTTAGCAAGTAAAAGATAAAACCTAAAATTTGTAACAACACGAGAAAAAAATCTATAATTTCTTTTTCTTCTAGGCTTGCCATATGAATTACTATAACATCTCACTACCAGAATTTTCAAATATTTCACATGTGTACAATGTTGACATTTTAATAGGTAAGGAGTAGGTAGAGTATGCACACAAAACAAAAGTGACATTGGAAATAGTCATTAAAATATGAACAAGAAAATATGAACAAGAATCTAATTCATGATTGTGCATGCAAAAGACCCTACACCTTGTGAGACAAATTATGGACTAGATGACATATACCATGAATTTCATGCAAGGAAAAGAAAAAGGAAGGATTTTAGCAAGGGAAAAGGAAAGATACAATTTTGAAAGAAAATGTATTTCCATTGAGGTGTTTTTTAAAACTAGGGATGTCATTGAGGTGGTAGAACAGCACATTACAATAATGAGTTACAGTATAAATTTTCTCAAAGATTCCATGCATTGACATTATGATGTTTTAACATGTAAGCAATAGTGAGAGTAGGGACAAAAAAAAGTAACATTGGAAGCAAAATATGAACAAGAAAATAATAACTAGACACAGTCATGAGTATGTTCCTCATAAAAGTAATGTTTTTGTGTGCATGCAAAAGACCCCACACACTGCTAGGGCATACTACACAAAAAATACTCATATCATGTGCAAAACACATACTTACATATGGCTATATCCCTTCTATATGTATGTTTTTGTAAATGTTTTGGATAAAAATACCCCTTCTAAGATGAAATCACCTTATACACTTACATATTTTTAAGTGAACCCTGTGAGCATTTTATTAACTAGACACTTACCATGAATTTCATGCAAGGGAAATAAAAGAAACGATTAAAGTAATGGAAATGAAAACTTGCAATTTTGCAACAAAATGTGACTCCCTAACTTCTACTGATAGGGATGTCTTGAGGTAGTAGAACATCACAATACAATTATTGTAAAGATGCTTACTATGGATGTGCCATAATAAATAAGATAATTGAGTAAAGAAAAAACTTGAAGTTATAACATCCAAGGAATAGGAACAGAAGACACAAAATTAAGAAAACATGCCTAGAATTATTAAGGTAAGTATTTAGAAGAAAAGAGGTTTTAGAAAAAAATTCATGATTATTTTCATCATAAAAGTAATCAGTATTAGGTTTTAGAAAATAATTCACGATTGTGTTTCTCATAAAAGTGGTGTTTACTATGTTGAGATATCAAACTCCTCGTTTACAACTGGATAGCATTATGGAGGTTTGGTATATTAGTCATGTGTGACAATAATGGCTCGACACCCTGGCCATGTCTGTGGGCTTTATGGTAAGGATTACTCGTAGTGTGGACACTACCCATATTATTTGTCTTGTCTTTTGTGTATTGGAGAGTGTGAGACTATGGCTTCTCTCTATGGATATGGTAGATAATATACATTAGGGTTTGGGTCTCTGCTGGTGTGTGTGTTGACTCTTCTTCTTCTTGTTTGATTTCATGGTATCAAAGCTTGGTGCTCTCATCTAGGGTTTTGTGAGTGAGTGAGTGAAGAGGAAGAGAAGCTATGAAGAAAAGATGTGGTGAAGGACTCCATTGAAGCTTGGAGCTTGGAAGAGCTCTAGCGTACACACAAATACCAGATTTGAGAGCTTAGGACTATTGGTGGTAAGTGCTACAAGACTCCCTCTACAGATTGCAGGTAATAAAAGCAAGAAACAAACAAGATTGAAGTTGCCAAAGTATGCAAAAAAATTCTAGTTTTGAAGCTTTCATGGAAGCCAAGCTACCTTACATGTTGCCATTGTACTCTACCTCTATACTCAACAAGGCAATTGTCACAACTCTTGGCTGCTTCTTGTTGCTCCATGTAATAGCAGAGCTCTCAAAAGAAAACATGAACCCACTAGTAGATCTTCTGACTAAGATGCAACTAGCCCAATCTGCATCCATGTATCCATACACCTGTAGCGTTACACAAACCTCATAAAAGAGACCATAATCAACTATGGACATCACATAGCGCAGAATGCTCACATCACACCATCCAAGTGTGGCTTGTGAGGAACACATAAACTGACTCTTGAATCCAACTATGTAGTTCAAATTTGGCATGGTGATCATGATGTAGATAAGGCTACCCACTATCTTCTTATACATAGCGGCATCCTCTAAAATCTCACCTGCACCCTTCTGATCCAATGGTATAGAGATAGGCTTACAACTAGCCATACCATACTTGGACAACATGTCCACTGCATACTATCACTATGATAACCATATGCCCTCAGACCTCAATGCCAAGAAAGTATCTCAGCTCACCCAAGTCCTTCATGTCAAATTTCTACTTGAGGAGCCTTTTCACGTGCTCAACTTCCTCTTCATTGTGTTAACCCCAACAATCAAGTCATGCACATAGATGATTATGATCACAATGCCCCTATCACTCTTGAGGAGATTTTGCACATGCTTAACTTCCTCTTCATTGTCAACCCCAAAAATCAAGTCATCCACATAGATGGTGATGGCCACCATGCCCCTATAAGCTGGTGTTTTACCAGTGTTGCTAACCACGTTGTTCCAATTGCGGCCGCCATGCCGCTGTTGCAAGCTCACCGCCTACAGCCAGCACAACTGGATAGCATTTATGGTACAGCTGGATAGTATCATGCAGGTTTGGTAGAGTAGACATGTGTGACAATAATGGTTGGACATCCGGGCCACGTGGGTGACATTATGATTAGGGTTACTCTTAGTGTGGACACAACACATATTGTGTGTCTTCTCTTTTGTGTGTATGAGAGTGTGGGACTATGGCTTCTCTTCATGGCTATGGTGATAATCTACATTAGGGTTTGAGTCTATGTTGGTGTGTGTGTTGCCTTCTCTTCCTGTGTGTGTTTCTTTTCAGCTGCTCCACGTAGAGCTGCAATATCTCATCTTCTTGAGGACACCACAAGCTCTTGCACATACCTATTTGCAAGATGAGCTAGTACTGTTGTCTGTGTAACTAATGAGACGGATTACAGTAACTAGTGAAATTTGTGTGACTGCTTGTCTGAATTCATGGAAGCACGGTGCCATATATAGAGGCGTAGAAGCTTACAAGAAATTGCAATGAACCACAACATGCCGGTCGGTGCTTATATCATTGTGATTAGAATCTCATGCGTGATTATCCAACCTACAAAAGCACAACTCACGAGGGAATCCTACACTCCATTGCTGCAAAACTTTGAAAGGATTTTGGACAACAAAAACAATCCTCTTCTGAACCACTCGTAAAGGTCCACCACACTGCACAGTGACTCCCCACACTGCACCGTACACACTACACCATGACTTCCCCACACACACTACGGTGACACTACACCATGACTTCCACACACACCGACAAAAAGAAAATGAAAGGATTTTATCCAAGAGACACGAAAGCTTTTACTTCGCCCCATATGTGTTCGCACAACATCAGACTTACCATGAATTTCACGCAAGCGAAAGGAAGAAAAAAGGAAGTGATTGAAGCGATTTCGTAAGTTTCATTACTTGTAGGGATGTCACGAGTGAGTAGAACATCACACTATCAGTAGAGTGATTGTTGCAAAGATTCTATTCCAAAAGAAAGAGGCCACCTGATAGTGTAAAGAATAATCTTGTGGTTCTCACATGCATGGAATAGGCATAGTACACACAAAAGAAATAATTATAACTAGAAGTAGTATGGAGAGTATACACAAGAAAAGTGATAGCAAGATTTCACACACAAGAAAAAAGTATAACTAGAAGTAGTATGGAGAGTATGTATAAGAAAAACAAAGTTAAAAACTTATTCGTGATTGTGCTCCTCGATCAAAGTTGAAAACATAAGATGCTTCTTCACAAAAAAAAAATCTGGTTTTTTTCTCGCCAGAGAACTAGTCAGAGATCTTGCTCTAATTGCTTCAAATCTTGTCCAAATTTGATGTTTAGATATTCATTGGCTTAATTACATAATGCTCCAACATATCCTAGAAGCATTTGATCAAATTCTTCAAGGTTAATGAGAACCACCAGTTTTTGTAGCTCTCTGGTTTGCCTTTTTCTGCATATGTTAGGTACCACCTCTCACTAAAAGTGTTTTATCTCCTTCAAATCTGATCCAAATTCAAAAATTCTTGAACCAAAGGCATAGAAACTATTGGGACTTCACTTGTACCAAAGAAATTAGGCCAATTTGCAATACACAAGGTTTAATGTCTTGATTAGTGATGCTCTGTTTCTGCACAGTATTTTTGCAAACCTGCAAATCTTTGCTAATTGAATAAAAGGAGCGTCAAATACATCACATGAGGTGCCCCAAATGTAATAAAACTCTCAATCACAAAGCACCAAGTTTGATGTACAAATGAGTGAATTAGACCAAAATCTTCTCAACCTGTCCAAGATACTGCTCTAGAAAGCGCCGCCTGCTCCAGAGGGCTCTAGGGATGGGGCATTTGCACATTCACTTCACCAGCACCTTAGCAATGACCTAAGCTAACATGTTCTTGAAGGGTTTGACTCAAGTTTTCCTCTAGCTTTCGCAAACGGGGGGTATGTTCTCTGTTTTGCAGAAGTTCACAAAACCATAATTTTTCCTTTACACATCACTTGAAATGCATCAATTTATGCATGAATGATTTGCTCGTGAGTTTCTAGTACATGTGCCCTTCCAAATACATGAGACCTTCACTTCTTTGCTTGCATTTTCCCAAATACATGTGCCAAAATACATTTACTCACAAGCTTTCCATGAAAGCTTCAAAAAAACAGAAACTTTATGCTTTCTCTTGCAAACTTGAATCTTGTCTTTCACTTGCTTTGATTACCTGCAATCCGTAGAGGGGGTCTTGTTGCACTTACCAATGGTCCTTAGCTCTTAGATTTGGTATTCGTGTGTGCTCCACAGCTCTCCCAAGCTCCAAGCTTCAATGGAGTTCTTCACCGCCACCGCAGCTTTGCTTCACAGCTTCTTCCTCTTCACTCACTCACTCACAAAACCCTAAATGAGAGCACCTAGCTCTGATACCATGAAAAGAAACACACACAAGAGAAGAAGGCAACACACACACCAGCATAGACTCAAACCCTAAAATATTATCACCATAGCCATGAAGAGAAGCCATAGTCCCACACTCTCATACACACAAAAGAGAAGACACACAATATGTGTTGTGTCCACACTAAG
>Ga0068630_1000428_pt1 | contig 13135 bp, 7 predicted proteins | sample InSIn4gowninarea_FD_77433 | JGI IMG/M metagenome (GOLD analysis project Ga0068630, IMG submission 77433) | Clean room microbial communities from NASA Spacecraft Assembly Facility at Jet Propulsion Laboratory, Pasadena, California, USA -... ... | reverse complement strand
GTATGTATATATGTGTAGGAGACTAGAGAATTAGAAGGAGATTCAGTTGAATAATGTATAATCGTTATCGTTCAAAATATTATTGTAAATTCATGTTGTCGAATTGAATTGGCATTCCGACATGAAAGGAAAGTATATTAAGTCAGGCTTTCAAGCTCCGGACAAAGCGGACAGACCAAAACCTTTGACTGCCTGACTGGTTCAGCCCCTGACTGGTACAGCGCCTGAAATTCTTCCGCCTCTTGAGTTGAATGAAATCGGCCAAATGTGCCTTGTTGTCTGGAGCAGCATAGGTGACGTTTAAACTCGTTCGAATTGGATGCTCAGATCGAGTGGTACGATAACGATTATTTGTCTTTCACAACCAAAATTGCATACTAAATGCCACAAATCGAAGCTGCATTACAAGCTGGAAGGGCTCATCTTCAATAGCCCCCTAATAGTTATATGACCGTTAGTGTTAATTGAAACATTGTCACACAAAGGCTTTATATCATTCCCTCATTTTGCTTCACAACTCGATCTCCGAAGTCTAGTGCTTTTTCTAGATCGAGGAGACATTGGAGAGTGGTTATAATTGGCGCCGAAAACATACACAAGGAATTTATTCAAGAAGCTAGCAATCAGCAGCTAAATTTATCCATGACCAGAGACAAGCTATATCAGAAGGAGTTACCAAATTAGCAGAGAAATGTAGTCACAAATACAACACCTGAATCGGTTGATACAGCTCACCAGTCCAGTGACAGTGGAATCCAAGGCTATGTCTAGACAATGTTATCTACCTGCTATCAAAGAAGTGTTTGCTTTACTACAAGTCAATACCCATAACCGCTTTTTAACTGGCAAACATGCAGAACGTGCTAACGAACTAATTCTATGGTGTGAAAACTATCATGAACTAAATGAACGAGAACAAAATGCTGTTTTAGCTCATTTCAGATACAGTTAAAATTACAAAGAAATATCGCTGATACCACAATGAATTATAGTGTTGGAAACGAGAAGTAATGGAAAATCTGCATCAAGGAAAAACAACTCGTTGAAAAGCGCAGTTCTGAAGGAAAAGAGAAAACTGTACATTGTAATAGTGTTACGAATAAGGAAATACAGATAAATAATTAGTGAGTTGTGTTATTTTAGCCGTGTTTGTGAAACGATATTATTAGCATCCTGTTGCTGTTGCATAGTAAAAGGTGCATTTCCGCATAAGACTTACAACGAATTGCAGAAAATTAATGTATCTCTGGCAAAATGAAGCCTTTGAAATGTGACCATTTTGGCGCTCAAATCTGAATAAAAATGTTTGAAAGAATTGCAATAAGTGTAATAACCCATAACTCTAATTCAGAAATTGCGATAATATTCGTGGAGGAGCTATTAGTTATGATATTTTTTGATTGGCAGAGTTGGAGGATGATGCAGCTGGAGTGATTATTGTAGGAGTTTTAGATAGTATCAATTCAGAAGAAGTGAGGGAGAAGTTGTTATTCGAGCAAAGGGAGAACAGCGCTAAAACCAGGCAATAATTTTATGATATATTTGGTATATTTCTACGTGCATCTTAACTATTTCGAAGCAGACAATATCAGATATTCATCAAGGGGTAATTATCTATCAGTTAATAATCTCTAATCTATCCATACTTCCTGGTTGGTGAGTCTAGTTGTGCGACTACATAGAGGATTTGATAAGAAGAAAATTTTTAAGTCAAACTTTCATTAGCTTATTTGTACAGTGATGATATAATATGTATGGTATATAAAATGTTCTTTTTTCTTCTATTTATAACCCGTTCAGTATTAATCATTACTCCTGCTTAATTAATGCTTGGTCCATTCGGATATCCACCCTCAGTCACACCAATTTCAACTTAATTTGCATCTTAACCATGAAAAGTAGGTCTAAATTAGTAGCGTTATTATTACTATTATTCTATAAATATGAATTAATTGAATAATGGAGGTAGTGATCTATATACTTTATTTGATTAAGATTCTTAATGTAGATATGAATGTCCCCTATTCTGTGTAATATTCCTCCAATAAAACAATGAAAATAGAATTTCTAATTTTGCTTGTAATTGCGTGTGTAATAATACCTCTATGCTTGATTCCTAATATTTGTAGTCAACAACAAAGCTCTCAATATGGATTTCTGCACCCGTTAAAAAAATCCTTGTTAGATTGTGGTCCTTATATTAATAATTGTGGTTCACCATTTCATATCGAATTATATGTTCCTAATAATCCCCAATCAATAATTAATGGTCAATTGGGGTTTTATCCTGTCTTAGGGAAGCCTTCTTTTATTAATACTAATAATCCTAATTCTACTATAACTGTCCCTTTACTATTATTCAACACAGATTTCAGTATGAGAGTTTTATGTACCAATAATCCTTCACTCTATGTATCTACATATTTTAATACTTCTGTATTATTAATAGCAGAGAATGGTCATTGCCCTGCAGAATTATTTCTTAATAATGCAAAATACTGGAATGTAACAGGATTAATGGTATACGAGCCTTCAATTACTGCTAGTGCTTATTCTGCAGGTCCGGGTCCAAGAAATATAAACTATAATAATTTTGGTTCTTATGAAACCAACTTTATAACTCCTATTCCCTATCTTCAAACCTATTATGAAGATATAATAATATTAAAGCAGAATATTCAAATAGAAGACTTTCCCAGTATTTGGGTTAAAATTAAACCCGCTGGAGATCTTTCCCCTCAAGACAAAGTGATTCTTAGAAATCTTTTATCATCGTATGAGAGTAGTGAAGCTAATATTAATTTCACAGTGAATAATGTTTGTACGAGTACAGATCTTACTAGTTCCCCCGCTTTTCCTTTGCTCTTGCTCTGGTGTGAATTTGGCAAGATCGTCTTATTTGAGATGGCTTGGAGCTTCTATAAATTCAATGGAAAATTGGATTTGTTGAGCAATTTCCCTCATATTCGTTTCCTTTATCTCGCTTGGGTGAGAAGTTCTGCTTTATGTGAACTGCATGAATTACAATATGTGGATATGTCACTGACACTACCTGATACGGCAAATGCTCCACTTCCTGATTGTTTTGATGAGATAAATATGCCAAACTTATCTTTTGTGCGATTAGATGGTGTTTGTACTCCTAATATAGCAGTGAATAATTCCAATTGTTTGTTTCCTCGTTCTATTCTCAATAATAGGAACCTTCAATGGTTTTCTGCTACACAAAATGGTTTTCTTGATAGTTTTACCAGTTTATATGAATTTAGTTTAAACCATTTAGATTCTTTAAACTATTTTGATATTTCTCTCAATAGCATGACTTTACCGCTACAAGAAGTAAATAATAATCCGAGATTCGAATACTTAGATTTATCATACAATACTTTATTAGGTGAAATGAAGTTAACTTCTTATGATCATTTGCCTGCTCTTCGTTATATCAAAATATCTCATTGTTCTTTGTATGGGCAGTTACCATCTTTATTGGAAGTAATCTTAATTACTTTTCTTGATTTTAGTTTTAATAATTTACAAGGAATAACCCCCCAGAATTGGTTAAACTTTAATACATTAAACTCTGTAAAGTTAAACAATAATTATTTCACAACTTCTCCCAATATTTATTTTATGCCTCATACTGCTTATTTAGATATTAGTCACAATAACTTAACTATTTTACCTGGTTTATATAATGATCCTTGTCAACTTATCAATCTTGTAATCCTTTCTCCTCCAATAACTTATGTTGATTTTAGTTATAATTCTTTAACTGGAGATTGCTCTTCACAATTATTTATTGAGAATCCTTCGTTACAAACAGTGTATGTATCTCATAATAAGATTACAGGTTTACCTCCTGATATATTTCAAGATCCCAATCTGGTTAATGTGGATTTTTCTTATAATAATTTAACAAAATATTCGCTATTTCCTGTGATTGCCAGTGAAAGTACTTTCCCTCCTAAGTTACTTTATTTCGACTTAAGTGGGAATTATGAATACAGTAATTTAGCTGCATATAAAACTGCTTTAAATACTTGGTTATTTAAAACAAGTGGATCTACAGTTATCAATAATGAGTATACCTGTCCTAGCTTTGGATTAAAGCTAAATCCTTCTACAAAAGTTCAAATTGAATTTGATCCTGCATTTTATGAATATTCTGAGTGTGTTTGCTTACCAGGTTTATTTGGGATAGTTCCCTATTGTCATTATATTCCAAGCAATACTTCTTATATTCAAGAAGAAAATCTAGATGAAATCTTACCCATTCCAGTATTAAATCCTTTTCTTGCTCTATCCAGTAATTATACCGGAAATCAATTTCATCCTCTTTTTCAAGCCTTCACAGATGGTTGGTATGGAAATAATAGATTAATTGAAGGAATTGATACAGATTGGATTATTAACGGAAATAATGTTAATATTATTGACAATAAAGGCAACGATAGTATCACTTATCAAAGAAGAGCGAATTCTATTGGGTGCGCTACAACTAGTGATAATAACTGTAACAATCCGGACCTCTCACATCCTGTTGTCTCAATAATATTATATATCCATTTTGATTTACTTGTATTTAATTCATCTTCAGATGTATTAGTTGTATATTCCGACTTAGGTACAACATTATTTCAGCAATATACTGGAACAGATTATTCTGTATTATTACCTGCAGCAAAACATGCTAATTATCCATCTTATACTCAAACTGATGAATATCTACAATTATATTCTTCTCATATTGCTAATTTTAGTTATCAGGCTATAATAGAATTACAAATCCCTTCTAATACGATAGATATTAATTTCCGAAGTCGTAAGCCTTCAGGAACCCATTTCTTTGTTACTTACCAGTATATGACGACTTGTCCAAATAATTATCACATCGAAACTGTTATGGGTAGTGATGACAGTAATTATTCTATTTGTTCTCCCGATCCTTATTATCTTGCTTCTGGTCCATTATTGGGTTTAGTATTAATGAATGGCTTGTGTACAATCCTTATTCTTTCAACATTGTTTATATTTCTTGGATTAAGGAATTTAACTATTATTAAGGCTTCTACTCCTATATTAACCAATAGTTTACTAATTTCAATTGGATTCTTATGTGCTACCGGTATATTATACATAGTACCCCCTTATTCATCCTCTGGTACAGCTTATATCTGTTCTGCTCGTGTATGGTGCAGTTGCTTAGGTTTAGTAATGATCATAGCCATTTTAGTTAGTAAAACTGCTAAAAATAACAAAATTTATGCTTCCACCAATATCAGACCAGTGCAAACAAATCCTATTGTTATGCGATGGACAATAAGTTTAGTGTCCATACAAATCATATTATTAATTATACAGGATAGTTACAGTCTAATTCAACCTAATCAAGTCTTAATCAATGGAGAATATCCTTTTTGGATTTGCAAGGGAAGTGATGAGTTTTATGTTTGGATTGTATTTGAATTAACGTATTTAGGCTTTTTAATGTTAATTGCATTCATAATTGCATTTAGAGGACGGTCATTACCAGCTTTATTCAACGAATCGCATCTCATAGCAGCCTCCCTGTTATTTTTATTATTTTGCTTAATTATTTTAGTGCCCTTGGCATTTATTGTCTCTTCTGCTTCCAGTATTACTTCTAATCCTGATGCTGCTCATCTATTATTAAGCGCTGCACAATTATCCTTAGCTTTCTTTCTATATTTAATTAACTTTTTACCTAGAGTTTATTATATTTATGAAGCTGTAGGAACATCGAGTTCTATTCCTAATATACCATCTTCATTTCCTATGAGTTCTGTGCATACTTAGTAGAACCCCTTTCCAGCTTGTTATTATTTTTACTGAGACAGTGTTGCTTCACAATAAAACCAAGCAGATTGTTCTCCGAGTTGAGAATTACTACAAGCGAGAAACACAAATTTTCTTCCTCCAACAATGATTCCTTCATTCAAAACATGATGAATCCGTGTTTCTATTATTGTTTTGATTGTTGGCCCTGTCAGTGGGGAAAGATTTTCATCAACAAATGTAACACGAAGAAATCGATCTCGATATTGAGAATATTGCCTTAAGATACGATTACTAGATGAAGGATCAGAATCTGGTTTCTGAGGGATTATACGTAAAGGAGTGATAAAACCTCGTCGAATTAACACGTTTTGAGATCAGAATTCGATTTCTCAGCAGTAATACCGCTGTTAATTGATGTTTGAAGTTTTTTCATCAACGCTATATCAGGAATTGACTTGGAATCAATGAATAATGGATTCACGATGTGTAAAGCTTGTTTATTAGTTTTAACACAATACAATAGAATACAATACAACACACATCACCGAGCATGATACTGTGGCTCAGAATTGAGTTCTCTAGTCCACAGTATTGAGTTTAATTAATAGTCTCCACTAACTGATAATTCTATGGTAAGAATAATTTATAATTCTACCAGTACTGGTGCGAGTGAATACTAAAGCAACACAATTAGAAAACTTGCTATTGAAGAAGACAAAACAACACAACAACATCATAACAACACACAATATGATACAGAAACCAACAAAAGATATTATATCCATTGTTTACTATAGAATAAAATATTAATTAACGCAATTACTGCATTTAGTTTTCAGTAATTTCATGATTTGTGTCGCTATATCTACACTGCTAATCCATAATTTATGTTGTGCTATTAAAGCATGAAGAAGATAACGGATAGCAAATGATAATTCGTCATTGAATAATAGAATCATAGCCACAGCTCCAACCAAAAAATAATTTTGAGTCTTTCACTTGTTTAAGTAGCTTTGGTGTTTCTCCCACTACAGTGAATTTGTTTTCTTTGTGGCTGGAGAGCTTTTATACAATGGCCAAAAATATGATTTAGCATTGAATCTGAATGAATGCAGCGTTGTTGATAATACTTTTCTTCATTAGATTTGCTTGAAATGAAGGGGCCTACAGCTACGTGAAATCGAATAATATAGTGCTTATTATAACAAATAAAACAGCATTGATTATGTTATTCCAATAAAACTTGAATTGCATGAAATGATTTTCCTTCTCTCGATAACAGATTTCTAATTCTTTTTTCTTAATAATGAAGGAAATATCACCAGTTTTAGTCCACAGCGTTTCTATGAGCTTATTCTCTGTAGATTTGATTGTATCTAAATCAGCAAATTGTAACAAATTGATACAATCTACATGAAATTCATATAGAATCTTATTATAATTATCAGTATTATTTGATAATTTTTCATCATTTAAATCATATTCTGAATCATTAAATTGTTGTTGAATCTGTTGAATAATCTGATTAATTTGGATTTGTTGAATAGTTTGAAATAAATCTCTTGCTCGGTTCTCTGCATAGGCGCTTTCCTCCACTGACAGATTTAATGCAGAGAAACTAACCTCAGGAGCAGCCATCAGAAGAATAGCATAATGTTCTATATTATACAGATATCGCTCGAAGAAGATTTGACTGAAATCATGCCATAGGAAATAGTAAGTTTGAAACCTTTTTTAGCTCCAGTTGTAAAACATTTCTTGATTCGAGGAGTCGAAAGATATTATTATTTCTTAATATTCTATTTCATCATATTTAATCATGTCCAACTTCTTCTGAATTAGGGTTATTAGGGTTATTAGGGTTATTACACTTTTTGCAATTATTTCAAACATTTTACGTCAATTCAAGGCGCCAAAATAATTCGAACTTCATTAATTTATAATATTATCGTAATTGTTTTGTGTTGTCCTTGTTCGATTCTAAATCATTTCTGGACTAATTGATATATCCATCAAACTATCTGTCTTATTGACGCATTAAAATAATCGAAGAATCTGTAAAATTATGTAAACAGTGTAAGAACATCAATTATAATATGAAATATTAACTTACTATGTAGTTTTATTATAAAGCTTCGAATCATGTTACTAGGCTATGCTGGGTGGGACATCAATAATCCAAAGAAATGTTGCTATTCACTCTCGCAATCATATTGAATATATAAATAAGTTTCATTATTTTCATTATCATTGAGTGTTTCGGATGTATTTTCTCCCCAACCTGTACAATACTCCATAAATCTTAAATCAGATCCTAAACTTTGTCCAACTCTTTGACTTAATAAATATTCAGGATGGGAAAATACTATAATTCCTCTTCCACAAGAAGGTTTTAATTCTATTATTTTATTCATCAATTCAATAGCTTTGATTGATTATTATTATCAGAATAACGTTCTTTTCCCCGCAAATCATCAAAAATTAATTCAATTTTCAAATCTTTCAATTCTTTATCCGATTTCCATTGAGATCTTAACTCTTGTGTACGATCAATTAAGCGGATGTATAACCACTATCAATTATAATATAATTGAACATAGGTTCAGGAGATTTTTGCTTTTTGTTGCTTTTCGGGTAGGTTCTTTTATAATCTGAAATCAAATTAAATTAGGAAGAAAAAGATTTATTATCATTATCATTATTAACAGATCCTTTGTCTGAGAGCAGTTACTCGATTTAGACTTGCCCGGAGTTTCAACTCACACAGTTTGAGATCTTTTTGCATTTCTATTTATTATTATTATTATTATTATTATTATACTGCCTCTATTGATTATTGATTACTCCAGATGAAGTTTCTTGCCGTATTGCTGTGTTTATTATTGTTTATTTTCCCAGTATTTAGTGATGATTTTGATGGTGTTTTGAAACAATTAGAACAAAAGAATAATGCAAATGGTATTACTCTAGGAACAGTTAAATCAGGTACAGGATCTGCGACTAATCCATTACTATGGGACAGAGTATTTGTAATGTTTTTTGAAAATCATGGATATTTACAAACATTACATTCCAAACCATGGCAGTCAATTATACAGAAATCAACATGGTTAACTAACTTTCATGCAACTACACATCCTTCACAACCTAATTATATTGCTACTATTGCTGGAGATACTGTTGGAGTACATGGTGATGGATATTACTCATTAGATCAAACAAGTCTAATAGATTTATTAGAGAAGAAAGGAGTTTCTTGGAAATCTTATCAAGAGAATTATACTCCTTCTGATTCTAGTGGTAATTGTAATGATGCAGAAAGAATCGGATTATATGCTAGAAAACATAATCCATTTATGAGTTTTAAAAAAGTACGCTCTTCTCTCAAATTATGTCAAAATATTGTTAATTCTGATCAATTATCTAAAGATATTGAATCTGGTAATCTACCTCAATTTTCATTTTATACTCCTAATATGAACAATGATGCTCATGATACAGGAATGGACTTTGCTGGAAATTATTTACACAAATTCTATGATAAATATATTACTAATCCTAAATTCACTCAAAATACTTTAATTTTAATTACTTTTGATGAGGATGAATGTAAGAATTACAATATATATTTACGCTTTCATTGTTTGTTCAGGCTTTTTAATAAATACTGTAAGACTTATTCTAACGATACAATGTACTGTATTACATATATGTCTCTGAATTAGGGCTAGAATTTCAACATATTGCTGCTATGATGTTTGGTTCATATGTTAAACCAGGTACTTCAATAGATGTTCATCTAAATCATTATTCTATTACTAAAGCTATTGAAGATAATTGGGGTTTAGGAAATTTAGGTCGTAATGATGTAGGTGCAACATCATTAATTGAATTATGGAAACCAACTACTAAACTAAATAATAAAGCTAATGATTCTTCCTTTTTAAGTCATATTAAAAAGATTTTTACCGCTGATCTGGATTCTGCTGAATTTGATCCCGATATGTTAAATCATCATGATTCAATTGCAGATTTACATAGTAAAATTGATAATTCTGTAGGAAATCAACATTTACCTATACGTTTAACAGAAGGATTACATGATTTATTATCTAAACCAATCGATAGTGAAGAATTTAATGAAAATGAAAAATCCAATGTTAATATTAATGTTCGTATATCTACTACTGATTTGATGAATAGTAACAGTAATATTAATGTAAATGTTATTTCACAACATCCTCATATGAGTCATCGTAATAATAAATATCATGACTCTTCAATTAAAAAGCATTATCTAAGAAATTCTAAAATGAATAATAATAATCAATTAAATAAGAGAACTACACAGGAATTATACAAACTGTATATGTCTACTATTCAACAGTTAACTGGTTGTAATGCTGAAGGTTCTGTAGATTCACGTTATTCTTTAATTTATTTAGAACCCCATTTATTTCCTTCATTACCTCCAATTAATCCCAAAACTTATGAAAATTCTACTAATTTACAAGGAAAATTAATAGCTTCTTCTACACCTCAAGAAGCATTAAATAATGTTATAAATATATTAAAACATACACAATCTAAAAAAGCACAATCTGTTATTAAATCTTTAATGACTATCCGAAAGAAATTATTTTAAAATAAACAGATTTTGTTTATTATTTTATTTTCTCATTAATTTGATTTATAGTATTACGACAATGGTATAATTATTTTTTTTTTATTTAGATGTATAATTATTTGATATCCAATCCTAAATTCGATTTAACTGTCTTAAAACTTTGATGTTTTCCAAACAAAAATGTGTTTGTAATTAATTGAAATAAACTAATACCTTATAGTTTATTTATAAATATGAATTCTGACACAACTGAACATAATAATAATAATGTACACATCAGAATAATATAATATGATATTCAGGATCAATAATAGATAATTCTAGAATATTCAGACACACCAGATGAAAATCATAATATAGTATTGTATTGCTATAATACATTACTTTATTAAGAAGTCAAATAAACCTTAAATCATAATGTTAAAAACGAGCAATTCAAAAACTCAATGGATAGAATAATAGAAAAGATAAAACGACAATATAAATCATATGAATACTTATTAGACAAGTGTTATAATTCACGACACAGCAATCACAGAGAATGAATTACCGATAGTTAATCTATAAGAATTAAAGCAACAAACTATGAGCAACAGATTAAATTACAAACATTAATTGTGCAAAGAACCAATTAATATAGAATTAAAGAATAATCTAATAATATAGTACATTATACCGGACTCCAGGACACAATCTAAAACACTGCAAGAGAAGATCAATATGAATTAAACTATTATACAAAACTAGATTAAACATACAAAATAGCAGCGAACTCAGCAACAAACAACTTATGCAGAAGTTGCACAAGCTGAATAACCAGATAATGCAGCAATAGCATTACCTCGTTGTACAGCACAAGCAATAGAAGATGTTAAATCTGTCATAATTTCTTCTTTACTCCAAGCTGATAAATGTTCTGTAGCAAATACAGCGATTTCATTGATTAAACTACTAGCAGATTCAGATAGACCACCATAACTCTCTATAGCAAATGGTATAAAATCAGCAGATTGTTGTTGTGCTAAGTTTGAATACTTCTGGATCTTCTGATCACATGCATATTTCGCTGTTTTCAATTGAGTTTGAGCTTGTTTAATATGTGAGGGACAAGTAGGATGTACAATAGTAACATCGATAAGTTTATTGAATTGATCCATAATTAATTGTAGATCAGGTCTTAATCTATTTTCATCACTTAAACTTGATGGTTCTAGCCGAGCTACACATCCTGCATGTAATGTATATAAAGCAAGAGCACGATTCACTTGATCATGTCTCATATTTAATTCATTCTTTCTACGTTGAACACATGATAAATAATGCCAAGGATCATTAGTAATAGATGAGTTACATGCACCACAATGTTGTCTCATAATATTAAATGCAGGTAAACCTAATCTTAATCTCATTGCTAATTGATAATGATTATCTGTTAATACATGTGAAGGTAGAGAGGGAATTGTTTTTAACCAATTACTAGCACCAGGTGCTGATACAACGAGTAATCGTGCAGATGTTTGATTAACAGTACGATTATAACCCAATAGTTCTCTCAAGCATAGTATGATGCAATTGCAGCAAAACTTACATTTTTCTCTTATCGTAATTTCTTTCCTCTGATCCTCTTCCAAACGACCACTGCCATAGTCCCAACAATTAATGTTATGTAAGATTCAGGTGTTGAGATAAATTAACCCACATAGTAAATTACTTTCAAAATATAATAATGTTGTACCATTGTACAAAACAAGACTGGCTATTCCCAGAAAGACGATACTAGAGCATGCCACAGTTTGGGGCGCAGATGAAGCAGGATCATCATTATCCATGGGCACTGTTTCTTCTTCAGAGTGACTTGGTTCTACTGGCGATCAGAAAATAAATATTTCAGTGTGTTTTCAGATTGCGCATAGATTCTGTTGTTCACAATTCATATCGCTTTTGTATATAGTTAACATGGTGTATAAACTTTAGCTAATTAACATCACACTGCCCTAAAGAACCTCGCACAGCCCTTATTGTTTAAGTGCTATTTTCTAACAATCCTGGGTGAACTATAACGATAACTAAGCTAAATCATTGAGTATTGTGATTAACTATAATAGACAACGTGGTAGTTTTAGTAACATAACAGGGAGATTGAAACAATGCTAAAATTTAGTAAAGCACGAGATCGCAACAGCTTCAAAGTACAATAAAATCCCAGATAAGAGAAAATTTAAACTTTATTGCAATGACAACAATCTACTAAAACTCCTAATCTAAGATAAAGATAATAGTTTTACTAACGACATTATTGATTCTTCCATTCATGACAAAAATCCTGTTTCGATGAATAAATAGAGCTAACTCGAATAATTTAGCCACCGCCGAATATGACATGAGTACAGTGCACAACACTATCTCATGATATATATCCTGACAATATTCCCAATTCAATATCCAAACAATTAACCCTAACAACCTCCTGCAAATCAATTTGCTTGTAAATATCCATGTATATTATGTAAGCTGATCCCGATGTTATCAAAGTTTCCTGCTGATTTGGTCATAGATTTTTTTTTGATTTGTCTAATTTTATTCTTGTCAGAATCCAATCGCGGTATAGTACTTCCAACTATTAGTAGTTATATAGAATCTCTAAATGGATCTGTGTTTGAAATAAGTTTGGCAATAGCTTTATTTAGTGGAGGGAGATTAACAGCAAGT
>Ga0068630_1000426_pt1 | contig 13166 bp, 10 predicted proteins | sample InSIn4gowninarea_FD_77433 | JGI IMG/M metagenome (GOLD analysis project Ga0068630, IMG submission 77433) | Clean room microbial communities from NASA Spacecraft Assembly Facility at Jet Propulsion Laboratory, Pasadena, California, USA -... ... | reverse complement strand
GCGGGTTATTACGGCTTGAATATCTTCTAAGGAGTCACCTTCTTGGATCATTTCCTCTAGAACTCCCATTAAACCTTCTATATTAATAATAGGCGACTTTAAATCATGGGAAGCGGTATAAACAAAGGTGTCCAGGTCGTTATTGGTGCGCAGTAAGGCTTGATTATTTGCAAATAATTCTTCTTTCGCTTGGGTTAGCCGTTCGAGTTCCTTCTGTTCCGAAAGATTGGTAATGATTAATCCGAGCACTTTATCTCCCTTACTTTCGATGGTGGTTAAAGAAATATACACGTGCACGGCCTCTTCTGGAAGCGGTTGTAAAATAAATTCTTTCTTGGTGGGCTGCTGCCATCCTTGCGTAAACACTTGTTCAAACATGGGTAGGTATTCCCGGTAAAGAAATCGGTGAAAAGGCGTACCAATTACTTCACTTAAGGGCAATTGAACGAGTTGCGCAAAATGCGCATTGGCGTAAAGTATCAAACCTTCTTGGTTGAGGGTAACGGCCCCCTCACTCATATTCTCTACTAATATCCGGTATGTTTGCTCGGCACCCTCCAGGGTAAATATTTTGGTCACTCCGTTGTCTTGAATGGCTAAGGCATCCACCGAGCCGGTCCGGATAGCGTCTATGGTATCTTCAGCTACTTGTAACTGATAACGCAAATCCGCTAACTCTTTCTCATAATCTTGGCTAGATTTAGGCGCGTAATTTTGGTTTAACTCTAAAGGCACGGGTTAAAAAATAAGGTTTGTTAATCTTGTTTACGCAAGTCCAGTCCTAACAACACTTTTTCGGTATTCGACATATCGCCAATCAATCTTCTTAAAGGATGAGGAAGCTGTTTGATGAGGGTAGGCGCGGCAATAATTTGCTCTCCTTCTGCTAAAGTAGGTTGTTGAAAGATGTCAATTACTACCAGTTCGTATCTTCCCTGGAGGTGCTGCTCGCAAATGTTTTTTATGTTCTCCACGGCTCGTCTGGAGTTCGGGGTCATGCCCGTTATATATAACCGCAACACGTATTTTTCATCTGCGGGAGGCCTTAACCACTCGTCCATACTCTCCGTTATCTCACTCATGCGTAATGGGTTTTGATGTCTAATCCTACTAATACCTTTTCCTGCTTGGATAGGTCGCCGATTATTTTGCGGATAGGCAACGGGACTTTTTTTACTAAAGTGGGAATGGCCACGATTTGATCCCGCTCCGCTAGTTCCGGATGTTTGAGTAAATCAATAATTTCAATGGAGTACTTTCCTTTTAAATGTTCTTCGCAGTATTTTTTTAAATTGGTCAGGGCGGCAATCGATTTCTGGGTTTGCCCGGCGACGTACAACCGTAATTCAAAAAACTCTTCTTTATCTTCCGTCATTAATAATTAGTTTAATATTTTTTGAATTTACTGGTGAATCGTCTGGGATCCCACCGCTTTGGTGCCGTTAGAGTTGAGTTGCCGGGCCGAGCCAACCAATACATTTCCCGTTGTGTCAGTTGCTACCTCCACAAGGTGTAATCCGTTATCATCAATAATAAACTCTCTTACTTTATTTGAATGATGCATTCCCCGGGATTTAAGTACGTATAAGCCGCGGTTGCGCTCACCGTTGGCTTCCAGGTCCCGCACCATCAACCAGGTATCAATTAAAGAAGAAATACCCTCATCTTCTGGATCCAGTAAGTCTGAATTTTTAATTTCCGAGATAAACATTGCCGTTATACCTTCTGACTTCAAGAAGTAAATCAACCGGGTAAGCATCGCTTTTACCTCCTTACAAGAAGCTACGGTCCGCAGGTTAGTGATAGGATCCACAATAACTACCGCCGGTTTAAAGGCTATGATGGCTTTGTGCATGGCGACCAGATGCATCTCCAGTCCGTAAACCGTCGGACTATTTGCCTGAAATTTTAATAGATCCGCCTCGGCGTACGCTGATAAATCCAAACTGATCGAGGCCATGTTCCGGATAATCTGATCCGGAGATTCTTCGAAGGCAAAGTAGAGGCAACGCTTTTGTTGCGCACATATTTGGTTCGCGAAAAAAGCAGCAATACTGGTTTTTCCCGTGCCCGCAAATCCCGAAACCAGGATGCTACTCCCCCGGAAATAACCGCCACTGCCTAGCATCTCATCTAAGGCCGGTATACCCGAAGAAAGAATCTGGCGACTAGCGGTATATTTTAATTCTAAGGAAGTAGTTGGTAATACCGAAATACCCTCTTCATCAATTAAGAAAGGATATTCATTGGTACCATGAACCGTTCCCCGGTATTTAACGATCCGTAGCCGGCGCGTAGATACCTGATCAATTACCCGGTGGTCTAGCAATATAACGCAATCGGATACATACTCTTCCAACCCTTGTCTAGTAAGGGTACCTTCGCCTCGTTCTCCCGTGATAACCGCGGTAACTCCCCGGTCTTTGAGCCACCGGAATAATCTTCGGATTTCGGAACGCAGGATAGCTTGGTTATTCAGACCGGAGAATAAGGTTTCTATGGTATCCAGTACTACTCTCTTAGCACCAACGGCATCAATGGCGTAGCCCAGGCGAATAAAAAGACCTTCCAGATCATATTCCCCGGTTTCTTCAATCTCACTTCGTTCCACGTGTACGTGGTCGATTTTTAATTTTTTTTCAGCTACTAACGTATTTAAATCAAAACCCAATGAAGCAACGTTGTAAGCCAGCTCTTCTTTCGTTTCCTCAAAAGCCATAAAAACGCCCGGTTCGTCAAACTCCAAAATGCCGCGAATTAAAAATTCCATGGCCATTAAGGTCTTGCCACAGCCCGCACTCCCGCAGATCAGCGTGGGACGACCCGTAGGAAATCCGCCACCGGTAATTTCGTCCAAGCCCTGGATACCAGTTTTTGATTTAGGTAACTGAAAAGTTGTTAGGGATGAAGCCATGCAGTTAACAAGAATAATAGGTTATAAGTGGGTTAGCAAAAATTAAGTATAAAGTAAGAAAATAACCGAAGCTTATTCCTTTATCGAAATGCTGGCAAAACAATAAGCAATATTTTCTTTCTTGACTTCTGCAATATACTTATTATTAATATTTATAGCTATATACTCTTGTAGAAGTAAGTATTTATACAGATTAGAAGCTGGGGAAAGCAGATAAGAGAAAAACAAAGTAGATAGAAAGTAGGTAGAAGTTAGAGTATTTTTATATAGCTTAATACGTTAATTTGTCCTGATACATAATATTATCCTATTGGACTTGCAACAAAAAAGCGGACAATATATTAAGCGGCTAAGGGTTGATAATTCAGTAGTTCTTCCATTTGAGTTGGAGTACGATAGCCTAAAGCTGAATGCATCCTTTCTCGGTTGTAAAAGACTTCGATGTATTCAAATATTGCCATAGCTGCCGCTTGTTGATTTTCAAATCTGTTCCCATAGACACATTCTGTTTTCAGGGTCTTGAAAAAGCTTTCTGCCACCGCATTGTCCCAGCAGTTGGCCTTCCGGCTCATGCTTTGTCTAATTAGAGAATAGGCTTGCAGTTCATTTCTAAATTCATCACAGGCATACTGTACCCCTCGGTCAGAATGAAAAATTAAAGACTGAGTTACAGGTCGGTTTCCAACGGCCATTTTAAAAGCGGCCAGGGTCGTATCACTTGCTTTCAAGGTTTGACTCAAGGCCCAGCCTATTACTTTTCGGTCTGCTAAGTCTAACACCACCGTCAGATAAAGCCAACCAGCCAATGTTCTGATGTAGGTGATATCAGATACCCACGCTCGGCCGGTAGCGGTAGCGGTAAAATTACGGTCTAGCAGATTCTCACTCATGGCATAATGGTGTTTTGAATCAGTCGTTACTTTGAACCTTCTTTTCCGCTTGGCCCTAATCTGAGCTTGTTTCATCAGACGAGCTACTCTGGGTCGGGATACAACCACCTTTTTAGCTTTTAGAGCTTCATAAATCCGGGGGCTGCCATAGCGCTGTTTACTTTTCTGATGAACCTGCTGGATTAAAACCAGTAAGTTTTCATTCTCCTGAGCTCTTTTGGAGACAGAACCTTTCAAGTAATCATAATAGCCGCTTCTGCTCACTTGGAACACTTTACACATCTTCTCTGGCCGGAAATCTGGAGCTGTGTTTACTTATAAACTGGTGGATTTCCCGTCTCCCCTGGAGAAGATGCTGATGGCCTTTTTTAGAATATCTCTTTCCATTTCTACCTCCCGGAGCTGTTTCTTGAGCCTAGCTATCTCTGCTTCCTCGGGAGTATACTTCGGTTGTCCATGCCCAGGGAAACTTCCTCTTCCCTTATCTAAAAACTCTGTGCGCCAGCGATAGATGAGCGCTACCCGGATACCCAGTTCTTTAGCCAGTTCATTCAAGTTCTCCCGAGTCTGGCTCAACTCTACGGTCATCAGCTTGAATTCTTTGTCGAATTTTCTTCTTTCTTGTGACATACAGTTAAGTTAATTATTTTCGCTTAACTCATTGTCCGTTCAAAGGTAGCAACTCCATTTTACTTTTAGGGCTCTTTCAAACACAAAGTAAAAAGGTCAAAATAAAGTTGGTATTCGTTTCAATTTTTAATCGAGTAGCTACTATTTCTGATACGGTAATATCCAATCAGCGTGTTTAAAGGGTTGCCAGGGTACCGCGGCTAAATCAGTTTTGGGATCGATAAACGGTTGGTACGGCCGGCCATTGAGGCTGGCTTGGGCGTGGGCAAAAACCTGCACTTGTTTATAGCCTTGTTGCTGGTAATGTTTTTTTAAAAATTGCGCGAATTGCCAGATTAAATCGGGCCGGACGGGTACTACGCTGGCTTGTTTGCTGGTGAGAAACTGGTTGGGGTAAACAGTTTGGCTTTGGTTAGTACTGGGGTCGCGGACTTCAAAGTAAATAGTACCAGTTTTAGCGCGGAGCATCATTTGCCAGGCCATGCGGTGTCCTTCTTCGGTCCAGTGCACATCGCCCGGAATAAACCAATGCCGTACCGGTAAAATCAATTGAACTACAAAATAAATGGCTAGCAAATAAAGCACGGGTGGCGTACGAGAGATTTCAGGCACGGGATTGCTTAATTTGCCGGTTCTGGATAGAGGTGACTTTTTTCTAAAAAATAGCCGCCGGATGGTTTCAGGGTTAAAAAAGAAAACCGAAAAGGCAATGGCGATGTACGGAAAAACCCCCACCTGAAATACCGCCGAATTAAACAAATGAAAGAAAAGCGACACGCTAAAAGCCCACTTCCGGGTTTTGCGCCACAATAAAAAAGGCGTAATCAGTAAATCGAACAAAATACCGCCGTAAGCAATAAATACCTGCAAAGCATGATTTTGCAGCCAAGGTCCGATAATGGGGTAAGTGGCTTTTACGCTGAACCATAATTTAATGGGCATGGCTTGCAGCCAATCGGGGTACATTTTGGCAATCGAGGCAAACGTATATACTATCCCAATTTGCGCGGCAAAAATTGCCAAACACCACCGCGGGCAGGTCAACGATTTTGTTTCCGGCTGCCGGCGAACATCCCAGGCTGCGTAGGCGTTTGCTGGCACCAGCAGCATTAAAAAACCAAGCAGAATGATGAAGTAATAATGGTTGTTATAACTGGCTTTTTGCATCAGGTAAGTAGCCCACCACATAAAGGTATAAGCGGCCAAACTCACGCGGTAATACGCGCCGAACATGATCAGTAAGCCCAATACCGCCATCAAGCCGTAGTAAAAATACATGCCGTTGCCGGGCAAAGGCTGGAGCCATTCAAAGCCAATAAATGGCAAATGTACCGTAGGATCAATCAAATTACGCTTTACCCAACCGGTAGCAATAGCCCCGCCGGCCTCCAAGGCCAGCAACAAACCAAAGAACAACCGGAAAACAATTAGGGGGCTGTTATCTACGGGTTGGCAAAGCCAGGCCAGCAAACGGGCAGTAAAAGGAGGCACAGTAACCGGGTGAGCCATGTTTATTCTAAAAATTTAAAAATACTTGCCTTCTAAGAAACTGTTTTAAAAGGTAAAAAAAGAAAGAAAAAGTGCCCACTAAGGTTAATTTAGTTATTCGACCAACTAAACAAAACCAAGGTGAGCACCTGTCAAAAGAAACAAAAAAGGAAGAGTTATCCAAGCGATATTAGCCAAAACGGCTGGAAAAAGTTAAAGCATGCCATGCCGGTGGTTAAAACGGCAAGTAAGAGTGGCGGCCGTCCTGCTGCGGATCTAAAAGAAGTCATCAATGCTATCTTTTATGTGGTAAAAACGGGTTGCAGCTGGCGCAGTTTGCCGCATGATTTTCCCTGCTGGCAAACTGTTTATGGCTATTTCAACGGCTGGTGTAAGGAGGGAGCTTGGGAGTGTATCAATTGCTTGCTGGTCAAAAAGCTCCGCCCCCAAGCTGGCCGTCGAGCTCGTCCAACGGCTGGTGTTTTGGACTCGCAGAGCATCAAAACCACAGCTTGTGGCGGTCGGCACCGGGGCTACGATGCAGGCAAGCAGATAAAGGGCCGCACACGCTTTATTCTTACGGATACGCAGGGCCTGCTATTGGCCGTGTGGGTATGTGCCGCCAGCGTGTCGGAGAAGATGGGTGCTAAATGCCTGCTATGCTATCTGAGCCGCTCTTTTAACCTGAGAGAGTTGTGTGGTCAGATAAAGTTGGTGTGGGTAGATGGGGGTTACCGGGGAGTAGACCTGGAGCACTTTGTTAAAAAGCTATGGGGTTGGTGCTGGCAGGTGGTAAAGCGAACTGATGCTAAGAAGAAGTTTAAACTGCTACCCAGAAGGTGGGTAGTGGAAAGAACATTTGCCTGGCTACTCCACTCCAGACGCCTAAGCATGGACTATGAAAAAAACAGAGTCAATGCCCAGGGTATGCTTTATCTGGCTATGATTAGTGTCATGTTAAAAAGATTTTAATAGCTTTTAAAACAGCTTCTAAGGTTCCGGATAAAATTAAGTTGAAATACTTAGAGTCTGTGTTGAGGTAATCAAATACTTTTATGCCGTAAATTACTTTTAAAAAGTATAACATCTACTACCAATGTCTTCTTACTTAAACTGGGCAAAATACGCCCATTCTGTAAAATAGAAATAAAATGGTATCTTCCGCTTGCGGCTTTCCTGTTTCCGAAAAAGTAGTACTTAGCCTCGTTTCCGCGAAGAACTATCGCCAATATCCCATAAATTTAAAAATTTACATCTACGCTAGCTATTTTATATGCCTACTAGTACGTTGCTTTTTTCGTCGAAGCGCAAGGTATTGTTTTTATTTACCTGTTTTTTATTTCATCATACGGCCCAGGCGCAGCTCGAAACCAACCCGCCCGATGTGTCGTGGCGGCAAATTAATACCGAAAAGTTTCAGGTAATCTTTCCGGAAGGTTTTGAAGACCAGGCCCAGCAGGTAGCCAACACGTTACAGTACTTACACGCACCTTTGTCGCGTACCCTAGAGAAACAACCGCGCCGCTTGCCATTAATTTTGCAAAACCGCAACGCTATATCCAATGGTTTTGTAACCCTGGCGCCCCGCCGGTCGGAGTTTTACACCATGCCCCCACAGGATTACACGTTGCTGGGTACCAACAAATGGCTCGATTTACTGGCCGTGCACGAGTTCCGGCACGTGGTACAGCGCGACAAAGCCCGGCAAAGTACGTCTAAATTAATGTATTATTTGGGCGGTGATTACGGCTTAGCTATCGCGAATAATATTTCCATTCCGAATTGGTTTTGGGAAGGCGATGCGGTTGGTACCGAAACGGCTTTTACCCGCAGTGGCCGGGGCCGTACCCCTGATTTTGATTTATTGTACCGCACTAATTTACTCAGTGGGCGCCAGTACTCGTACAACAAACAACATTTAGGTTCTTTTAAAGACCCAGTACCGAACCATTACGTGTTGGGCTATCATTTAGTAACCTACGGCCGGCGGCAATATGGTGCCGAATTTTGGAGCGGCGTAATAGACCAGGCCGCGAGCCGGTTTTTTGTTCCCTTTGTTTTTTCGTCGTCGTTGCGTTACGAAAGTGGTTACAGTTTGCCCGCCAATTATCGCCGGATGCAGCACGAACTCGATTCGCTCTGGACGGGACAAGTGAACCAAATTAAACTCACCGACGCCACTACCATCACTAAACGGCAAGATTCTATATATACCAATTACGAGTTTCCGCAGGAACTAGCGGACGGCAGCGTAGTCGCGCTTAAATCCGGGTTAGGCGCTTATCCGCAGTTTGTGAAAATTAAACTGGATGGTATTGAGGAAAAGTTGTTTACGCCGGGTCCATTAAACGGCAATGCCATGCTATCGGTAGCGCAAGATAAAATCGTTTGGTCGGAGTATGAATTTGATCCCCGCTGGCAAGTCAGAACCTATTCGGTTTTAAAAACCTACGACATAGTTACCGGCAAACAGCAGGTTTTACAACGGAAAACCCGGTTAGCCGCCCCTGCGTTTTCGCCGGATGCCCGTAAAATAGTGGCGATTGAAGCTTCTTTAAAAAATGATTACGCGCTGGTTATTCTGGATGCCGCTACCGGGAAAGAGTTAAAAAGAATAGCCGCACCGCAGAACGATTTCCTCTCGATGCCGCGATGGTCACCGGATAATAAAAACATTGTATTGCTCCGCACCGCCAATGGCCAGCGTGCCATTAGCTTATTTAATACCGAAACTGATGTTTTTACCGACGTGCTGCCACTTACCATCGAGAACATTGGTCACCCAATAATAGTAGGGAATTACGTGTACTTTAACGCGCCGTATACCGGTATCGAAAATGTATTTGCTTTGGACCTCACTGACCGGCAGCAATACCAGGTAACTTCCCGCCGATTTGCCGGCATCAATGCTACCATCAGCCACGATGGGCAGCAAATTATATTCAACGATTTTACGAAAAACGGTTACGATGTAGCCCGCATGCCGCATAACCCAGCCGCCTGGGTGCCCCAGGAGCAAGTGCCGGATACCCGGATAAAATATTACCAGCCCCTGGTGGAACAAGAAGGCAACCCGGATATTTTAACGCAGGTGCCCAACCAGGTTTATCCCGTTCAGCCTTATTCAAAATTTAAAAAAATTCTAAAACCCCACAGTTGGGCGCCGGGTCGGGACCCGGTTAATAATACTTACTCCGCCACGCTTTACTCCCAGGACTTGCTTAGTACTACCCTGGCTACGGCGACTTATACCTACAACGCCAACGAGAAAACCAGCCGGGGGCAGGCTGGAATTAGCTACCAAGGCTTTTACCCGATTTTAAATGTAGCCGGTGCCATCGGCCAGCGCGCCGAAGTAGAAGACGATACCTTATCGTACGGCTGGCGCGAAAAAAGTTTAACGGCTGGTTTCCAGGTTCCCTTAAACTTAACGCACTCCCGTTACCAAGAATTTTTACTTTTTGGCGCCGATGCGAGTATAACCAGTGTTTCGGGCTACGAACGGCCCCGGTCTGCGCTAACGGAGCAATCAAACGGTACGCTGCGTAATCTGCATTACAATGTGGCTTATATCCGCAGCCATAGCCGCAGCAAGCGCGATTTGGCCGGTAGGTTTGAGCAGCGCCTGGCGGTAAATTATTACCATACACCCCTAGGCGGGGATTATAAAAGTGGTTTGTTTGCGACGACGGCGCAGTTTGCTTTTCCGGGTTTATTTAAGCACCATTCCTTCCAAATCGGCGGTAATTACCAGCACCAAAATGTCGAAAATTACCGGTTTGCCAGTACCATCATTTTTCCGCGGGGCTATAGTTACCGTTCGCACCAAAACTTTGCGGGAGGTTTTGTGCAATACCGCTTACCACTCTGGTACCCCGATTTAGCCTTAGGGCCTTTCCTGTATTTTCAACGGGTGCGGGGTAATGTATTTTTTGATTACGGCCAGGGAAGGAGTAAGGCCGCTGTTTACCAGCCCAACCGAGAGTACCAATCGATTGGTGCGGAGCTAAGCACCGATTTTAACGTGATGCGTTTTAACGGCGCTTTGTTGAATGTAGGTGTCCGTTTTTCGTATTTGCCGCAAGAAAAAGACTTGCAAGTAGAGTTGCTGGTGGTGGATTTGGGCTTTTAATTGGTTAGAATGTAGCGTTTGATTAGTAATGCTACATGATAAATAGTAGCTGACATAAAAAGGGTGTGGCGTTTATTACGGCTACTCTTTGGATCCTTTTCAAGTCTCCATGCTCAGGTGCTACCTAACTTGCTAGCTACAAGTTTGCTCCCGGCCGCGTGGCCCCGTTTGGCTCTTCCGCACTCGCTAGCCTTCCTTTCCTCGCTCCGCTGCGGAATGCCTGCGGCACCGGAACTCTAGCAGGTGCTCCACAGCCAAACTAGTGTCAGTTACTCTTTGCTACCGTTCATGCCTTTTTAAATTTTTAAAGTTGTGCTTAGAGTTAGCATAGCGCTCTAAGCACTTTCGGACTGCCAATCTCTGATTGGCGTTTATCAATCTATTCCATTACGCCAATCTGAGAGTAACCATCCGAAAAATGCGGAAAGACCCCTCACGCTAATTCTTTTTTAAATTACATGTGCAATTAAATTTAGTAGCTACAATCAACTTCCAGCAGCGAAAACAGACTTTCTCATTTTTAAGTTAATTTGCTGGAGGTAAGCTCATGAAGTGGGGTAACGCTGCTCTAAATTAGTTAATAGTAACAATAATGCGAAGAATAAAACTCGAAAGATGTAATGAAATACTGTTTCTGATGCCGGGAAGAGAAGAACGGACTAGTTTTCAATCTTGTTTCGGGTAATATTTCTTTAACTGCTACCTTAACTTACTTCCTTAAAATCAATCAGAAAACCAAACTTTTTTAAGTAGTTTTTTACTTTGCTGATACTCGTTCTAGGGATGATTACGTGATACATTTCGGCTTTGATGATGTGTTTTTTCAGGAAAGGATCGTTGGCTACTAAACGCACCAGTTCTTTATTGTCAGGTAATTCAAAAATCTGGTAATTAACGTTAAGCGCGGGTAAAGATACATTCCTGGCCTGAATGGCCGCAAAAAACTCTTGCCAGATCGGGGGCGGATTGGCGGAGAACAATTGCTTAAACATGTTTAGCTTAGCGGTTACTTCTTGGCTGGTATGGCAATCGCCCAGTAAGGATTCGTAATCTACCTTAAACAAATGTTCGCCGGCCTTGCGGGCTACTTTTTCCAGGATGGTAAGAAGCGGTTGGTTGGTACCAGTATACGAAATAAAGAGGCGTTGCTCATCTAATACTATTTTTTCGTCGTGGGTAACGGGCGCGGTGTAGGTTTGGGTTAAACCGCATACGTACGCGCCTAAAGCCGTGAGGCGCACCGCCTGCAGGCCATCGAACACCGAGATATACGTTTTTTTAAATTTTTCGCCCTCCGGGTTAGCGGGTGAGTTATACGCCAGATCTACCAAGCCAAAGGTAGCAAATAAATAAAAGGTGCCCCGCAGCAATGGTTCCGTAAGCAAAGCCCGGTAATGCACGCGGTGCAAATAGTTTTTAGTTTTTCCGTACCGGTCATCCGACTCAAAATACACGTTATTCTGAGCTACGTAGTCGCGCACTAATTCCAGCGGCAGTTCGCGGTAGAGCGCATAGCTCCGGAGATTATCGGCAGTTACCCATTGCCCGGGCGGTAGTTGTTGCAGCAGCGTAAACAAATAGCGGTTCACGTCCGGGTTGGTTTCTACCTTGTTTATGCCTTTCAGGTGAAAAAGGACACTGGTCGACGAAAGCCTAACTTTTTCGTAAAGTTGAAATCCTTGTTTAATAAAAGCTACCGGATCATCGTAGGTGGTATAGCCTCTCCGTTGTAAGGCCAATAACATTTCGGCAATAAAGCGCGTGCGGATGCTGGCCGCGTATTTATCAGCCGTATCCGGGTAGAATTCTTGAATGCCGCAGTATTTCCGCATTTTACTAACCGATGCCACGTTTAGTAAGCCCGAGTCCGAAACGTTTAATTTATCTTGCTGTAAATACGATAAGGCTACCGGTAGCTCCGAAAACAAACTATCGTGGTTGGTATAAATTTGTAAGCCCGGGGTTTCCGGCAGCGGTACGGGCAACAGGTCGAAGCCGAAAGGCGCCGGAAGAAACTTTTTGAGCCGGGCATTGAGCGGCCGTGGAAAATATAAAAAATGCAGGTAAGAGGTCTCGTTTTTTAAATTTTGGCCCGAGTACCAGTACGAATAGTCCCGGGAAATAGAATCGTCGCGAAATAGGGTAAACAGCGGATTTAACTCCGTAACCGGGTTGGGGTAAGAGGTGTTGAGTTCCTGGTTGGTATACGCTACTTTCGTGTGAAAAGCTTTTTCCAGACGCTCGTGGCTCTGGCCGCCTTCCCAGACTATTTGATCTACTACCGCCGGCATGGGGTCGGGTAAAGCCGCTCGCATTTGGCGAAACAACTCGCCGTGCTCAAAAAATGGTACCAGGCAAGCCATTAACTCCGACTTAGACGGACTGGGTTTTTGCGAGTAAGCCGGTACCTGGTACTGGCGGCATAACTCGGCATTATTTAAGAGGAAGCTTCGCAGGAAAATTTTAAAAAAGGGATAAATACTGTCTCGGGTATACATCGCGCTCACGATTTCCTGCAACTCCCGCGCGCTAAGCTCACTGGGGGTTTCTGTTCTACCAGTTATCGGAATTATTTTCTGCATTTTTCAATCGGGCTGGAGATAAGATTATTCTAATTTTTCATAACGCGAGCGTCCTCGCTCGTGTTGCTTATCGTCCGGCCTCTGGCCGGTAGAGCTACGTATATGCTTTTTAACAAAAGTACACTGGTCCGCCCGGCCGGAGGCCTACCCAATAGTAGACACGAGCGTGGACGCTCGCGCCAGCAATGCTTTTTTTAAATTTTTACCAACCTTCCAACTTTTCAACTTTCTAACCTTCTAACCTACAACTTCCAACCTACAATTTGCAACTTCCAACCTGTAACCTGCAACCTATAACCTGCAACCTGCAACCATCAAGCCCCCAGCATAAATTCAATATCATTTTCGCTGAGCGATTTAATGGAGGCGCTGTCGGAGGCAATAATGTTGTCGAAGAGTTCTTTTTTCTTTTCTTGTAAGTGCCTGATTTTTTCTTCGATGGTACCTTTGGTAATCAGGCGGTAGCTGAATACAGTTTTATCCTGGCCAATGCGGTGCGCGCGGTCGATGGCTTGGTTTTCGGCGGCGGT
>Ga0068630_1000425_pt1 | contig 13179 bp, 19 predicted proteins | sample InSIn4gowninarea_FD_77433 | JGI IMG/M metagenome (GOLD analysis project Ga0068630, IMG submission 77433) | Clean room microbial communities from NASA Spacecraft Assembly Facility at Jet Propulsion Laboratory, Pasadena, California, USA -... ... | reverse complement strand
TTTTTTCCTTTCCTTTTCGGTTTTGGTTTCTTCATTATGAGATATAGTTGTGAATTGAAGTGTGTTATTTGTACTGGTGCTTGATTAATTTAATGAAGTGGATGAAACAATACAGTGCCTTGTAATTTGTACCGTATATGTGCTTTTATACATTTGTATAGCTTGTGTTATCGCTGATTATATATATCGGACACTTCTGGATTTGCTTTTGTAGTTCTAGGATTTAAAAAATTATTGACACATAATTCAATCACTTCCACATCTGTTTGAGCTAAACTTGTCCTATGTAGATATAACTTCAGGATTAAATTGGATTTTTTGAAACCAACAAAGTGGTCATCTTGTAATGGATGGTATTCCTTGTTTTCACTATTTTTGTAATTTTGATTTGCATACACGCATATAATGTATATTGAAAATTATTTCATGAAATCAAGTGTCTAATTTCATCTTTTATATTTCATCAATTTCTAATTTCATCTTTTATTTTGAGATAGGCCTGTAAGAGTTGGTCACGTGAAATAGGCCTGTTAGTGTTGCTACATATGTATGGTTTTTGGGGCTAAGTAGCTAATATATGTAATAGGAGCAACAGTTATCACTTTATAGATCTTGTGCTTTACGTTGCATATTCGCTTTCGTTGATATCATATTTACTGTTAATCTTCCCATGGAAGAAATTTTTCCATTACAGTCGCCAAGACTAGTAAGGCGCATTGTTTGCTATTCGTTCTTACTTGCAGTTCATGCTTATATGTTTATAACTGTTATATTTATATGTTTCTTACTCTGATAAACAATTTAGAGTAGGATTTGTGTTAAATATTGTAAATTTTTATTTTATTTTATTTATTTATTTTCATGTATAATTATGCTCAATCTTAATAAGATTACATTTCTGCTCTTGTTAGGTGGGTCTGGATTTGATCCTCCACATTGGTTTGATGAGAAAAGTTTACCCAACCAATACTGAACTGCAGTCTTGTATGCCAATATGATAGTAATAGGTAGTGGTTATGGAAGCTTATTACAAATATGGGGTTCTGGGTAAACCATTAATTTTCCTTTTATTTTGTTTAAATCTAGTATGCTTGTTTGTTCCTTTTCAATATAAGTATATGGCTAACAAGACCATTTTCAATATGGAGTTGTGATGAATATTGCTAGTTTGATAAGAATTGTTTTTTACTTTTTGTTAGGTGACTCTGGATTTGATCTTCCAAGATAGTTTAATAACACAAGTTTACCTGAAGAGTTGTATATTTCAGAATTGGTATTTGAGGGTACATCTTTTACTCTTAAAATTGTATTATACGGTGATGCTGGTAGTTGATTCTTCTTCCTCACAATTTAGCAACCATTAAAGGGTCATAACAGACATATTTTCCATGTTGTTTATATTAAGAATCAATTTCAGCCCAAAAGTCCAAATGTCCAAACCCAAGACAATGAAAGCTTCTTAACAAATGTGAAAGAAAGATATTTTCAAGAGAAAATTATAAAAGGGTGTAGAAAGGAGATTTTTTTGGAGAAGTGTGTAGAATGTGGTAATAATGTATGATTATGATTATTTCTCAATATAATATTTGTATGGTGTAAATTGCATGATGAAGACTATAAATACTCTCCCTTGTATTTGGTTTAGGCATCCTCTAAAAATTTGAGTGTAGTGTCTTGAGTATAAGTTGTGAGTTTTCTATTGAGTGTTTATTTCTCTTCAAATTGTGAGTGGTCTTTGGAAAGTGTTATAGTTTCTTTTATTGTGGGTATAATACAAGTAATTTGTTTACTTATTTGGGTCCAATATTAGTAAGTTCAGAGCCAAGTTATAAGGTCTCTTGAAATTCCGAATATGCTCTGTGGCTGCAATTTTTAACTGATCTTTCAATCAGAAAAGATTTCTTGAGATTATTGTCGGGATTATTACAAACCTTGTGGAGCTTCTTTGTGTTTAGAGTAGTTTTGTACTCTGCACGTTTGTTACTCAAGCTTGTTTGGTGTAGTCAAAACCTTGCCGCTAATATGGGTGACCTTCAAGTAGTTGGAGGAATCAAGAAGCTCAACAACAAAAACTACAACACGTGGGAAACATGTATGGAGTCCTACTTACAAGGTCAGGATCTTTGGGAGGTTGTCGGCAGAAGATGTCAATGGCATCTTGCGAAAGTAGAAAATTAAAGCAGGCAAAGCGATGTTTACTTTAAAGAGCATAATTGAAGAAGAAATGTTAGAGCACATTTGGGATGCCAAAACATCGAAGGAAGCATGAGACACTTTTGTTACACTTTTTTCAAAGAAGAATGATACAAGATTGCAACTTCTCAAGAATGAGCTGCTATTGATGGCGCAACGCGACATGATGATTGCTCAATATTTTCACAAGGTGAAGTCGATATGCCGCGAAATTTCAGAATTAGATTCGACAGTTCCTATTGGGGAAACTAGGATAAAGAGAATAATTATCCATGGTTTGAGACCCTAATATCGACGGTTCGTTGCTGCTGTACAGGGATGGCCGACACAACCATCGCTTGTTGAGTTCGAAAATTTGCTTGCAGGTAAAGAAGCTATGGCCAACCAAATGGGAGGAGTCTCGCTGAAGGGTGAAGAGGAAGCGTTCTACACCAGCAAAAGCAGAGGCAATTTCAAGCGTCATACTGGTAATGGATCTAAAAAGGATGGTGACAAGGTGAAAAGTCACCAGGGAAAGGGATGCTCTCATCTAGGGGGAGCTTCCAAGAATCGCGATAATAGTAGAAAGTTTGATAACGAGTGTTACAACTGCAAGAAGATAGGCCACGTGGTGAAAGACTGTTGGACCAAGAAAAAGCATTTTGAAAGTAGTACTGCTACTTCCAGTTCGAAGGAGAATAGTGAAGATGGTTGGGATGCTGAAGCGTTATTCACTATGCAGGAAGAAGAAAGAGCTCTCACGGTAACAACACTAGAACGGATTAACTACAAGAATGATTCGATCGTAGCTCCGAGCTGCTCAAATCATATGACAGGTGATAAACAGAAGTTGCAAAACATGTCTGGTACAAGGGAGGTCGTGTGGTAGTGATACCTGACAACTCAAGGTTACCGATAACTCACATCGGTAAGACGATAGTTATGCCTCAATATAATTCTAACCAGGTGCCCCTTCAAAATGTTTACCATGTTCCAGGAATGAAGAAAAATTTGCTATCTGTGGCTCAATTAACATCATCAGGCCATTATGTCTTATTTGGTCCCCAATATGTAAAGGTGTATCGTGACCTCAAAATCTCAGAAACACCGACAATGAAGGGGCGACATTTGGAGTCAGTCTACGTGATGTCAGCAGAGTTTGCATATGTAGACAGGACAAGGAAAAATGAGACAGCAGATCTATGGCACATGCAGTTAGGTCACGTTAGCTATTCCAAGCTAAGTTTGATGGTGAAAAAGTCGATGCTTAAGGGGCTTCCTCAACTAGACGTGAGAACAGACACAGTATTTGCGGGATGCCAGTATGGTAAAGCACACCAATTACCATACGACGAGTCAAAGTTCAAAGCAAAAGAACCGTTAGAGTTAGTTCACTCTGATGTGTTCAGACCGGTTAAACAGCAGTCAATTGGCAGTATGCGGTACATGATGACATTCATTGATGACTTCTCTAGGTATGTGTGGGTTTTCTTTATGAAAGAAAAATATGACACATTCTCAAAGTTTAAAGAGTTTAAAGAGTCAGCTGAAGGAGAAGTGGGAAAGAAGATCTGTTGCGTGCGTACAGACAACGGAGGAGAATATAGCTCAAGCGAGTTCTCTCAATACCTAAGGGAATGTCGAATACGTCATCAATACACTTGTGCCAACACGCCACAACATAATAGTGTAGCGGAAAGAAAGAACTGGCATCTTGTAAAAATTTGTCGAAGTATGCTACATGCAAAGAACGTACCGGGAAGGTTTTGGGCTGAAGCAATGAGGACTGCATCCTTTGTGATCAACAAACTTTCTCAATCAAGGTTAGGATTTGTTTCACCCTTTAAGAAACTATGGAACATGAAACCTACAGTTAGCTACTTTCGAGTATTTGGCTGTGTATGTTATGTGTTTGATCCTGATCATTTATGGAACAAGTTTGATAAGAAAGCTATTAGATGTATCTTTGTGGGATACGACATCCAGAGAACGGGGTGGAAATATTGCGATCCAATGAGTGGAAGATGTTACACATCACGATATGTGGTGTTTGATGAAGCATCTTCTTGGTGGTCCTCAGAGAAGGGGGTGTTACCAGACTCGAGAGAATTTGGAGACAAGCTGCAACAAAAGTAGGGGAGCATATTGTTCAACTCCAACTAAGTTCAGATGAATCAGGAGATCCAAACGACGATGATGTCGAACAAAGAGTAACTCAGAATCCTTGGCAAACTAGCGTTTATCAACAACCAAACAAAGAAGGCAGGCCTAGTGAAATAAAAGAATTAACTCCACAATCTCAACTCCAAAGGTCCACAAGAACACGAAGGCCAAATCCCAAATACGCCAATACAGCCATAGTTGAAGAAGCAACTATAATAGAGCCTGAGAAATTCAAAGAAGTATCATAGAGTTCTGAGTGGATGACAGCTATGAAAGAAGAGATCGATGCACTTGAGCAAAATCAAACTTGGGATCTGGTGCCAAAGCCAAAAGGTATAAAACCCAAATCCTGTAAGTGGGTTTACAAGATAAAGCGGTGTCCAGATGGGTCAGTTGAGATGTATAAGGCACAATTGGTAGCTCGTGGTTTCTCTCAACAGTATGGACTAGACTATGATGAAATGTTTAGTCCAGTGGCGAAACTTACGACCATACGAGTCCTACTTGCACTTGCAACCAATAAAGACTGGAATTTGTGGCAGATGGATGTGAAGAATACTTTTCTTCATGGAGAGCTGGATTAGGAGATCTACATGATCCAATCAATGAGTTTTCAGAGCCAAGATCATCCTAAATAAGTGTGTAAGCTGCCGAAAGCACTCTAAGGATTGAAACAAGCACCCAAGGCGTGGTATGGTAAGATTGCTAAATTTTTAACACAAAATGGCTATTCAGTAACACTTGCAGATTCCAACTTGTTTGTAAAATCCAATGAAGGAAAGATGGCTATCGTGCTTGTGTATATGGATGACTTAATCATAACCGGTGATGATGAGGCATAAATTCTTCAGACAAAGAAGAATTTATCAGTCCGTTTCCAGATGAAGGAACTTGGTCAGCTCAAGCACTTCTTTAGCCTAGAGGTTGATCGCACATAAGAAGGAATATTTTTCTATCAATAGAAATATGTCAAAGATTTGTTGAAGAGGTTTGGAATGCTCGAATGCAAGCTGATTTTGACGCCGATGGAACCAAATGCCAAAATGTGTGCACATGAAGGAAAAGATTTGGAACATGCGACAATGGATCGACAATTGGTAGGTAGTCTGATCTACTTAACCTTGACTCGACCTGACATTTCTTATGCAGTTGGTGTGATGAGTCTGTACGTGCAAAATCCAAAGAAGCCTCGTTTGGAAGCAGTTCGACGAATACTGAGATATGTGAAAAGTACAATTGACTATGGTCTTTTGTACAAGAAAAGTGAAGACTGTAAGTTAGTTGGTTACTGTGATGCTAACTATGCAAGAGATCATGACACTAGGAGATCAACAACTGGGTATGTGTTTAAGTTTGGCCCCGGAACAATGTTGTGGTGTAGCAAGAGACAGCCAATGGTATCATTGTCAACCATTGAAGCTGAGTATCGAGCAGCAGCAATGGCAGCTCAAGAGAGTACATGGTTGATACAACTGATGAATAATCTACATCAACCAGTAGATTATTCAGTTCCGTTGTACTGTGACAATTAGTAGGCAATTCGTTTGGCGGAGAATCCAGGCTTTCATGCAAGAACAAAGTATGTTGAAGTACACTATCACTTTATCAGAGAAAAAGTTCTGCAAGAAGAAATCGAGATGAGGCAGATCAAGACGGATGATCAAGTTACAGATTTGTTCACAAAAAGTCTAAGTACAAGCAAGCTCGAAAATTTTTGTCAACAGCTCGACATAGTACAAAGAATGAGAGCTGCCATTAAGGGGAAGTGTTAAGAATCAATGTCAGCCTAAAAGTCCAAATGTCCAAGCCCAAAGATAAATAAAAGCCTAATCCAAACCCAAAAAAATGGAAGCTTCTCAACAAATGTGGAAGGAAGATATTTTTAAGAGAAAATTGTAGAAGTGTGTAGAAAAGAGATTTTTTAGGAGAAGTGTGTAGAATGTGGTAATAATGTATGGTTAGGATTGTTTCTCAATTTAATATTTGTATGGTGTAGATTGCATGGTGAGGACTATAAATAGCTTTCCTTGCATTTGGTTTAGGCATCCTCTAAAAATTTAAGTGTAGTGTCTTGAGTATAAGTTGTGAACTTTCTATTGAGTGTTTATTTCTCTTCAAATTATGAGTGGTCTTTGGAAAGTGTTGTAGTGTCTTTTATTGTGGGTATAATATAAGTAATTTTTTACTTGTTTGTGTCCAATATTAGTAAGTTTAGAGTTGTGTGCTCTAAATTTATATATATATATATATATATATTTCATGTAAGAAGACTACTATGAGTCTTGTAATAACTTGATATTGTATTGCTTTTATTTTATTTCAAATAATTGTTTGTGTTATTAGTTAGAGCATGTTCTTTGAAGATGATTTCACAAATCTTGACATTTTCTCACAAGCTAGTGGTTGTACAAGAATCGTCTTCTAATATTGATGATAGATTTTTAAAGTTTTTAAGCTTGGACCCTCTATTATGAGTATGGAAATGGAGTTAAATAAAGTCTTGGTAGATTTTTCCATTGAGCAACTCAAAAAGTCTTGGGTTAGACTTTATAGATGGCTCGGTTGATCTTCAGTCATTTGTACTGAAATAAAATATGGTTTTATGTATTTGCATAGTATAGTATACAAATGTCTATTTTTGGTTTTATATTGCAGGAGAAATCAATCAAAGCATATAATCAAAGCCATTTATTAACTGTGAAAGTAACATAATTTTATTTACTTTTCGGTTATTTAGGTTAAAAGCTTGTGTGAGAAGGCTAAGGAAATCTTGATGGAAGAAAGCAATGTCCAGGTACTGCTCTCTTTGCATGCTGTCAAGTAAACAATTTGATTGCAATTAACATTTTAAATTTTTTATCATCTGATTCAGTGGATTGGGTTCTGTTTGATTAGTGAAGAAGGTAGTGCATATGTATTTAAATGGAGAAATTAATTACTCTATTTCCTGTCCAACAGCCCGTGGAAAGCCTTGTGACAATTTTGGCGATATTCATGGGCAGTTTCATGACCTTGCTGAACTTTTTCGTATCGGAGGGAAGGTATCTATTCTTAGTTTCTCCTTTTTATATGTAATAGTTCTTTTCAACTGGAGGAATGTCTGAATAACTAATTAAGACTTGCTAATTGGGACTGAAGTCCTCGAGAAGTATCATAAAGTAAATGTTACCTGTCAGATAACTGGCTTATATAATATAGTAAATTTAGCCTTTTTCATTTGCAGTTGATTCTTCATAACCTTCTCGCTTCCCATATAGTCTGTTTTGCTTTTTTGTAAATCATTTGCTTCAATCAATATTTTCCTTTTTTTGGTCATCTATTTTGTTATAACTACAAGTAAAATAATAAAATTCATAAAGTCTTTATGTAGCTGCCAGCTTAGGTTGAAGCATGTATAGTGATTGAGATTGTTTTTTATTAAGTTGCACAAGAAACTGGCAAGTTGATGTGGAAGGGTACAATCAAGGTGCACCAATTGACTTGGCGAAATTGGACAGGACATGGCGCTTGCAGTATACTTCAGCTCCTGATGTTCTTGTTCCTTTTGAAACAGCTTCAAGGCTTCCTTTCTTTTAGGTATAAGCCATGTCTCTCTATTTCGTTATTACATTGGTTCTTATTGAAGTTGTGGTCTTTTTCTTCTTTCACTTCCTAATTTTGCAACAAACTTAATTTTTAATTATGAATTGTATTTGTTGAAACTTTGTTCTAAATGCATTTAAGCTAACATATGTTATTGAAAAGGTATTGTTTTTGGTTTATGATGCAATATCTAGTTGTGCTTCTTTTAGTCGTAGTATGCCTTATTCCAACTTACCATTGTTGATATTTAGGTCCAATGCTTTCTTACTTCCATAAGGGCCTTATCACGGAAGGACATCCATTTTGGGTCTTATGCAACATTAGAACATGTGAAGATAAGCAAAAAGCATCACATCAATGGAAATATATATACAAAGTAATGTCCTTCATTGTTTGAGTAGATGAAGTATGCTGGCTATCTATTACAAATGGAGAAAAAGGAAATGTATAAAGAACATTTCTTATTGATTGAATGAATCATCAATGTACAAGAATGGTATTTACATGTAAGTCAAATAATAGAAAATAACAATTAGGTAATAGTAACTAATTCTAATCACTGCTAGCAACTAGTTGGCATCCAGCTCATACAAAAGCTAACAAATTAACTGATCTAGACTTTAGCCACAACAGTTGTAACACCTTTCTTAATACTCCCCCTCAAGATGAACTAGATATGTTCACAAGTCCTATCTTGCCAATCAATTCTTTGAAGTGAGTAGGATGTAAAGTCTTGGTAAAAATGTCAGCTAGTTGATTTCTAGAAGAAACATGCATAGTCTTCAAAGTCCTTGCCTGAATCTCTCACGAATTAAATGGCAATTTCTCTATATGTTTAGTTTGTTCACAATATAACAAAGTTGATTTGGAATGCTTCATTTTAAATTCCCTTAACAGAGATCACAACCATGTTAATTCACAACAAGCATTTGCCATAGAACGATACTCTGCCTCTGTTGAAGAGCCTGACACAGTACCTTGCTTCTTGGACTTATTCCAAGAAATCAAAGAATCCCCAAGAAAAACACAAAAACCTGAAATATAGTGCCTTGTATCAGGATTACTCGCCCAATTTGCATCTGAAATTTTTTGGAATTGTACATCCATTGTTGAAGACAAATCAGCTTCAGCATAAGCTTTCAAACACATATTAGTTTGAGAGGGGAAAAGCAATCATTGACCTAGAGTGGCTTTCACATACTGCTGCACCCTTTGAATTACCTTATAATGTGGAATTCGTGGCTTTACTAAGAACTGATTAAGTTGATTTCTTGCGTAGGACAAGTCTGGTCTTGTTATGGTAAGATACAATAACTTTCCTATAAGTCTTCTATAAAGAGAAGCATCATAAAAAACATCACCATCATCTTGACTAAGTTTTAAATTGGGTTCCATAGGTGTAGCAGTAGGCTTACAACCCAAGAATCTCGTATCAGCAAGCAGCTACAAGGCATAAGGCCTTTGTGAAACATAAATGCCCTTTGCAGTTCGAGTCACTTCTAATCCAAGGAAAAATCACAAAGGACCAAGATCTTTTAGCTTAAATCTAGTACCTAACTTAGTCTTTAAATCTTGAACTGCCAAATCATTGTTGCTGGCAATTATTATGTCATCAACGTATACAAGCAAGGCTACAAAAATAGAACCTATACTCTTTATAAACAGAGAATGATCCATTGTTGACTTTAAGAAACCTTCTTCAAGTAAAGCAGTGGAAAACTTGGCATACTACTCATTGCCTTGATGTCTGTTTCAAGCCATATAAAGATTTGTTCAATTTGCAAATAACACGAATTGGCAAGCCATTCTCCCCCTTAGGACTATACCCCTGAAGTATAGTCATATAAACCTCCTCAACCAAGTCTCCATGCAAAAAAACATTATTCACATCAAGTTGGTGTAAAGACTAATCATGAATATAGAAGCAAGAGCAAGCAGAAACTTCACAGTAACTAACTTAGCCACGAGAGCAAAAGTATCAAAGAAATCAACACCTTCTTGTTGAGTATACCATTTAGCAACCAAACGAGCTTTGTGTCTTTCAAAAGAACCATATGCCTTTAACTTCAGTTTGTAAACCCATTTGCATCCAATTGCATGATGAGTAGTAGGTAAGGAAACAACAATCCAAGTATTGTTAAGCTCTAAAGCTTTTAATTCATCAGACATAGCTTGATCCCACTCAGGTAAGCCACAAGCTTGAAAATATGATTGAGGTTCAAAAATACGGGAAACTGACATCACAGTTGCTTTAAAATGTCCCCTTAACTTGTCATAACAAATCACACTAGAAAGTGGATAAGGAGTAGAAAAATGATTAATAACTGATGTATCAACAATAGAACCATAATGAAAATCTTTCAAATATCCTGGCTTTTTGATAACTCTTCTAGATCGAATAGGACAAGCTAAAGTAGTGGGAGAATCAACAGAAGAAATAGGAGCAGTAGAAAAATCAGGAGAAGGAACAGAAGCAATGGAATTATACTCAAGAGAAGAATAAAAAATAGGTAAAGGCAAGACTGAATCAGAAAACAAAGTTCCAATATCAGAAGCAGTGGCCTTTACTGTCAAAAGAAATAAAGTCTCATGGAATATAATATCCCGAGAAGTAAAAGTGCTATGAGACTCCAAGTCTAGCAATTTGTAAGCTTTCATCCCAAAGGGGTAACCAATCAAGACACAAGCTCGAGAACGAGGTGAAAATTTATCCCTCTTGCTCAACAAAGTCGAAGCATAACAAAGACATCCAAAAGATCTCAAATGTGAATAAGAAGGCGGCTTTCAATTTAACAGCTCAAAAGGAGTTTTATGACTTAAAGCTGGAGAGGGTAATCTACTAATTAAGTGAACAACAGTAAGGACTATATCACTTCTGTAAGTCAAAGGAATACATGATTGAAAAAGGAGAGCTCGAGCTACATTCAGTAAATGCTGATGCTTTCACTCAACTACAAAATTTAGTTGGGGCCTTTCAACAAATGAGTGATAGTGAATGACACCATGAGTTTGATAAAATTCAGTAAGATTGAATTCCTTCGCATTACCAGAATGTATACCTTTGATAGTACAACAATACTGAGTCTTAACCATACTAAAAAAAAAGTTGGTATAATAGCATGCACTTCACTTTTTATTTTCAAAAGAGAAATCCAAGTATAACACAAATAATTATCCACGATGGTAAGAAAATATCTATATCCTTCAACAGAAGTGGTATGAAAAGGATTCCAAGTATCTATATGTATGAGATCGAAAGGGGAATCAGAGAATCTATTATTAGAGATAAAAGGCAACCGCCTTTGCTTAGCAAGGTGACATATATTACAATGAAAAGGCTTGGCATTCTTAACATTGAAAACATGAACATTATTCATACAATGAGAAACAAAACAAGATGGATGTCCAAGCCTATAATGCCATAAAGTCTCATTAAACAAAATAGGAGAAACATTACATTGAGGAATAAAAGCTGACTTAGATTATGCAAGATCAAGAAAGTACAAGTTACCAAACCTCTTACACATCCCAATCTTCCTACCCTGAATAGTGTCATGAATCAAGCATTTATCAGCACATAATATAAGAGAACGAAACAAATTTCTAGTAAGGGAACTAACAGATATCAAGTTATATTTGAAAGAAGGTACATAAAGTACCCGGCTGAGAATAAGAGAATCATTTAAATGAATAGTTCCTATCTTGGAAATAGAAGCATTATGACTAGTGGGCAGCATAACATAAGTAGCAAGCATATTATCATCAAAGGAATCAAATTTTTTTTATATCATGATTCATGACACACATGATGAGTAGCACCAGAATCGAGAATCCAGGCATTATCTGGTATAAAAGAATGAGTACCAGTGAAATTAGATACAACTGGTTGCTGTTGTTGTTCACCCTGTTATGGCTCACTAGAAAAACCCAGCAGTTGAGTGATAAGCAATGAGATCAAATATTAACATTGACTAGTAGAAAAACCACCTAAGAATGGAGAATTAGAAGCAGTACCCGGAACAGAATCATTGCCCAAACTCACTTGATTAATGTGAGGTTTCCAAGTAGGTTGGTTAGCATGTGGTTTTCAGGGGGAATGATTACCAAACTGTCCCTTATGACTGTCATTGGCATTGTATCCCTTAGGCTTGAATCCTGGTGGGTAACCATGCTTTTTATAGCACTTATCAATGGTATGACCATAAAACCCACAATAGGTACAAAGAGGCTTATCTTTGTTCCCTTTATAGCTGTTATAACTGCTAGTAACGACACCGTGCAGATATAGGAGGTATATTTGTACCTGAACAACTAACACTTCTTCGTCTTTCTTCTTGTATAACCAGTGAAAACACTTTGTTGATAGATGGCAAAAGTTCATACACCAAGATTTGAGCTCTAATATGACTGAAAGACTCATTAAGACACATAACAAACTGAAGAATATAGTCTTGGTTATGACAATCTAATAAGTCTTTCATAGCTCCACATGTACTAGCAGGAAGAGGCCTAAAATCTCTCGATTCATCCCAGAAATCTTGAATTTGGTAAAATAACCACTCACATCTAGAGATCCTTGAGTAGGAGCACGAATTTGTTGTTTCAATTGGAAGATCCTAGGACCAATTTATCCCAGAAAATCTTGAGTTTGGTAAAATAACCACTCACGTCTAAAGATCCTTGAGTAAGAGTATGGATTTGTTGTTTCAATTGGAAGATCCTAGGACCATTCCCTTGACTAAAACGATCGTGTAAATCATTCCACATATCAACAGCAAAATTAATATACATGACACTATCTACTATTTCTTTAGACACAGAATTCAAAATCAAATTCATCACTATGTTGTTGCATCGAGACCAAAAATTGTACAATTGATCATCAATCTCAGGCTTAGAAATAAAGCCATTGACAAAAACACATTTTATTCTTAGCAATCAAAGCCATAGTCATAGCACGGGACCAAGAGTTGTAATTGCTACCTGCTAAAGGAGTATAAATAAGGCTCAAACCAGGATGATCACCACCGGTTAGGAAGAATGAACTATGAGAATCATCAACAAAAGAACGATCTGAAGAATCAAAAACAGCAAATTGATTTTCAGTATTAACTCCAATCGATTTTCCTGTATTGACGCAATTTCCTCCATTGTTGCGTCCTCGATAAGCTCCTCCACAAGTCATGAGCCAATCAAAGAATCAAAGAATCAAAGAACAAAATCGCTAGGTGCGATGGACAAGAAATCAGAGTAAGATGAAGA
>Ga0068630_1000424_pt1 | contig 13195 bp, 3 predicted proteins | sample InSIn4gowninarea_FD_77433 | JGI IMG/M metagenome (GOLD analysis project Ga0068630, IMG submission 77433) | Clean room microbial communities from NASA Spacecraft Assembly Facility at Jet Propulsion Laboratory, Pasadena, California, USA -... ... | reverse complement strand
AATTCAAGTAGTTTTACAAAATGTTTCAATGGTTAGCACTTGCTACTCTAATCTTAGGAGTTCAAGTTGAATTTAAATTAATGTTAGGAACTTGAATGTGTTAATTGAGATATTGAATAGAGCTATTTTCTTACCAGAACTTAACATATTTAAGAAAAATGTCTTTGGTAGTTAAAGAGGCTTAGTGTTAGATTTATATTTACTTTGATTAAATTTTCTGCCATATCATATTATTTCAATGTTTTATATTTCGTGTGATGATCATATTATGTATTTATATTTTCACATTCACAACTGTTTTCTTTAGCCTGATTTAAGAGAACAGGATTATCAAAGAGTGTTTAGTCATCCTGAGCGAGACAGTCGATATGGCAGTGAGTATTTTGGTAGTGAGCGGGGTGACACAGATCGAAATGAGTCGCCAGTTGTAGTTCCTGAACATCATCCTCATCTGCGTCCTGTATTTGATCGTCCATATGAGCACATGACTCCTGAATTTAGAAGAGAATTTTTAGATAGGTAAGCAATTCCATATTTATACATAGAAAGAAAACATTAACTACCACTACATTTTATGTCCTTAGGCTCAAGACAAATGTATGCCTTCCTTATTTATTTGTTACAGTTATGTTTGAAGTGAATTCAGTGAAACAGCTGTTTTCACTTCAGTCTATTGGTAGTTAATTAAATAGGTTAGTATTAAATAGGCAGTTTTTTACTTTATCTTGTCATTTTCATAGTCACCAGCAGTCCTGATAACCCACATGATATGCCACTGATAATATAAAATGCTGTCAAGTGTCATTAAATCTGCCTACAACAATGTTTATTATAGCATCTTATGTTAGTTCCAATGGCTATTATAGACAAGTTTTTTTTTTTTTTTTAAATGTAAAAAGATCATATGAGATTTATATGAAAAACTTGTTTCATTGTTATGTTTATTTTGCATACAATTAAACACTTTTTCAAGTTATGCCTAAAGTAAACCTTATGTATTAGTAGGGGAAATGTAATCACACCTAAATCTGATTTTCACGATCCAAGAGAGCGTGACATGAGATCAGAGTTTAGTTCTGACTCCATTGAACATTCAGACTTGCCACTGAGCAGAGAACGTCAATTTGATCAACAGCAGATTCAGTGGCTGGAAGACTTGAAGAACAGGCATGCAAAAATTGTCCAAGTAGTGTATCCAAGAACTGCAAATAACGAGAAGGAATTGACTGTAGTTCGAGGAGAAATACTAGAAGTAATTGACTTACATTTTGTCATACTTTTTGTTTTTAATATGAATCTAATATTTAACACTTTGTTTTACCTCTGTTTCTTTCTTACATTATGTGTTATGTGCCAATGGTAATTAAACAAGTAATCTAATCAAGTAGACATGTAATGTTATTTAGCACTTAATTTATGTAAATGGTAATTTAATATGTAATGACTGGTATGCTAATTGTTTATTCCTTTTCATCTCCAAATTTTGTTTATAAGAAATAATGCAAGTACAACTTTTTCGTTAGTTTCCTTTGTTTGTATGTTAGGGTGAAATTTTATAATTCTAATTTTGGCCTTTTTCACTTATTGACATATTTGAAAATTTACGTATACATGCAATGTCGATAAGAGTACAAGGGTATAAAGTTTCTGACCCAATATAAAAATAATAATTAAAATTTTAAGTTACTGCTATGTTTCTCTTTTATTACATTTTTATTACAATAGATAATCTTGACTGAGCACACTCCATAATAGTAGTATGTGTGTTGTCTGATTTCTCGCAAAACATTTTTGAAAAGGTTAGGTGACAGTTTACAGAATGATCCTGGATTTGCTTCCTGAAGTAATTGCAACAATGGATTTCATCTCATTACACATTTGATGTTCACAATGATGGTTTTAATGAAATTGTAACTCGCATCATTTACAGGCAACTTAGTTTACAAAGTTCTATCTTTGTAAAAACATGTTTATTTAATTACTTTGAATTGTTGCAACAATATTGATCAAGTACTTTTTGATATTAGAAAATAAATAGCATAAAATAATTTATAGTGAAAAAAAAATTGTATTTTTAACAAGCTTTTTTAAAAAATGCACTAGAAAAAAATTGGGTATTGGTTTTCATGACCATTTTAAAAGAATTCTCTTTTAAAACTAAAAATTAAAAAAATGGTGAGTAATACATGATTTGCGATAATTACATTTAATGATTGTGAGTAATACATCATTTAACCCTATGTCTGTAATTTTTTCTCTTTAGTACATATTTATAAAAGCTATTTTTTTGTATAGTTTTTTTTAATGTAACTATATTCACTCTATGCATTATAAAGCTTGGCTTATGTTTTTAAAAAATATTTTTCATCTTTTATCAATCTTTTAACACTTACTTGTCGTTAAGCTATTTTTTCTGTTTTATTTCATTTCTACTGTATTTAAAAAACTTTTTCATCAAAAGTTTTGTAAAAAAGATTGACTATTTTGTTTACATAATGTTTATTAGTCAATAAAAATGAAATTTCATTATTTGTTTTCAACCGCCTTATTAATTGAATGCATTATGTAATGAAATATAAACATAAAAATTACTTTTTTAATCTTTCATTTAAGTTTTATTGTATAAATTTTGATTTCAAAAAATGTTATTTGTTCCTTACGAAAATGAAAGCATGCTTATTAATTTTAACATTGTTAGATTTTAGATGATAGTCGTAAGTGGTGGAAAGCTAGGAATATGAGAGGCCAAATAGCACATGTTCCACATACCATTGTTACTCCTTATCCTTCATTGGATGATGATATTTTCAACAATCCTGTCTATGGCTCAAGAAGTAGTAGGGAGAATTATTACAGTGCTGTAAGTATATTTTTTTGCAGTATATTTTTTGTTGTACCATTATAGTAAAGGATCACACAAAGCTTGTCATTATATATAACAATTAAAAGATCTATATGTTTGTGCTGTGAGCTTTCATCCAAATAAAACCAAAAATTTGGACATTTGTATTTGAAAAGGAGTTAATTGAAAAAGATTTTTTGAGCAGTAGAACATAGACCATGTATTCATATTATCTATATTAACTTTCCCAAAATAATATGGTCTAAGTTATATTAATATTGATGAGTAGGTTATGATACAAAAAGAATGTTAATGCAGATAGATATTTGTATGAATTCTAGTGAAAGTTTCAAAAACAGAAATGTAATTGAATTTTGTTAAGTGTTGTATGTAAAAAATATTAAACAGTTTTCGGTTTAACTTTCTTTGGAACATTTAGCTTTAAATATTTTTCAGTTTAATTATTTAAAGTGAAATTATTTCCTTTGCTGCAAAGAAATTTTCAATTATGGCACATTTAAAAAGTCTTGAATCTTCAAAAAATTAGATTTTAGGAATGTATAATCCTAAATGTTTAAATGACTTAAAATCTGAATTTAATACTTGTTACTTTTTATATTTTAAGTGAATGTTATATATATTTAACTTGAATTATGAATCCAAAGACAGTTACAATGATTCATTCAAAGTTCAAATATTCAGCTTTTTAAATTGTTCTTTATGGTAAAAGAAGCATTAACGATAGTTTAATTTTCATCAAAAGAAGTTGATTAAGTATATTTATTTGTGTTAATTGCAAAGCAGAATTGAAGTATTGATAAGATTCATGGTATGCATAGTAAATTTTGTTTACTTAGGGTTTCCATCGATTGCATGTGAGCTATTAGCATGTGTTCCTCATTATGCTGGACTGAAACCGTTTTGTTTTACCAATATTGAATCTAGTTTCAAGTGATGAATAATAAAATCATTGTGGAAACAATTTAATGAAATGTATATTTGGTAATCGAAAATGCAAAAGCATTTAAAGTCTGTTGTATTTGTAGCTCAGATATACATTATTCTGCATGAAACAACAAAAAATTAACATTGTTGTATTATACATTATACTTATAATAGTGTATACAATTATATGCTTTGAAGTGTAAGAGAAATGACTATAACTTCTTGTTAATTTTTTAGAAAGTACTTATATTTAGCCTTTACAGTTTGTGTTATTAAAACATTTTATTTATATATTTTAATGTATTGAACATTTTAAATGAAAATTCAAAAAGATATTCAAAGTTTAAAAAATATTTTTAAATGTTTTGCTTGTTCACATTTAACAGTCATTGTGTGTTATAAATATATAATTTTCAACCTCATTCGTGAATTAAAAATTGAACAATACTGCTGGTGTTTTGATGCCTTGATCTTTGGTTATGTGAACTGAGTTCACAGGGTTGCCAACTACTCCGGAACTTCCGGAGTTTCTCCGCAAATTCAGGAAGAATCCGCAACTCCGCATATTATATTAAATGCTCTGGAAAATGCATTCATTGAAAAAATGTTTCCTATGAAATAAATAGTTTTTATTTCCATTAAAAAAAAAGTTTTAAAATTTGTTCTTATTAAAAGATTTGGAACAATCTTGGATCCAACTTGTCATTGAAAGTTTTATTTTATATGCTTATATATTCAACTTAGCTTTTAATTAAGTAAGCCAGAGAATTTAAAATTTTAGTTTTATGATAATGTGTGGTGAAAATATAAATATTTGGAATTTATAGGTAATTGTCAAATCTACTGGATTTTACTCGTACCAGGATTTCCAGTTTTCCGGGAGACTTCCGAAAAATCCTTTATTTTCACTATTTCTTCCTGTTTTTGATTTAAATCTCCCGGATTTGTCAATTTTCAAAGAAGATAGCGAAGTTTTCAGCAGACAAGCTTTCTTGTGAATCTGAATGTTATTTCTTTGCAGACATGCAGAGCAGACACTACCTCCATTAAGTTAGTTTACTTAATCATGCGTAGATATTGGCCGTGCCCCTTGACAAGGACGTCATTTGTCTGCCACCGCCCGGGGCCATCGCGATGTCCTTATGGCTACGGCTTCGCGACATCGCGATACCTCGGTTCCTTTTTTCAGTTCCATTTTCCTTTCTGGCTTTCCGTTTTTAAGTTTCCATTATTTTAGATTATATGCTCAAAAATTTTAATAAAACTCCAATAATGTGGATTTGCAAGACATTTTCATATTAAAAATATCAAAAATCTTGCTACTCCGCGAAACTCCGTAAAGTTCCGCATATTTTATGTCTTTGCTCCGCAAGTTGCTGAAAAAAGGTTGGCAACCCTGAGTTCATCCCCTGATAATGAACATTATTCATTTTTAGGATGGATCACCCGTAAAAGAACAATATATCGACGAAGGCATCACCAGGTCTCAAGACGCCTCCCGATCTCCGTCCTCTGGTGTGTCACGCCCCCAACCTGCCGACTGGGTACGACGCGAGCGTCAGGGTAAGAAAGGAGAATTCCGATATTTTTGAGTGTGCCGTGTTCTCCCATGATTGCTCATCATTAATCACCAAGTGCTATGTCCAACCTCAGTCTACCCAGCTTCTCCTAACTATACTAACTACCTACTGTATAAAAGACTACCCTGTGTGCAATAACCCAGTGTTTGTGCATCTGACGTCCAGCTTCTGTTGTTGTAAAGCTATCTTACCACTGAGCTGGAACTTAGTGGTTGTTTTTTATTTTATATTTGTGACATAACGTAGACTGCATTATGAAATTGTTTATGACACAGTGTAATATATTAAGCTGCTGAAAATTTTTTATAAGATTGTTTATAACCATTTTTTTTTACTGTGCTGCATTGTTTAAACCTCTATATTATATGTGGATTTTTGTCTGTGTGTTTTAATCATATTTTTGTCTTTAATGAGTATCAATCATTGATGAAAATAAATATTGTTATGTTTGGAATTGAAGGAGAGTATGTCAAATAGATTTCTGCATTTGAGTTTTTGCATGTTTTTTTTTATGCTATTCATAAAATGGTTTACATTAAAACAGTTTTTAAATAGCTGCTAATAATAGACTGCTGCTAATTTACTGTTCTACATTCATTAGTATTTCATTTATCTCTTTGCTTCTTCTTAATTAATTTTGATTTGCATTTTCCCAAAATATTGATGGAGTTTCATTTGTTGGGTTATTTGGTTCCAATATTGAGACTAAGCTTTCTTTGTTTCTAAATTTCTAACAAGAGTTGCATGACAATTTCTTTCATCTTGTTTCATTCTTAAGTCTTCTTATTTCTATTTTGGGCTTACAAGCATGATAACAGAGCATGTTGATACTTTATCGTTTTCATTTTTCCCTTGGCAGCTCCACTTTTTTTTTTTTTTGCATTAAACATTCCACATACATAGGTATGATGTATACATATTTTACATTAATTTGATCTGTGTACTCGGATGTTATGAGTGAGCTTTCAAGACATCTTGTATCCAGAATTTCTGTTTTAGTGTATTTTTAACTTGGTGGATTTTATTAATTCAGTTGCTCTTTTTTTCTCTTTAAAAGGCTATGCTTAGTCTTGTAATTATTATTTTTTAAATAAATATTTTATTTTACTATGTTGTGTATTTTTTTCCATCTGTTACACATTACTCTTTGTTTTTTCTAGACATAGGAATACAAGATAACAGACAATTAACATTTTTCCTGTCATTATTATTATCAAGTAATAGGCTTCAAACTTATTAATCATTATTTATTATCAAGTAATGATTAATAAGCTAGGAAATCATTTCTCTGCTTATTAATTTTTCTGAAGTAAGATATAAAGTATCAAAAGTTATGTCTAGTCAAGTACATTTATTGTGGACATATTGATTTCTAGTTATTCTTTGAATCAAAAGATAATGATTGTTTATTCGATACCATGAATGTTGTACACTAGTTGTATGTTATCTGAGTGTTATCACACTATAGAAAAAAAATTACTATCCTAGCGAATTTTAGCAGTTTTCTTTTTGTTTAAATGATAAAAAATATTTTATAAACTTCTTCTAATTCATTTTTTTGTACAATGGACCTGTCTAAAGCAATCCAGCGGTACTTCGCTAAATTGGCCATTATTTCAGCAGGGGTGGTTGTGGTCTGGCATAATACTGGACTTCTGATATATTTCTCCTCCAAAATCAGATTTCTTCAGCAGTTCGCGGGTTCGATTCCCACCTCGGGCTTGGGTGTTTGTAGTGGTTCGGAATCCACTTTAAACAGTAGGTCCTGGTCTAATTAGCCCTCATGTGCAAAAAATGATCGTGCAGCGAAAAACCAAACCAAAATCAGATTTCTGATAAATTTAAAAAATATTCTTTTATTTTTATTTACAAATCTGGAATTCCAGATTTTTCGATATCAAAGTTTTAAAATTTAAATAATTTTTTATGCATATTATTGGTTGATTGTAAGTAATATCACAAAGCAGTCAAATTTAATTTTGTTTTAGTTTTTTGAATTTGACAGAAGTGTTTGCATCAGCGTGACTCCGATTACCACATAGATGTAGCTTTCGTAGGCTTTAGTAGTACAGAACATTGCAGAAATATTCAACTGACATCAAATTTTGGAATTTCCGGCACGTCTTCCGAGGATTCTGTGAATGGCGTATAATTTTTCACTTCTTGCTGTGTGATTTTCGTTAATATTAGTTTTCTCAGCATATTTTTCTCAAAAGAACATTCATACTGCTTTTAAATCTAAGTATTTTCTTGAAAAAAAAACCAATTTCTTGTATATGCCTATCATAACTTATAATTTTCATAATGGGTGTGTGTGAATAGAATTTGCCTGTAATAAATGACATTCCTTCTCCCCACCCCCTCCACTAAAATTTTAGGTATTTTTTCATTGACCCATTGTTGCCCCTGTTTCAGGCAATCTGTGATAATGTGTTCTTGTGTCAAGGCATTTTTCCATTTCTTTATAAGATAATGCTTATATAAGTTATCACAGGATGCGTAAGGTGCTTAAAATGTCCTTAAAAACTGCTTAATTTTAATGTTTTCAGAGAAAAAAACAAAAAATGAAAACTTAATGTGTGTTGATATACTACATGATTTAATATATAAGTTTTTAGTGTGAAGATTTTAAAATAAATGTATTTTGGTTTACACTGAATAAAATGTTATTAAAAAAATTTATGATTCACACACTGAATGAATGAAATATAGGTATCTAAATATGCTTTGGTTAATGCTGAATGAAGATGTTTATTATGAAATTAAATAAATGTATATTGGTTCAAACCATTTAAGAAGTACTTTAAATGATATTTGACTACTAACTTTGTAAATGTAATTTACAGTTTTTTTTTCTATCACATTTATAAAGGGTCCTCAATTTCTTTTAAAGGTGGTTAAATACTCCTTAAAAACTCCTTAATTTTAATTTCCAGAAATTTCTTAATTTAAATCCAGTATTGTATTGCAATTTTACTAAACTTTAAAACAGCTGGTTTTTGTTTTCCATTAGGAAGCAACAGAAGGAAAGCTTATTTGGTAATTTTAGTAGTATTTGGGCAAACATTTATATTTTATCAATTTATTTACAAAAAACAAACTTACTTACATTGAGAAACTTTGAATGTACTTTTATTCAAAAGAAATAATTTTGAACTCCAAACTCTAAAAAAATAAACAGTTATATTTTATCAAATTATGAAAAGTAATTCTTTTTCAACCACCTTATCTTATTTATTATTTTCTGAAAGATGTAACCCTATGCTGTGACTATTTTGCAACAGTTAAAAAATGGCATCTTTAAATACCATATGAAAAACATTTTGAGAAACTATGTGGAATGTTATGCATTTTCTTTCAATAATTCTAGCTACAAGAAATCATCCTACAAAGAAATAAATAGCTTAGAGTGGGTACCAGATTTTTGGAAACCGATATCTATGATAATTTTAGACCTTCATGAGTCTGATATTGTAAAACGCCAACTGCAGCTGAATGGCTAGTGCTGTGGTCTTCATTTCAGCAGTTTGCTCTTTTGATTCCCGCCTGGGGCTTGGATGTTTGTAGTGGTTCAGAATCCACTTTAAACTGTAGGTCCAGGTCTAATTAGTTCTCGTGTGCAAAAAATGACCATACAGTGACAAACCAAAACTGATATTGTAAAAATAAATGAAGGTTATGATGAAATGGCCAATTCCTTGTTATCAGAAATTGAAAATCTCAACCAACATTTAGGTAATATTTTTTGCTTTGATCACAAGGTATCTGAAATTATTGGATTCAAAATGTAATAAATTTATGTCATGAAAGTTCATACAAATTTAAATGATATATCGGCTTTATTTTCTCTCTCTCTTTTCTTTACCTATTCTCTAAACGAAATCTATCTTGCAGCCTGAAATATTGTGCTGCATCATTTGTAGCTAATAAAAATTCGTGAATTGTTTGTATTTTATTATTGCCTTTTTAAAAATATTTTAACAGTTAAGATATATTGCTTTTTTCGCAATTAAAATAAAAAAAACTTACCATATATCAAAGATTAGTGATAGGAATTTTCAGCAATTCTTCTTATCTGCTGAATATTACTTTGAGAAATTAAATTTTTTGTTACTTTAAAATTTGTTACTATTTTTTAAATAAGAAAGAAGTACTGTAGCCCCTCATGTGCACTTGTTGGAAAATAAGTAAAGTATGTCCAATATCAGGATGAAATGATAAAAATTTTACTTTCAAAAACATAATCAGTTAAGATGTTATAAAATTAGTGGTATAATAATCAAAAACAATCCTCATGAGGATGAAGAAATTCTATTTGGCTTTTTAAATTTATGCACTTATACTCATTTATGTTCATACTTTTCATTCTGCTGAAAAAGTTATCCAATACCATTATTTCAAATATTTCTGATTCAACTTGATTTTAATAAATATGATTGAGTGAAAATAAATGTATTGCATTTTACTTACTATGAATGGAATTCAATTAGAAAAAAAATAGGAGAAATAGAAAAAGCTTGTTATACATAATGTGCAGTATATTAGGGAGCTACTTCATTAACAAATGTAACAAAATCTTTTACCATTTAGAATATTAATACATCTCATATCTAAGCATTCGTCTTTCAGTTTTCGTCAGGGATTTCATTAAGAATTTTTTTTTTAAATGCAAAAATAAAATTTAAGAATGATAATGAGCTGCCCATCACTGTGGATAGAGCGTCTGCATCCTGCACTGTGGTGCCGGGTGAGGTATGAGTGTTTCTCTGTGACACCCCCCTCCCAATTAGGGGCAACAATGGCCCTGCATACCGGGCACCACTTTGCAAGTTTGCCATCAATTCAAGCAATCCTTCACGGCCAAAGCATATTGCTCACGTGTCTCATCATTGGAAAGAAAAAGTGAATGGTAATCATGCATTATCTCATTTTAATTTTCTTTGATGTTTAAATTTTATTAACATATGTGGTATATTAAACATTATTTAATGTGACGGATTTAAATCTGTTATGAGCATTATGTTAAGAGTGTTTACCATTGATCCTTGGTTTTTATGAGTTTTTCCAATATCCAGGTAATAGCAATTCATTTCTACAGGTAATGCATTTTCAATCATCAATCTATCATATTTGCATTCTGGAAATTAGCATTTATGTATATTTTATTATATATTTACTCTCATTAACGTGTCATTTGAAACATTATTGACGTACCATTAAGAATATAATAAATGTACTTTCAGTCTGCATATAATTGTTATCTGATATTCAGTGGCGAGGCATCTAGTCATGTGTAAATGTGGCGATGAGGAATTTATAAAAGAGATAAATATGATAGGTTTTCTACACTGTGCAGAATGTATTTAATGTCTTGTCTTAAAAATAAAATGATATTCACCCTTTCTTATTTTAAAAAAAGTATTATTTAATCTGCAATTGTTTTCATGCTGCCATCTATTGAGTGAAAAAAAAAATGGATTTGCCGGAAATGCCGGATGAATGCCATTACACATGCAGCTTCGAAACAAACCTTAGCTGATCAAATAACCAACATCTTGGTTATGTAATCTGCAGATAGTGTGATGCACTCCTTCTGGTCATCATATCTGTGTTCTTTCCTGCAAACAGTTTCATTTTAATTTGTGAATGTAGCTATCTTTTTTAACTAAGTTGGTTTTAAACTGCAGTATTGCAATAATGTTTTTTCACATATAAAATGTGAATAGGCTTTTATTTCATAAAATTAATTAATTTAAAACCCTATTGTGATAAAATGGTTGTAAGGTATTCTATAATGCTATATAATAGCTTATTATAAAACATAAATAGGACTACCACAATGGTGATATAGAAAATCAATCACATAATTGTTTAGAGCAGTGGCCCTCAAACTTTTTAATTGTGCGGACCAACAAATTTGTATGGAAAACTTTGAGGCCCACTAACTATTTAATATACAAGTAAAAAATATGACAGGCACATATGAAGTATACACATGTCAATAATTAGACAGAGTTAACGTACAAGATGATGAGAAATATTTATAAGGAAAATAACTTTATTTTTTATTCATTTGGCTATCACAACTCTAAGAAATGATTTTAAAAAGTGATCGAAGTCAGCACAAAAATATTAGTAAAAAATTTAAGAGAAAAAATCTGAGGTTTGAGACTAAAACTTCGAGTGTTTTCTATGGTTTTTAGCTGTTGTTGTTTTATCACATGCACACACATTTTAATTTAGTTTTCTTCAAGAAAATCATGTAGGTACGAAAATGTATTGAAGGAATCTTGTTCTACTTGTCACACACAAACAAACAAAATGACCATTCTTGCTTGCAGAGTTTAGGAATGCCTTGCAGAACGTTTAGGGAACCGAAAATATCTGCCAAGTATGCCAATTGTTTCGAACGATTAGATTTCTTTGATCTCACAATCTAAGCAGTTTTTTCCAATCCTGAAAAATGTATATTAAACCCCAAGATTTAGATTTATCTGGGCTATTGGCCATGGCCCAGTACCACGCTGTCTGCAGCACACGGGTTGGGAACCACTGGTTTAGAGTAGGTTTTTAATAAGTATAAATAATGACCAAAAGTATTTAAAAAGTTTTAACTGGTACTTTTAAAAGTGACAAAATCAAAAATTATTTATTATAGATTCAAAACATACATTTTAGTCTTGATATCTTTAGGCAAAAATAATAATTTGGTTAAATAAATCCATTTAAGAAAAAATTAAAAGTTTTCCTGTTTTTTCATTTATGAAAGAATTAGTATAAAGGTATACATGTAATAATTATTCTCTAGCTTATTTATATTTTAAATATATTGCATTTGTGACTAAGCCAGATCTCATCTTTGCTCTGAAAGTTAGCATTTTTTGAAGCACCAAATCCCAGGAAATTTTAAGCCTTTTCCTAAGAAAGCAATTTTTCAGAATCTCTTAGTATATTTGGAGAAAGTGTATCCCAAAAGCTTTTAGTTTTGTGGATTGCTTGAAATCGAATTAAATATGTTTTACAGGACCACTGCTTTTTGGTGTATAGCCTCATACGTGATAATATAGTTTTTAAACAAATCAATTTGAACCACCCATTTAAAGAGGTATTTCAACCATGCCTGTGACAGTTGCCTCAGTTGAACAGCCAAGAATACAAAGCACATTCATACTTGCAGAAGAGCATCTCAAAGTGAGAATTATAGAAGTATTAGTCTTGTGTGAAAGACTAGTATTAGTCTTTCAATATTTTTAATCAAAAAAGAGGTATTAGCTACATTGTGTCAAAGAGAAAACTCTATAGAAGAGTTATGGAAACATTTGCCTCTAGTACACATAGAGTAGAGTACATATTTTTAAAAACAGATCAAATATAAATAAGAGTTTTTACATTTATGTTGTAAAGACAAATTATTGTATCACATTAAAGTCAATTAAAAAAACGTATTAAAATTTTCCAATTAATAAAATTAATTAGTTTTTGGTCAATTGAAAACATGATTTTAGTATAAATTTAGTTCTGATTTCTAGGGTTTGCCTATGCTTTAATCAGACTGCCACATATACACATATTCTCAAAAATAATCTACCATACAATTCCAGCACCAACAACCCAATCTTTATTGCCTTATTGAATTGCTTGATAATCAGTGTTCTTGCTGCATTCTCAGCACATTTTCACTGTATTAGTTTTTCCTTTGTGTAAAACAGTACTAAATTTTAAAAATTGGAACTTGTATCTTTTCAAATCTGTAATGAGTCCATGGTGTTCTGTGTTAGTGCTTTATTTGTTTGATACCTGTAATTAAAAGAATCAGAAAACATGCCTT